>Ga0111538_10000873_pt1 | contig 41716 bp, 31 predicted proteins | sample SoiMethybrSBSTD1_FD_79669 | JGI IMG/M metagenome (GOLD analysis project Ga0111538, IMG submission 79669) | Bulk soil microbial communities from a Populus tree surrounding site in Tennessee, USA - Soil MetaG P. TD hybrid SBSTD1 (version 2)... | ecosystem: Environmental > Terrestrial > Soil >...
CGGCAAGCCGCGCGTCGAAATCAGTGCACCGCAGGGGCGAACTGTTTCCTCGGCGGTTCACTGAACCGCCGATACTTCCAGAAGAGATTTCTTGAGCCCCGAGGAGCGCCATTCGACGCGCCCGGCTTGACGGCTCGGAAGGCGGCCATTCGCACCGGCGCTCCGATCAGGCGAACCGCCGAACATCACGTCAACGCGTAGCGATCTTCGTGCGCAGCGTGTTGCGACTGATGCCAAGAAGGCGCGAGGCCTGGACTTGATTCCCGCGGCAGTGCTCGATTCCTGCTTCGACGATGGATCGCTCGATCTCCGCCAGACAGGAGTGATACACGTTGCCGTCGCGGCCGTGGGGAATGGCGGCGAGAAGAATCTTGGCCGCGCGCTTCGCCTCTTCGCGAATCTTTCCCAACACTTTCGATTCGCTCAATCCGGTACCGGACGAGGAATGCTCGTGCAGGAACGGGAAATCTTCGAAATCCAAGATTCCGGTGCGATTCAAGACCACGCCGGTCTGAATCGCGTTCTCCAGCTCGCGCACGTTTCCGGACCACGGATGCCCTTCGAGATAAGCCATGGCTCGCTCGGAGATTCCACGAATGCGCACCCGCGATTGCGCGGCGTGCTTGTGCACGAAGTGATCGGCCAGGAGATGCAGATCGCCAGGGCGCTTGCGCAAAGGCGGCAAGTAGATCGACACCACCTTCAAGCGATAGAACAGGTCGACGCGAAATTCGTTGCGCTCGATCAGCTCCACCAAGCTCTTGTTCGTTGCCGCAATGATGCGCGCATCGGCGCGCAGCGTCTCTTCGCCTCCCACGCGCTCATAGGTGTGCTCCTGCAGCACCCGCAGAATTTTCGCCTGCGTGGAGAGGCTCATGTCCCCCACTTCGTCGAGAAAGATCGTGCCCCCCTGCGAAAGCTCGAACTTGCCCTTGCGGGACGTGGCCGCGCCGGTGAACGCGCCCTTCTCGTGTCCGAAGAGCTCGGATTCGAGCAGCGTCTCGGGAATCGCGGCGCAGTTCACGGCGAGAAACGGTTTTCCCGAGCGGCGGCTCGTCTCGTGAATCGAGCGCGCGACGAGCTCCTTTCCCGTTCCGCTCTCTCCCAAAACCAGAACGGCAGCGTCGGATTTCGCGATGCGGCCAATGAGCTTGAAGATCTCGATCATCTCCGGACTGGATCCGATGATCGGCCCGGGTAGTGAGTCCCCCGGCGACGACGACTGCGGACGCATCGTTCGCTCTTGCCCGGATTGGCGCAGGATCTCTTCGACCACGCCCAAGAGGTCGGCCGGATTGGACGGCTTCGGACGGTAGTCGTACGCGCCGGCGTCCATGAAGTCGATCGCGCCGCGGGTGCTCTCGCGGTCGGTCAGCACCAGCACCGGAATGGGATGATTCGACTCGCGCGCGGTGCGCACGAGACGAAGCTCCTGTTCGCGGGGCTCGTCGTACCCGGCAATGATGAGCGAAGGCGAACGCTCGCGCATCGAGCTGATCGCTTCGTCGGTGCGCCCGTGGGCGATCACGTCGTAGGCGTGCGACGCGAGAATGTCGCGGTATCTTCCCCGGATCGATGCATTGGCCTCGACCAGCAAGATGCGCTTCATGAAATGTGCTCCCGGGCCGGCTTTGGAGGAACCGACACCGTACGGGCTGCAGCTTCCATGCCACGCGCGAAATGCAACATCTGCCGAGATTCGATCACGAAGCGCCAGCATGGTCAGTGCTTGAACGCATGCGTTCGCATTTTGCACGACGCAATCCGAGCGATGCGCACGTCAAAACGAAACGGGAGAGGGTTTGCACCCCCTCCCGTTTTTTCGGCAGCGATCCGGTCCGCGGTTAACGCAGGAGGATCATTTTTCTCTCGATCGTCTGGCTGCCCGACTCCAGCCGGTAGAAATACACTCCGGGCGAAAGCGCGTTGCCGTGCTGGTCGGTGCCGTCCCAACGCACGGTGCGCGTCTTGCCTCCGGTCGACGGTCCTGAATAGAGCAGCTTCACCCGCCGTCCATTCACGTCGTAGGCGGACATCTTCACGTTCGTCGATCCGTCCACCGCAGGAGTGCGGAAGGAGATCTGCGTGCCCGAAGTCAGACGGAACGGATTCGGGAAGTTCACCGCAACAAGATCGGAGTCCAACCAGCGCTCGGGATTGAACAAGACCGGCAAGCTGCGCGCGCTCTCGTTGGAGCTTTCATCCAAAGCGGTCACGGCATACTGCCAGTACGCGTTCTCGTCGAGCGTGTCGTCGTAGAACTCCGTGGTGGTGACGAGATCGCCGTTCAACGGAACCCACGCGCCGAGCGAATCGCCTTCCGCGTTCACCGGGCGGCGCTGCACGCTGTAGCCGGCCATATCGGCTTCGGAGTTCGGTGCCCATTGCAAGCGCACGCCTTCCGCACGCGTGTACTGCATGATCTTCAAACCGGACGGAGCCCCCGGCGGAGTCGTATCGACGGTCGCTCCGGGATAGAACAACGTTCCCGATTGCTCGGTGACGTTGCCGCTCATGTCGACCAGCACGACCTTCGTTTGATAGGTCGTCTGCGCGACGAGACCGGTCAGTTGCGCGACGTGCTTGAGCGCCGGGCTTTCGCTCGAGCCCAATGGCACCATGTGTTCGGAGACGCTGCCCACTCCCCAATGGAACGAACCGAACGAAACTTCCGAGGCGTGCAGCGTGAGCTTGGCCGATCCAGTGCCGAACACCGGAGCGTCCATCGTGAAGGTCGGCGCCGTCGTATCGACCGCGACCACGATCGTCTTGTCGCCGGAGACCGATTCGTTGCCGTACTGGTCCGCGGAGCGAACCCGATAGTGCAGCGTCTGTCCCTGCGGCGCTCCTGAGATCGTGAAGAAGTGCGACGTGCTGAGCGTGGAGTTCACCGGCGTGCTCGATCCGTAGCCCGAGGTCGGACCGTAGTCCACGCGTCCGTTGGCGAGCTCGTTCGTCGCCCACACCACCATCACGTCGAGATTCGAGCTGTTGATTCCCGCGGCGATGTCACTGATGACCGGCGGAGTGCTCTCGTGTCCCGCGGTCGCGCCGGGGGAATTGGAAAGCCCGCCCAGGTTCAACGCCTCATCCTGCGCGCGAATCGCGAAGTAGAACGTCTGGCCGTCCGCGAATCCGGAAACCGTCATCGCTTGCGACGTGCCCGGAGCAGCCGGGATCGGCGCGCCGGCGATCGACGTCGCGGCGGACCATTGGCTCTCGTTCGTGATCGGCGAGGAAGCGCGGCGCACGAAGTAGCGTGCGGCGCGTCCGGTATTCCCATCATCGCCGGGAGCGGTCCAAGTGAGATCGATCTCGCCGCCGCCGTCTCCGGCCGCCGCTGCGAGATTCGTGATTGCGGCGGGAGCGACCGTATCGGCGGCCAAGCCTCCCGACACTTCCTTCATCCATTCGTGTCCCGAGCCGGCATGCACCTGCATGACCTTCGCCTGCATGTACTCGAAACGCGGGCAGGTGTAGCACCACGGATACGCCCCGCCGTCCTCGAAGCTGACCTGCGCGATGTCGCGGTAGCGGGCCTTGCGCGCCGGATCGGTCTCGAAGCGGTAGGCGAACGTGAACGCGTCGGAATTGCGCAGCGTCCACATGTTCACGTTGACTTCGCCGGGCCCGGGAATGTCGTTGCCGGCGCCGGAGACTTCATACGCGATGGAGCCGGGCGTGGAGCCGGCGCGATCGGTCCAGGCCCGCTTCTCGATGAAGTCGGCGTAGGACAGAAGCGAGGCGATGGCCTGGCTCTCCACCACGCCCTTCTCCTCCTGCATCACTTCCGCGAAGCGTCCCAAGTTGCGCATCAAGATCGCCAGCATCCACGGCTTCGTGCGCCAGCCTCCCGAGAACGGGCTGGAGGTGAACTCTTTCGTGTTCGCGTGGCTCTCCACCACGATCTTGCGCGCGGCGGTGAGCCAGCGGTTGTCCCAAGTGAGCAGGTATGTATCGAGCATCATTTGCAGTGAGTGGCCCGGACCGCGCTCTTCTCCGTCGGTGCCGCTGATTCCGGGCATGCCCGGTCCGTTCTCCACGCGCCAGCGGATGTTCTCCGCGCAGGTGAGCGCGCCTTCCAACACCAAGCGATCGCCAGAGAGGTAGTACCAAGTGTACATACCGCGATTCCACTCGTGCGCGGAATTCGGGGCCACGCCGCGGTGCGGATCGTCGTACCCACCATATCCGTGACCGGTGTGATTCCACATTCCGCCCCACATCCATTGCAAGGGACCGGAAGTCACGTGATAGATGTCGATGTCCGCGGTGTGCTCGTTGCCGACCCAGGCGAGATCCCACCACTTGTCGGAAAGATCGTCGCGAATGCCGGTCGTGCGCAGCGCCTGTTGCAAGAATGCGAACCCGCTGTCGTACTCCATGTTGTTCGCGGCATTGTTCGTGTTCGGCGGTGCGCCGCCGCCTTCGAAGTCGCTCCACAGATCGCCGAAGTCCTGCCATCCGTAGAAGTCCGAATCTTCGCGAGCTCCCAAGAATCCGTCCGGTCCTGCATCGTTGTTCGCTTCGTAGTCGCTGAACTCGCCCGGATTGTAGGGAACGAGATCGTCGAGCGCGCGCGAGTCGGCGTAGTACTGGGCCGAGGCCATCGCGCGGAGCGGGCTCTGGAATCCTTTGGCCACTGCCTCGCATCCCGCGGCCGCCGCATCGCCCTCATGGAAGTAGAACATCACGCGATGCGTCTTGCGCTCGCCGGGACGATGTTCGAACGGCTGCGAGAAATCGCGCGGCATCAAACCGACGGTGACCGTCCCGTCGGGAGAGACCATCAGCTTGTCGGGGAAATTTTCCCAGAAGTGCTGCGTCGTGACGGCCAACCCGCGCGAGCCGTCGTTCACGTCGGCGTAGCCTTCGGCCCGCGATCCGCTGGCCAAGGACGAGCCGCCGTGTTGAATGCGGTATCCGGAGAATGACGTCCCGTCGCTGACGAACCAGTACGGGCCGCCGCTCGAATCTTGATAAAGGTAGGCATCGCTCGTGAGAGCTCCGCCCACTGGAGCGCTCGAGGGACCTCCCTGAATCGAGAACCTCGGGCTCGCAGCGAGATCGACTCGCGTGACGAGCGAGAGATCCTCCATGAAGAGGCTGTTCATGGTGCCTCCGACCGGACCCTGTCCCTTGAGCCAGCGGCACAACGGCTGCGAGCCCGAGGCATAGGTGTCGGTCGGGATCATGTTCGTCTGCGAGAACTGAACGCGAACGTCGCTGCGGTTTCTGTACGCATAGACGCGTCCGGAGAAGTTCAGATGATTCCCGGAGGGACCAGCATGAACTCCTTCGAATGCAATCACTGCACGCAGCGGTCCGATTTCCTCGACGACGAGCTCGATCGCCGGACCTTGAACGGAAGTGAAATGATTTCCACTGGGGTCTTCCACCACGGAGCCGTTCGTGGCGCGCGGAGAAACGATGCGCTCCGCCGCCGGAAATGTTCCGTCGTGATTGGAGTCGAGCCAGACTTCGTCAAAAAGATTGAAGCCCGAAGACTTCATCGTGAAACGAAGCGGACCCGTGTTCACGGTGACGCCGGCCGGAGTTTGCGAAACGTTCAGCGGACCCGCGGGAGCATTCCCGCTTCCGTTCACCAACGAAAAGGTCGCCGAGCCGTTGGCCGGTACCGTCGCGGGGAAAGAAACCAAAAGCCACTTCACCGAGCCATCGCCCCAGGTCGCGAGCGTTTGGAATTGACCGTCGACTCCCGAAATGGAAGCGCCCTGATCGGAAGACAACTGGCCTTTGGGAATCGGAACGCCCGTCGTCACGATTTCTCCCGTACGCGCAGCGCCTGCCGTTTCGCGAACGGTGAGAGGAACGTTGAGCGCCCATGCTTGTGGACCTGGACCCATGAAGAATGCGAGCAGGAGGAATCCGGCAGGGATTCCACCCCGAGGTAGAAGGTTCCTGATCAATGGAACACCCCCATTGGTGTCTCGTGGTAGGCGTCAGAGAGGCGAATGAAACGGAGTCGCTCCACGGGGATTCGATGGAAACGACTGGCAACGAAGCACGGTGCATGTGCAAGCGGAAGGCCGCGCACAAGCGTGTCCAAGAAAGCATCGATGTTTCAAATCCGGTGCGAGCTTTCACGTCTTCGTTGCTTTGGTGCGCCCGAGAGAAACTCGCCGGAACGCACGAGAGTTGAACAGAGCCTCCGCTCCGCGGCGTGTTCCTCGCAGGCAAGGAAATTCGAGAACGCCGCGTTTTGCGGTGCTGGTGGTCGATGTCCAGCAGGGGCGTAAAGAACGACGACCGCTACGCTATGAATTCACTTCAGGAAGCCTCGCCCGCCGGGAAGCACTCAGCGGATCGAGATCACTGCCGAGCCCATCCCGTGGGAGCCTCCCCAACATCTTCTCGGCACGATCAAGGTCTCATACTCGAACTTTTTTTAATCAGCAACCACTTTATGACCCACATCGCGGAAAAAATCCGCAGCGAGCCCGCAGTTGCTCACGGAATGTGGCGCACGATCGGAGGTCCCAAGATGCGCGAGACCGCGAGCGGCAAATGTTTCCACACGCCTACTGCCGCGCGGTACTTGGGGTTGTCGGGATTCAATCGAGGAAGTTGCTCACCGGGAGCGAGAGCGTACTCCCAGGCAAGAGGTTGCGGCATTGCGCCCCATTGTTTCTTGAAGCGATATGGGCCTGAGCCTTCGCTCGATCGCCCGAAACAAAAGGAACGCAAACCCTGGCGAGCGAAATGGGCAATTGCTTCCCAATAGAGCAGCATGTTCGGAGATTGAGCGCGCATCGCGCGGCGCGACGCAGCCCAATGCATCTCCGCAACCCCGTTGTGAATCACGCAGATGCCCGCCGCCGCGACCTCGCGCCCCGCCTCCACGACGGAAAGTCGAATGGAATCGGGGAACATCCTTAAAATCTCGCGAAAGAATCGCACTGTGTACACCGGGGTCCCGAGATCACGCATGTTCTCGGCGAACACGTCATAGAACGCGTCAACATGACGTGCGCTCGCGCCTTCCTGCACCACGAGCCCGAACTTCTCCGCCTTTCTTACCAGATTGCGGACTTTGGGTCCGATTGATTCCCACAAGACATCCGTCCCCGTAGAGATGTCGATCGACATCGACACCTTTTCTTCCCGCCGGGGCAAGGACGGATCCAGCGGGACAACGTGACGCAGCTCGCAATACTTCGAGCGCGTCTCGACGACGAGACGCTGCGCATCCTCGAGAAGAGCGCGCGAAGCTGCGGGAGAGTCCGCGAGAATTCCCCCGCGATTGAGATAGGGCATCGAGACGAGATACCGGCCGAACAGAGGATTCGAGAAACGGATCACCGGGAGAACGCCGGCGATCTCGCGCCCGCGCCACGCGACGCGATAGGAAGAAAGATGTCCGAAGGCCAGGCAGATGACCTCGCGCCAGCCGCAGCGATGGTAGTGCGAGCCTTCCGGATGTCGGGCGACGAATGCGTCCCAGCGCGATTCGTCCTCTCGAGCGAGCTCTTCGACGCGAAGGGATTGCGTTTCCATCGGACCCTTCAGCTTGGATCGGTGCGCTGCGATCCGAGACCGCGGCGGCCGACCACGCGCGCGGGAGCGCCGACGGCGAGCGAGTCCTCGGGAATCGCCTTCGTCACCACGCTTCCCGCGCCGATGACGCAGCGCCGTCCCACATCGGCCATCACCACCGCGCGATTCCCAATCCATGCATCCGCTCCGATCGTGACGCGCTGGAACACTCCCCCCTGCTCGCGAATCGGCGTGTCGAGATCGTCGAACACGTGCTGGCCGGAGCCGGAGAGCACATCCACGTTCGAAGACAAAAGCACGTCGTTCTCCACGGTCACGAGCCCCAGATTGCAGCGCGTACCGAGGTACACGCGATGTCCCAGTCGCGCGCCGCGCTTCGAGAAGATCGTGCCGTAAGAGATGCAGCAATCCAGCCCGCATTCCTCCAGCGTCATTCGATAGAACTCGTGGCGCATCGTTTCCCCGAAGAGCCCGGGAATTCCGGAGATCGCTTGGCTCGCGCCGTGAAATGCTCGGTCGGGATCCTGTACCAGCGCCATCAGGCGATACACGAGAACGTGAGGAATCACCAAGAGACGGCAAAGGAATCGCGCGACGTGTTTCGCGGCGCCGCGGCTCATGAGGCCTTCGCCTTTTCAGCGGCGTCCTGTGCGGCGGCATTTTGCGCGCGGTGCCACGCATCCAGGATCGCGCGCGCGGAAGTCTCCCAGGAGAATCGCCGCGACGAAGCCACGATCTTCTCGCGATCCCATGGACGTGCGAGCGCCTGTAGGAGGGCCGTGCCCAACGGTTCCGGCTGGATCGAATCGACCAAGATTCCCAAGGAATCGTCGCACAGGATTTCCGGCGTTCCCCACACGCGCGTTGCAACAACCGGCGTTCCGCAGGCGAGAGACTCGAGCAGCACGTTCGCCCTTCCCTCCTTCTCCGAGGGAAGACAGAACACGTCCGCAGCCGAATACCAAGGGGAAAGCTTCTCGTGCTCGACCGCGCCCACCAAGATCACGCGCTCTTGCAGCCCGCATTCCTCGATCGTGCGCCGGATCATTTCCTGCGCGTTGCCCTCTTCGCCGGGAGCGCCGACGATCGCGAGCCGTGCATTCGGATGCATGGCCAGAACGCGCGGAAACGCGCGCACCAAATGATGAAAGCCTTTGCGCACGACCAAATGCCCCACGGAGAGAACGAGCGGTCCATCTCCCAGAATCCCCACTGCCTTGCGCGCTTGGGCCCGGTCCCGCGGAAAGAACTTCTGCGCATCGACTCCATTGCCCGCGGTGAGCGTGCGCTCGGGGGGCGCTCCCAAGGCGAGCGCGGAATCGCGCAGCGCGTCGGCCACGGCGATCACCACGTCGGCGCTCTGCAGCGCCCACGCGACTTGCCGGCGCCGCACCGGATACTGGGGAAGATCGTTGAGATCGTGGCCGCGCAGCGTCACCGAAACCGGACGGCGCAGGAGCTTGCCCAAGAGGATGCCCCCCCATCCGTCCGGATAGGCGAGGTGCGCATCGATGAGATCGATCGGGAAGTCCCGCCCGATCGCCTGCGCAACATTCCAGCACGAGACGAACAGAAAGAATCCGTCGAGCGGCTTCAAGATCTTCGGGAAAGAGAGAAAGCGCGGATAGTGCACTTCGACGCCGCCGCGCACTTCGCGGCGTGGAATGTGCCGGCGATGCGCATAGCGCGGGAGAAGGGCGCCCAACGGGAACCAGGGAATGGGCGACACGACCACGACCTTCGCGTGGCGGGCGATTGCGAAGATGCGCTGCTCGACGAACACGGCGTGCACCGGCTGCGCCGCGCTCGGGTACATCGAGCTGATTGCGAGCACGTTCATCTTGCCGGCCTCACCAACGCCTCCGTCTCCAACACATGGCGGGAGAATTCCTCCGCGCGTGCTTCCCAGCTCTCCTCGCGCACGCGCTCCGAGCGCAACGCCGAGCGGCGGCGTCCTTCCTCGACGGCGCGGCGCAGAGCATCCTTCCATTCGCCGGGATCTTGCGCCGTCTCCAACACATCGGAATAACGCTCCGCCTCCGGTAGGCGCGAGGCAACGACGGGAATCCCGGCAGCCAAACACTCGCGAAGCTTCAACGGATTGATGCGCTCGGAAAGGCGATTCTTCGCATAGGGAATGAAGGCCGCGTCGAAGGCGTGCAGAACCGCGGGAACGTCGTGATAGGCGACCGGCGGCAGAAAGTGCACGTTGTCGCATGCCTCGAGTGGACCTTGCGGGAGAAGGCGCGGACCCAAGAACACGAAGGCCCACTTCGGAAACGCTCGCGCCAATTCCTGCACGAGCTCCACGTCGATGCGCTCGTCAATGAGGCCGGTCATCCCAATGCGCGGATGCGGCAATCCAGCGAGCGCCGCAGGCGTCTTGCCGCGCCCTTCGTGAAACGCGCTCCAATCGACGCCGTGGCGCAGGAGCCGTACGCGCGGATGCCGAGCCGATCTTTCTTCGAACAGTTTCTCCGACGTCGCCAAGACGAGATCGACCTTGCGCAGCAAGTCGGCCTCCATGGCCATCATCGCGCGACGATCGCTGCCGGGCCATTCGGAGAAATCATCCACGCAATAGTAGACGGCGATGCTCTCGTGCACGGCGCCGGCCACTCCCGCGGCATTCGGGATCGTGGTCAAAAGGATCGGTCGCTCCATCCCGCGCGCCTGCGACTCGCGCAGCACCGCGCGCTGCAAGAGATGCGCGTTCCATTGCCGCGCCGGTTTCCAACGATCGAACGGCGTCATGAACGGATTCACGACCTCCACCGGAACCGGGTCGTTCGACGACGCGGGTCGGCGCGCGGTCCACGAGCGCATCTTTTGCCAAGCACGCGCCGCATCGGCGCGCGAGAGAGAAGGCGTGCGTGTTCCGATCGTGTTGACCCACAGCACGCGATTCTTCGGAGCCAGGCGGCGAAACAAATGTTGGCAACTGGAAGGATGCCTTCCCCAATCATCCGAGAACACGATGAAGTCGCGTCCGGTGATCATGACGCGTCCCCGCACGTTCGGAGCCTGCCCCGCCGTTTCATGTTCGCTCCCCCGCCAAGAGCGAACGATAGAGCGTGCGGTAGCTTTCCACCATGCGATCGGCGGTGAACGCGCGCAGCACGCGCGCGCGTCCCGCTTTCCCGAACGTGCGCGCGCGGGCGGGATCCGCCGCGATGCCCAAGAGCGCCCGCGCCAAGCCCGCGTCGTCTCCCCTCTCCGCCAAGAGACCGGTGGCGTTTTCCTCGACGATCTCGGGATTTCCGCCGACGCGGGTGGCCACGACGGGAAGCTCCGCGGCCATTGCTTCCAAAAGCGTGACGCTCGTTCCCTCCGACAACGAGGAAAGCACGAACACATCCCACGAGCGAAGCAGCTCGGGAATGTCGCGGCGAACTCCCAGAAAGCGGCATGCGGGGAGAATGCCGAGCTCCCCGGCCAGCTTCTCGGCTTCGCCACGCAAAGGTCCATCGCCGGCCATCGCCAACTTGGCGCGCGGCAGCTCGCCCCGAACGCGCGCAAACGCGCGCAGAAGGGTGGCGTGATCTTTCACCGGCGCAAAGCGCGCCGGAATGCCGACGACGAAGTCGTCTTCGGCGAGATTCTGGCTCTTGCGCAGCGCCGCGCGATCGCCATTCGCGGGAGCAAAGCGCGCTTCATCGACGCCGTTGTAGAGAACGCGAATGCGCCGCCGGGGAAGCCCTTCGTTCTTGGCGAGACACTCGCGAACGAAGCCCGACACTGCAGCCATGCCGTCGGTGAACGAGAGCAAACCTTGATTGAAGACGATGCGTTTGGGACGCGGGAAGTCGGGATAGTGGCGCCCGTGCTCGGTGAAGAGAATGCGCGGGCGCTTCAATCCCCAGATCGCCGCCAGAGCTCCGTAGAACCACGGCGTGTACTGGTGCGTGTGCACGAGATCGGCGCGCCATCCCCGCAACACGCGGGCGGCGCGCGGCACGAGATCGAGATTCGCGCCCGGGCGCCGCTCCAGGACTTCGACCGGAATCCCGCTCGCGCGAATCTCCTCCCCCAAAGGACCGATTTCATCCAAGAGCAGCACTGCGAAGTCGAACTCGTCGTGCATGCGCCGGATCATGAGTGCGGCGAGAGTTTCCGCGCCGGCGACCGTCATGCTGTGGAGCACGTGAGCGACGCGCGGCTTGCCCCTCACGCGGCCGCCGTCCGGGGGAGCGCTTCGCGTTCGGGAGCTTCGACGATGCCGGCCTCCTGCACGCGCGCTTCGGTGACGCGATCCAAGATCTGCGCCATGGCGACCAGAACGTAGAAGAACTCGAAATCCTCCATGGAGAGAAAGAATCCGCACACCAAGTATCCGGCCAGCGAGCCTTCGAACATGCGCACCAAGATTTCCGTGTGCTCGCGGATTTCCCCGGGGAGAAAGCGCATGCGGCGGTTGACGCGCACGAGCGACGCGATGGTGAGCACGATGAGCCCGCCGTAACATCCGAGCGCGACGAGCCCGCTCTCCGCGCCCAGCTGCACCCAAGAGTTGTGCGCCGCGCGCGGCTGGAACGTCGAGTAGTAAGGAAACGCTTGCATGTAGCGCTTCAAGCCCACGCCGAACAGTGGATTGTGCAGCGCCATCTTCGTTCCCGCGCCCCACGATTCGAGCCGTCCGGTCGCCGAGCGATCCTCTTCATAGGTATTGATCGAGTGGATGCGCGAGCGGTAGTCCGCGCCAGCGAACATGGCGAAAAAGACCACACCGCCCACCAAGATCAGCCCGCCGAGCGCTCGGTTCTTGTCCCGAAACGCGATCAACAGCATGGACCCGGCCAAGCCCAGAAATCCACCGCGCGAGAACGTCACCATGACGGCGTGCGCCGCCACCGGGAGAAGCCCCAGAAGCGGCAGCTTCACGAAAGGATTGCGCGCCGAGCGCATCAGGTACCAGATGAACGGCACCGACATCACGATCACCATCGCGAAATCGTTTTCGTCGTAGAACGTCGCTCCCGGCTTGCCCGGCCCGTGCACGACATGCCAGCCCTGCCCGAAGTACATGTCGTTCGCCCAGTACGCGAGATAGGCGATCGAGAGCATGATGACCCACGAGAGAATAAACAGCTTCTTCTCTGTGTTCACCAACGCCAGCACCACGAAGTACACGATGAACATCTTGTTGTAGTAGTCCATCCACTTCGGCTCCGGCGATCCGAAGTCTCCGAACATCGTGGAGAGATAGAGGAAGAGCCACAGGATGAGGATGAGAACCGTCTGCTTCTTGCGCAGGAAGTCGAGATCCGGATTGCGCGCAAAGTGGAAGATCGTGGCGGCGAGCGTGGAAACGGAAACGAGCAGCGTCAACCGCGTATCGCCCAGTCCCCAGAATGTTTCCTGCGGGCGCATGAACGCGAGCGTGTAGTACGCGAGGACACCGACGAACGGATTCATGAACACGAGCACGCCGCCGATGAGCGCGAAGAACAGCGCGACCGCGGGACGCGGGGCGTAGCTGCGCGCGATCCAGCTCGAGACCAAGGCCAAACAACAGCCGAATGCCGTGACCAAGATCGCCAGGCTGGGCGTGACATTGGGGACGTTCTTCAACCGCCAGCGAGTGGCGGGTCCAACCTCGTCGAAGCTTCCGCCTCTGGGCCGGGGCGGCGGCGATTCCTCCCTAGGTGCCGCGGCGGGAGGCGGGGGCGTGCTCACGAGCGCTTCCCCGGTGAGGTTCCGGAAATCGCCCAAGTCAAAATGGATCGGTACATGGGGATGACCCGCTGGCGAAGATGCTCGGCGCGTTGTCCTTTGACCACCAACGCGCGGGCCGTTTCCGCGGCCAGCCAACCCGCAGAGATCCCGCCGGTGAAGCCGCGATAGAGCGCCGCCTCGACCGGGCCTCGATTCTTCAAGAAAAACTTGAACATCGATTCGAAAGTTTCCACGAACATGCGGTTTTCATTCTGCGCGCTGGATCTTTCGGAATGGTGCAGGATTTCCGCCGAGGGAACATAGCGAATCCGGTAGCCCAATTTGCGCGCGCGCCAGCAGAGATCGAGGTCCTCCCCATACATGAAGAAGCGCTCGTCCAAGCCTCCCAGGCGACTCAACGCATCCCGGCGGATCAGCAAGCAGCAGCCAGAGACCGCTTCCACGTCGCGCTCGTCGAGGTGATCCCAATGGCTCATGCGATAGTGCCCGGCGATCGGGCTGTGCGGATACTTGTGCGAGATTCCCAGAATCTCGATCGCTTGATTCCAAATCGTGGGAAAGTGGCGGGCGCAGGGCAGCTGGATCTTTCCCGAGGGCAGCACGATTTTCGGACCGACGATCCCCATCTGCGGCGAGGCATCCAGCGCGGCCAGAAGATGCGTGATGGCACCCGGGGCCACTTCGGTGTCGGGATTCAAGAGCAGAACGGCGCGTCCGCGGGCCTGTGCGAATGCCAAGTTGTTTCCACCGGAGAAACCGAGATTCTTTTTCGCATCGATCGGAATGACGTTCGGTTTCGTCGCGAGCATTTCCAGCGTTCCGTCTCGCGAGTCGTTGTCGACGACCAGGATCTCCGCATGAAGGTGCGGCTCACCCTTCTCCAGCGATTCGAGACACTTCTCGAGCAGATCGCGGACCTTCCACGCCACGATGACGATGCTGACGTCGGGCGCGGCCGAGCTCACCGGGGCGCTCCCGCGCTCCCCGGCGCCCCGGCAACCGACAAGAGCGAGTGCTCGTTCGAGGAGGCCAACAGCCGCCAGATCTCCAGATCGTAACCGGGCGCGCCGTCGGGATCGGCGTCGAACGAAGCGACGCGCTGCGCATCGGGAGCCAGCGACAACTGGCGATAGAATTCGCTGCGCGTGTCGATGGCCGAGCGCGAGAATTTCGCCAAGCTTGCATTGTCGGGCTGGAAATAGTCGCGGCGCAGCACGATCCACTCGATTCCACGCGCGCGGGTTTCCTCCAAACTCAGCCAATCCTCGAACTGCCGAACGGCGACGAGATCGTAGAACGGCTCGCGCTTCGCCTTGAGATTCATCTCCCAAAACATCGCCTTGCCGGGATCGGTGGAACGAAGACGCTCGATCATTGCTTGGACATTTTGCGGCGAATCGTGCAGCGGAATGGAGAGCTGCGCCGTTTCTTCCGGGAATCCCTCCAAAAGAACGCGCGACCCGCCGGCCGCATGGTCCTCCATCCACTCGAGTGCTTGCGTGCGCGTGTCCACGCGGGAGAGTCGCAGATCCCAACGCACCGAAGCGATGGACGGCTCGATCGCGAGGAGAATCGCTACGCCGATCGCGAAGCGTAGGGCCAATCTCTGCGAAAGACGTAGCCCGTCGAGAAGCTCGTTGAGCGCGTATCCCGCGAGCAAGCAGGCACCGGGAAGAATGGGCATGATGTAGCGCGGATAATACAAATGCGAAGAAGACGAGATCGCGATCGCGACGAAATAAAGTGCGGCGAACGCGGCATGCAGGATGATCTCGCGCCGCCGGCGAGCGAGCCCCAAAAACGTACCCAAGATCGCGAGCCCAATGACCGCCGGTCCCTGCGAACGCACGACGGCGTCTCCATAGAATTGCCACAGATTCGTCCGCAGCGGAACGCCCGTGTACTCGACGCTTCGCTCCAGGCCGCCTCCTCCTACGGTGTGCGTAAAGAGATTGAGCATCCCTCCGAAATGCAAAATGAATCCCGGATTGGCGAGAACGAAAAGGATTCCCGCGAGCACGACCGGCATCAGCGTGGCGCGGGTGATGAGTCCGCGCGGCCCGCGGAGCCCACCGCGCATCCAGGCACCCAAGAAATACGGCACGAAGACCAAGACCGCGGGAATCTTGTTCAGAATTGCAAACGCGGCGACCAACGAAAACAGGAACGGATTCAATCGCCGCCGGCCGGCGGCATCTTCGGCGATCATGAACACCGCCCAGAACGAGAACAGCGTCATAGGCACGTCGACGGTGATCGTGTGCGAATCGACGACGTGCTGGAACGACGCCGCCAGGAACAGCGCCGCGAAGAGACCGGCCGCCTTTCCGCCGATCCGTCTCCCCTGCAGCCACACGAGCGCCACCGTCATCGTCCCCATGATCGCGGTGGTGACCCGGCCGATCTTCCAGAACGGAGAAGGATCGTGCACGAACGCCGCCGCGAACTCGTTGGCGCTGTTGATGACGCCGGTCACCCGCTGGATCATGAAATAAACGCCGTACTCCAAGAACAGAATGAAGTAGTACCCGCCCTTGGACACGCGCTCGAAATCGAACCCGCCCGTTCCCAAACGCAGCGCGCGATACACTTCGAAGCCTTCGTCGGGATGATAGATGTGTGGCAATCCGAAGTACGCGCCCCACAACCGCAGCCCCAGCGCGAAAGAGAGGATCGCGACGATCGCGACGACCTCGGTCGGAATTCGCCACGACTTCATGGACGCGATTCCCGCGGCAGCGGACGAACGAGCGCCAAGGCGCCTCCCAGAAGAGCGAAGATCATCGACACGCCGAGCCACGCGAATCCCAGCGCGACCCCTTCCGCTGGATTGAAACCCCACGTCCGGAAAAAGAACTCATAGCCCATCTCGCGAATGCCGAGCCCGCCCACGGAAATCGGAATCATCGTGAGAGCTTGCACGACCGGAACGAGAACCAGCAAGCTCGCCGTCGGCGCAGTCCCTCCCATGCCCCGCGAGAGCGTCGCGTTCACCGCGATCAGGATTCCCTGCCAAGCAAACGACAGGAGCACCCCGCAGCCGATCGCCTTGCCATGCATCCCGTACGATTGGATCTCGCTGCGCACGCGCGCCAGCGCGGCGAGCCCGCGCGCGATCACACCCTGTCCCGCACGCTGCGGAATACGCCCGCGCAGCACGATCCACAATCCCGCGACGTACAACACGAGGCCGAGCGCCAACCCGGGCCGGGCCGGCGCCGCCGCCGATGCAGCGAAGCTTCCCGCCAATCCCAAGATCAAAAGACATCCGAATCCCAAGATGCGCTCCACCAACACCGAACCCGCGGCGACCGCGAGCGGCGCCGTTCCCTTCAAAGCCCACACTCGCAGAACATCACCGCCGACCGACGTCGGCAAGAGTGCATTGAAGAAGTAGCCTACGAAATACAAGTGCACCGCGCGCGCCAGCCGCAAGCGGACACCGACCGCGGCCAAGAGAATCTTCCAGCGCAGCGCGGAGAGAACGAGTCCCACTCCCAAAAGCCCCAAGGAGAGAATGAACGCGCCCGGCTCCAATCGGGCCAGCGATTGGCGCAAGGACGCATCGTTCCCATAGCGGACGAGGAGAATTCCCAAACAAAGGACGCTCACCGTGATCTTCGCGGCGAGCGCCTTCTTTCCGGATTTCACCCGCCGGTGCTCCTCGGCGCGGATTGATCGCGGATCTCGCGGATCACGTAGGTCGGCTTGGATTGCGACTCGTGATAGGTGCGGATGGTGATCTCCGCGAGCAGCCCCATGCTGATGAGCTGCACACCCATCAAGATCATCAACACGCCCAGCATGAGCAGCGGGCGAGAAGCGAGAGGCTCATGGAAGAAGATCTTGAGGAAAGTGAGATACGCCGCGATGAGTGACCCCATGCCGAACAGCCCCAGCCCCCACAGCCCGAACACCTGCAGCGGACGGGTCGAGAACGTGAGCAGGAATTTCACGGTGATGAGATCCAAGAGCACGCGCACCGTTCTCCCGATCCCATACTTGGAAACGCCGCGCGTGCGCGGGCGATGGTGGACCGGCACTTCGGTGATCTTCGCCCCGCCCCAACTGGCGAGCGCGGGAATGAAACGGTGCATTTCGCCGTACAAGCGAACGTTCTTCAGGACTTCGCAGCGATAGGCTTTGAGCGAGCAGCCGTAATCGTGCAGGCGCACGCCGGTGATGCGACCGATGAGCCAATTCGCGATCCAAGAAGGAAGCTTGCGGGAGATCAACGCGTCTTTGCGATCCTTGCGCCATCCGCTGACGATGTCGAAGCCGTCGCGTTCGATCTTGCCAAGCAAGAGCTCCAAGTCGTCGGGGTCGTTCTGCAGATCCCCGTCCATCGCCACGATGACATCCCCTTGCGCGTGATCGAACCCCGCCGACATCGCCGCGGTCTGTCCGAAATTGCGCCGGAAGATGATCACGCGAAAACGTGGATCGCGCTCCGGAACCTGCAAGAGCTTCTCCACCGTTCCGTCGGTGGATCCGTCATCGATCAGGATCACTTCGATGCTGCGCGGAGAGCGGTCCATGACTTCGCTCAACTGCTTCACCAGCGAGTCGACGTTGGCGCTTTCGTTGTAGATGGGAATGACGATCGACACCGAGAGCGGCCGCGCAATCTCGCGCAACGCGGGCGCGGATTCGGGACGCGTACTCATCACGGCAGTCTTCACCGTGCTCACGGCAGCGCTCTTTTCCGCATGGACCATCTCTCCCGCTCCTGGGCCAAGAACAAAACGCCGCCGGCGATCGAGAACACTTGCGTGCCCAGGAAGGCCAAGAGTGCGAACACGGTCGCGTCGGCCCGCGACACTCCCTGTGCCGTCAGAAGTCCGACGAAACTCACCTCGCGAATCCCGAGCCCGTTCAGCGTGATGGGCAACGATGAGAACAACATCACCGCGGGAACGAGAACGCAATAGGCGGGAAAAGACACCCCGATCCCGGTGGCCTGTCCAATCGCCCAATGATAGATCGTCGAGAACACCGACAATCCCAAGGAAAGAACGAGCGCCCGGCGCATCGCCCTCTCCCTTCCGGCCAAAAGCCGGGCCGACTCCAGAAGGCGCCCCACCTTACGCCCCAGTCCTTTCTCGGCGGTGAAGGCCGGGATCCGGCTCAAGGCCGCGATCACCCCGGGCCGGGAGAGTAGCGCCGTGCCGGCCGCCAGAAGCAGAGCAAGAATCGTGGCCGCGAGCCAGGGCCCCTGGGCCGGCTGGAGGAAGAAGCCGACCACCGCCCCCAGAACCGCCACGATCGCGAGGGAGAAGAGCCCCACGATGCGATCCGCCAAGACCGAGGCTGCAGCCGTGGCCCGGGGAACGCCCAAGCCGGCCAGCCCAATTCCGCGCGCCACATCTCCCCCCACTGAAGAAGGCAGGAAATTGTTGAAGAAAAGCCCCAAGAGAACAAGCTTTGCCAACTCCCCCACCGGGCGCGACTGGCCGACCGAATCCAGGAGCTCTTTCCAGCGATAGAGCCAGCAGGCCTTCGATCCGATCTGCGCGATCATCGCCACGGCCAGCCACGCTGCGCTTGCGCGCTGCAGCGTGCTCCATGCTTCGCCGGCATCGATGCTCGCGATCAGCCAAACAATCGCGCCGATTCCGATGAGAAGTCGCACCGCCGCTCCCAGCCGGCGGGTCATTCCTTCGGTCCGAATGGTCCGGTGCGGGTCGCCTTTCTGGCCTCACCCTTCATTCTTTGCGCGCGCTGCTCATTCTTGCGGCGCTCCTCTTTCTCGCGCCGCGGCTCATCCTGCTGGTAGCTGTAGCGGTAATATTGGTGACCGTAGTGATACGGCAGAACATCGTCGGCGTTGTTCACGACCACGCCGATCATGCGCGCGCCCACATCTTCCAGAATCTTTTTCGCGCGCAGTGCGACATCGCGACGCGTCTTTCCCGCTCGCACGACGAGCACGACGCCGTCGACCTCGCGTGCCAAGATGGCCGGATCGGAGACCGGCAAGAGCGGTGGCGCATCGATCACGATCAAATCGAACAGAAGACGCAGCTTTCCGAGCGTCGCCGCGATCGCGTCCGGCTGCAGAAGCTCGGAGGGATAGGGACGCCGCCCGCCAGCCGGAATCACTTTCAGGCTTTCGTGGCGAGTGGTCTTGATGCTCGACTCGATCGGGAAGTTTTCCGCCAGCACTTCCGCCAACCCCGGCTCGCGGGGGACATCGAGCATCTTGTCGATGCGCGGCCGATGCAGGTCCGCATCGACGAGACAGGTGCGCGCGCCTTGGTGCATCGCCGAAACCATGGAGAACAAGACCGACGAAGTGGTCTTCCCCTCTCCACGTTCCGCGCTCGTGAACAAGACTGTGCGCAAGCGATCCGCTTGCGAGCGGCCGGTGACCCGCGCGTACACGCGCCGGAACTCGGTGGTCTCCGGCGCCTCTGGGTCGAAATCGTCGTAGATCGACCGCTCGGTCCTGTGCTTGGGGCTCATGGATCAGCCGACCGTTGCGTTTTGCGTGAGCAGGAACCAGGTCGCAATGGCGAGAGCCAATACGGTGAGTAGCGTCGCGGGAACGAGAATGCGAATGCGGTTGCGTCGGCGCAGCTCGATGTCCTCGATGACCGCAGCCTGCATGCGCGGCACCGTTCCCAAAATGGGAAGGGCCAGCACTTCCTCGATGTCTTCCACCGACTTCAACGACATGTCGAGATACTCGATCAAGACCGCCGTCCCGATGCCGAGCCCAATGCCCATGAACGCCGCCAACACGAAGATGTTCTTCTTCTCGGGCGCGAACGGAACGAGCGGCATCTTGGGCGGCTCGAGCACGACCAGAAGATCCCCCACCTTCGAAGACTGCACCGCCTTGGCGATGTGCGTCGATGCGGCTTGCTCTTGCCACGTTTGATACACGCGATTCGAGCTCTCCACTTCTTCCTTCAAGCGCGACAGGCGGAACTCTTCCGCGGGAACGCTGGCCAAGTCCGACGCATACTTGTTCACGAACTCCTGCAGCGCCGCTTGGCGCCGCTGGGCTGCTTCATACGAGAGCGCCGAATACTGGTGATCCACCAAGAGCTGGCGCGAATCGGCATCGAGCGTGGGAAACGCGACCGCGGCGAGATTCTCCAGCTCGCGCAGCACCTGCTGATTCTTGGAGGCGATCTGATTCTTCGCCGAGATGACCGCGGGGTCGTCGTCGCGCGCCTCGACCATGGTCATCGCCAAGTGCAGCTCCAGCTCGTAGAGCGTGTCGCGCAGCGCCCTCAGCGTCGGCGAGGCCAAGAGATCGAGATTCAAGTACGCGCTCAATCCCGCTTCGTTCACCTTGCTGCGAGCAGTGTCGCGGCGTTCGCGCGCGAATTCCTGGTCGGCCTCCGAGGCGGAGATGAGGGCGCGCACGCGGGTCACCGTCGCGGCGCTCACCGGCGAAGAAGACAGCGGGCGCAATGCGGCCTCTTGCTCGTACTCGCGCAGTTGGCGGCGCTTCTCTTCCAGCTTCCCCTCGTAAATCGCGGCCTGCTCCTGCGCGAACTTGAACGCCTCTTCCGATTGGCGCAGCTTCGACTGCCGATCAGTGTGCACGTAGAGCTCGGCCACGGTCGACGCCACGCGATAGCACAGCTCGGGGGAGTTCGAGACCGCGCGCACGTAGAAGATGTCCGAGCCTTCGGCGCGAATGTCCAACATGCGGGTCAGCGTTCCGACGCAGGCACGCATGAGCAGGTCGTTGCGATCGTGTCCCGGATTCTCGCGGGCCAATTGGTCGACGCGCTGGTGAATGCGCGGATTCTCGGTCAGCCCCACTTGCACCGCGACCGATTCCAAGAAGCTCGAGGCCAACATGCGCTTGCGCATGACCCGAATCTCTTCGTTGTCGGTCTCGCGAACTCCCGTGGCCTGCTGCACGGTGCGGGTCAAAGGCACCGGATTCTCGAACGCCAGCGTCGCCACCGATTCGTATTGCGGCTCCATGAACAAGCTGCCGACCAACGCGGCAGCCACGGTAACTGCGAACGGCAGCAGGATGACCCAGCGCCGCCGCCAGAGCATGCGACTGATCTCGCGAAAGTCGATCGATTGCTTCTTCTGCAGGAACACGGCTTCTCCCCCGCGCGTCAGGGCGCTGCGGGCTGCTGCGGCTGGTCGACGATGATGGTGGTGTCGTCGCCGTTGTTGTCGTCGCCGAGTTCGAGGAAGAAGAGGATCGTGCCGAGCGCATCTCCCACCGCGCCGATCAGATCGCGCGAGAAGTGCCAAACGGTCCGCCGGTCGCTCTTGGGAACGGTCACGGTGTCGCCGGGCTGCAGTTGCACGTTGGCGAAGAGCACGCCGTCGTACGTGTAATCATTGAGATCGATCTTGAACACGCGAGCCTGTACCGGACCGGGGCGCACCACGCGAATCGCTCGCACGTTTGCATCGACCGCCGGACCGCCCGCGGAGATGACCGCCTGCAGTACGGTGCGTGCCGCACCGATCGGGAACGTGCCCGGCATCACGACGCTGCCGAACACGTAGACGACATCCCCTTCCGGCCCGACCGTCTCCGAGCGGGGAATCAAAATCGTGCTTCCCGGAACCAGTTGAGGAAGAACGGTGAAGTCCCCTTTGGTGATCACCGCATCGAGATCGATGACCTGCGGCGTGCCCTTGCCTTCCGGGGGAATGATGCGCACCCGGCTGAGCGAGGCGGTCGCGGTCGGCCCGCCTGCTTCGCGAATGACGTCCCAGAGTCCGGGGATTTGCGCGAACGCATAGGCGCCGGGTTTTTGAACCTCGCCCATCACGAACACGCGCCTCGAGTTGTATTGACTGACCGCCACCGTGACCTGGGTGATTTCCCGGTCGATGAACGAGAACCGGCGGGTCAGCTCTTCGGAAAGCTTGGGCGGAGTCAAGCCGGCGGCCTTCACAGTTCCCAAGAGCGGTAGGGTCACATTTCCTTCCGAGTCGACGGTAAAGGATCCACCGAGGTCCTGCCGCTGGAAGACGGTGACCTCGATCACGTCGGACACTCCGATCAAGTAGTCGGTTCCCTGCGCGTGCGCATTCGTGAAAAGGAATCCGCACGTGAGGACAGCCAACAGGGCGCAGACGAGCCGGGCGAGTCTCAACTTCGTTCTCCTCGAAGGGGGAACTTCGCCCAATCGATTCGGGGAAGTTTCCTCTTCCTTGCACTTCGCTCCACGCGAAATGCATCGCAATCCTATCGCGATCTCCAAAGCTTCACAAGAACGGCAAAGATTGCTTCACCAGAGCTTTACCGCGCGGTGGCCTTCCCTTTGCAATGATCCGTCACAATCCGGATTCACTCCCAACGCTCGCCGATCCGCGGTCGAGGTGCTCGATGTCCCCCTCGAATGCATTCGATACGCTGGCCGCTCTTCGCCAGGAGCGTGCCCCGGCGATTTCCGCGTCACGCGGCAACCCGCCGGAGCCTTCGCCGATCCTCGACGAGAGCCCGGAGACGGCTGCGGACCGGATTCGCTCGGCGGCGACGCGCACTTTCGACGTGATCGCGTCGTTGGCGGCGCTCACCGCGCTGGCTCCCCTCTTTCTCATCATCACCGTCGCGATTCGATCCACGTCGCCCGGCCCCACCTTTTACCGGCAAACACGCGTGGGTCGAAACCTCCGCGGCCGCAGCCGGCGCCCCGATTCCGTCGCATCGGGCCCGCAGGATCGCCGCAAGAAGGACCGCCGCAGCTCATTCGCTCACGGCCGCCACTTTCAAATCTACAAATTCCGGACGATGGTGGTGAACGCGGAGGAGTACGGTCCGCAATGGTCGCGCCCGGACGATCCTCGCATCACCCCGGTCGGCCGGTTTTTGAGAAAGGCGCGTCTGGACGAGACGCCTCAGTTCTACAACGTGCTGCGCGGGGACATGTCCATCTTGGGACCGCGGCCCGAGCGTCCGTATTTCGTGAAGCAGTTCGTGGAATCGATCCCGAACTACTCCGAACGCCTTCGGGTTCGTCCCGGAATCACCGGTCTCGCCCAGGTCACGCTGGACTACGATTCGAGTATCGACGACGTCAAGAAAAAGCTTGAACACGACCTGCAGCACGTGCGCCGCAAGTCATTCCGCCGCGATCTCCGGATTCTCGCGCGCACACTGTATGTCGTCTTGACCGGAAAAGGATCCTGCTGACCGTTGCCGGATGAGCTTCGGCGGAGTACCGTCCCTCGTTTGGCGATGGGGGGCGGGCCATCAATTCGCTGCGCGAAATGTTTCAGTGGATGCGCCCCTATCGCGCGTCGCTCCTCTGGGGGACCTTGGGTCTCCTCCTCACCACGTCGCTTTCCGCGCTCGGCCCCTGGATCTTAAAGCAAGGCATCGATTCTCTTTCCCTGCCGCCAGCTGAAGCAAGGCGCGCCGTCCTCCTCGCCGCGGGCGCGTTGATCGGTCTCTCCGCGGTCGAAGGAATCTTCCGCTATCTCATGCGCAAGTCGATCATCGGCGTGTCGCGGCTCATCGAGTACGACCTGCGCAAGGCGCTGTACGCGCGCATCCAGCGCCTTGCGCAAACGCGCTTCGAGTCGTTCGAGATCGGGGATCTCATGGCCCGCTCCACGAACGACCTCGATGCGATTCGCATGCTTTTGGGTCCCGGGCTCATGTACACGGCGAGCACGTTCTTCGTGGTGGTCGTCTCGCTCGCGCTCATGCTGCACATCTCCCCCGCGCTCACCATCTGGGCGTTCGCGCCAATGCCGCTCATGAGCTTGGCCGTGGGGCTAGTGATGCGTCTCGTACACGACCGCATTCTCCGCGTGCAGGAAGGGTTCGCGAACTTGACGACGCGCGCGCGGGAGAGCTTCGGCGGCATTCGCGTGGTGAAAGCATTCGCGCGCGAGGAATCGCAGGAGAAGCTTTTCCAGAGCGTGAACGAGGACGTCGTGGAGAGAAACCTCGCGCTGGCCCGCGTCCAGCGAATCTTCTTCCCATCGATGGGCCTCATCAGCGGAACCGCGCTGGCCCTCGTCTTGTGGCGCGGCGGGCTCCTGGTGATGTCGGGCAGCCTTTCCATCGGAGAGTTCGTCGCGTTCACGGGATATCTGTTCCTCTTGATGTGGCCCATGGCCGCGTTGGGTTGGACGATCAATCTGTTCCACCGCGGGCGCGCTTCGTGGCAGCGCGTGAAGGAGCTCCTGCAGAGTCCGGAAGAAGACCTGGCCACCATTCTGGCACCGGAAGGTCGCGGTGAGATCGTGTTCGAATCGGTTTCGCTGGAGCGCGGCGGGCGCGAAGTTCTTCACGATGTCGACCTCGTCATTCGTCCCGGCGAGCGCGTTGCGCTCGTCGGTCCGACCGGATCGGGCAAGAGCACGCTCCTGCGACTTCTGGCGCGCTTTCTCCACCCCACCCAAGGACGCATTCTTCTGGACGGCGTGCCGCTCGATTCTTGGGGACTGACCCGTCTGCGCCGCGCCTTGGCTTTCGTGCCGCAGGAAGGCTTTCTATTCTCCGACACGATCGCGAACAACATCGGGGTGGGCGATCCGCACGCCTCGCGCGAAGCAATTCGCAGCGCGGCGCACGCCGCCAAGCTCGACGAAGAGATCGATGCGTTCGCCGACGGATTCGATTCCGTCGTGGGCGAGCGCGGCATCACGCTCTCCGGCGGGCAGCGCCAGCGGGCGGCATTGGCGCGCGCGCTCTTGCGCCATCCCCGCGTGTTCGTGTTCGACGACGCCTTCTCCAGCATGGACACCCACACCGAAGAGGAAATCCTTTCGCGGTTGGAAGATCGCCTGCGCGGTCACACCGTGATCTTCGTCACGCACCGGCTCAGCACCATGCGGCGCGCCTCGCGAATTCTCTATCTCGACGAAGGGCGCATTCTGGAACATGGCGCCCACGAGCAATTGGTCGCGGCCGGCGGACGCTATGCGCGCTTCGTGCGCCGCCAACAACTCTTGGAAGAGCTCGAGGAAGACGTGCTGCCCGGCGCGAGGGAATCGGCATGAGCGCCGAAAACAACGGCAAAAACGCGGAGCCGGGGGAAGACGGCGCGGCACGGGGTGACCCGCGACTTCTGAAGCGCTTCCTTCCCTATTTGAAGTTGGAAACGCCGGCTTTTCTCTGGTCGTTGCTCCTGCTCTTCGCCGCCGGAGCGCTCGAGCTGGCTGGGCCGTATCTCACCAAGATCGCCATCGACGAAGCGATCCCCAAGCGTGACGGCGCGCATCTCTTGAAGATCGTGCTCATCTACATCGGCCTCTTGGGCGTTGGCTTCGGCGTCGTGTACGCGCAGACGCTGCTCGTCACCCGCGCCGGACAACGCGTCATGATGCGCTTGCGCAACGATCTCTTCCGCCATCTCTTGAAATTGGATCTCTCCACGTTCGATCGCAACGCCGTCGGGCGGCTCGTGACCCGGGTCACCTCCGACGTCGAATCTTTGAACGAGCTCCTCTCTTCCGGTCTTGTCTCCATCTTGGGAGACATCATCACGTTGACCGGCATCACGATCGTTCTCTTCGTGCTGGACGTGCGCTTGGCGCTCTTGTGCTTCCTCGTGCTGCCGTTCGCCATGTTGACCAGCTTGGCGTTTCGCCGGCGCGCACGCCGCGGCTTTCGGGAGACGCGCGAGCGCGTCGCCCGCTTGAACTCGATCCTGCAGGAAACGTTCTCGGGAATCGAAGTCGTGAAGTTGTTCGGCAAGGAAAAGGACAACGATGCGCGGTTCGAAACCGAGAACGCGAAGTCGCGCGACGCGTGGCTCGAGACGCTGGAAGCGTTCGCGATCTTCTTCCCGGTGATCCAGCTTCTCTTGACGCTGTCCTTGGGCACCATCTTGGTCGCGGGAGGATGGCGCGTTCTGGAAGGCACGCTCACCTTAGGTGCGCTGGTCGCGTTCACGCAATATGTGCAGCGCTTTTTCGCCCCGCTCCGGGATCTGAGCGAGAAGTACAACGTGCTGCAGTCGGCGTTGGCTTCCTCGGAAAGAATCTTCGGCGTGCTCGATTGGAAGGAAGAAGAGGGGCGCAGCGGGCTCCCCGCATTCCCTCCGCTGAAGGGCGCGATCGAGTTCCAGAACGTGAGCTTTTCCTATGTCGAGGGAGAGCCGGTGCTGCACGACGTTTCCTTCCGCGTGAAACAGGGGGAACGCGTCGCCATCGTCGGGGCGACCGGCTCGGGAAAGACGACGGTGCTCTCGCTCTTGCTCGGCTTCTACCGTCCCACGGAGGGATGCATCCTCATCGATGGGCTCGATCTCGCGCAGCACGACCCGCGCAGCTTGCGCCGGCAAACCGGCACCGTTCTGCAGGATGTGTTTCTCTTTTCCGCGGACGTTGCCTGGAACTTGCGGCTGGGCGATGACACCATCGAGCCGGCGCGCATCGAGCGCGCGCTCGATTTCGCGCGGGCTCGCCGTTTCGTCGAATCGCTTCCGCGCCGGCTCGAAGAAGTCGTCGGCGAGCGCGGTCGTACGCTCTCCGTGGGCCAGCGGCAGTTACTTTCGATCGCGCGCGCGGCGGCGGCCGATCCCGCAATTCTTCTTCTGGACGAGGCCACGTCGTCGGTCGATTCGGAGACGGAAGCACTCGTGCAAGAAGCTTTCGCCGAGCGCTTACAAGGACGCACTTGTCTCGTTGTCGCGCACCGTCTCTCCACCGTGCGCGATGCGGACAGGATTCTCGTGATGCATCACGGAAGGCTCGTCGAACAAGGAACGCATCGCGAGCTCATCGCGCGCGACGGCATTTACTCGAGACTGGTGGAGCTGCAGTTCGGAAGTGAGACCGTCGAGGCATGAGCCGCCGGTCGAAGGAACCGGCGAGCTCGCCTCGGAGTGACGCGGAGAGGTCCTACGAAGTCTTGCGGCGACGCGCGAGACCGAGTCCCGCGAGTCCCAATCCCAAAAGAGCGATGGTGCCCGGCTCCGGAACAATGACGCCGTCTCCGCCAGGGTTCCCGATGCCGGTTCCAGCGCGACGGCGCTTGCCTTCGCCGGTATCATTCGGAAGCTTCGCGTTATCGACATCTTTGATGTACGCGGAATCATCACCCAAGTTGTTGTCTTGGGACGAGCGAGCATTGTCAGCGAAGGCAGCCCCACTTCCGATTGCGGCGACGCACCACACGAACGCTGCAAGGGTGAAGAGCTGAATCGGGCGCCTCATGTTCAAGCCTCTTGGGTTAGAGAGATGAGTCCTTCCATCGAAGGACTCTCATACGTTGCAAGATGTTAGCGATGATCGCTTCGCAACGTCAAGCCGTATTCACCAAGAAGCGCAAACAAAAGGGAAGCGTCGATCAAGCCTGCTTACGCCGCGCCAGCCTCATTCCGGCCAGGCCCATCGCAACGAGAGCGATCGTCCCCGGTTCCGGGACTACCACGCCATCCGGATTGCGGGGCTCCGTATTGGCAAGACGGCGGCGCCTTATCAGGTCTCCCTGGTCCACCGCCCGAACGTTCTTGATGTATTCCGTGGAAGGTTCGACATTCCTGGATTGGATCTCTTCGGCAAGCGCGGTGCCGGCCCCTGCAATGCTCAACAGGAGGACGGCAGCACTCATTTGTGCAAATGGAGCAAAGCGCCGCATGATTTCTCTCCCGAGCGAGATGTGATGAAACGATTGGCGAGGGAGGGGCGTCCCGTGATCAAAACAATAACAAGATGTTCATCGGCCGTCCATCACTAATTACATGAAAAGAACGGTGTTAGTCTTTGCCAAAGAACCACTTCCTGGATCGTCAAAGACCAGGCTTTCCCCCTTTTTGACTCCCGCTGAGGCCGCCGATTTGAGTACTGCATTCTTGGCGGATTTGCTGGAAAGGCTGAGGCAAATTGGCGGATCCAGCATTTGGGTCGCGATTCCCCCGGACTCATCCGCCGAGCGTATGGCCCTTCTCCATGGGTCGGGGGTTCGATGGGTAAGCCAGGGTGCCGGGGATTTGGGGGAAAGGATGAATCGAGTCGCCCAAGTTGCCTTCGATGAGGGAGCACCGGGGATCGTTCTTTTGGGGAGCGACCATCCGAATCTCCCCTCTTCTTTGCTCGAGCGGTGCTTTGACGCGCTCGAGCGCAAACGCGCCGCATGGATCCCCACCGAAGACGGAGGCTACGCGGCGCTCGCTCTTCCCCATCCTGCCCCTGAGCTCTTCCTCGAAATTCCCTGGAGCACGAGCGAGGTCGCGACGAAGACCCGTCTGAACGCCCAGTCGGCCGGAATCGAGCTCGAAGATGCCGGCGTTTGGTACGACGTGGACCGGCCCGAGGATCTTTTCCGGTTGATGCGCGATCTCCGAGAAGACCCCGGCTGCCCGCGAACGAGCGCACTTCTTGCAAAATGGAAATTGGAGTTACGAAGCAAGCTGGAGTTACGAAAAGAAGGTATCTTTCGCGCCGAAAGCGAAAGCGACAGGAGGACCTCGTGAACGAACCTCCGCGAAGACAATCTCGCATCCCGATGGTGTTCGGCATCTTCTTCGGGGTGATGCTCTTGGTGGTGATCGGGGGCGGCATCGCGCTGCGCATGCTGCTCACTCCCGAGCGGCTACGCACGCAAGTGATTCACGCGACGAAAATAGCGTACGGTACAGAGCCCGAGCTCAAGAACATTCGCCTCACCTTCGTTCCTCTAGGAATTCGCCTGGAAGGTTTCACACTTCCCGGAGTGGAGCCGGGGGATCCGCCGCTGCTCACATTCGAGAGCGCGCATGCGCGCGTGCGTCCGTTTCCGCTCTTGGCGCGCGCACTCATCATCGACGAAATCAAAGTGGTCGACCCGCGCATTCATCTCCGCCGGGTGAACGGCGAGATTCTCTTGCCGGCCGCGATGCGCGAACCGAAAGCGCAGCCGAGCGAGACCACGATCACGACCGCCGCGCCTGCGGGAGGCGCGCGCATCTCGCGCATCGCGATCACCGGGTACGACATCCAAAACGGGGCCTTGACCATCGCCGCCGAGAAGGGCGCCGATGAAGTTCATCTCGAAGGCGTCACTCTCTCCGGCGATCTCGATCTTCGCGATGGAGGGAAGACGGTGACCTCGAACGGGAAGATCGCGCTCGCCGAGCTGTCCGCGGCGGCCTTGGCGAAGTACGAGGACACGCTGCACTCCTTGAAGCCGACGCTCGAGTATCGCGCCGCATTCGATTCCAAAGCCGGCACGCTGCGCATCGACGAGGCCACCTTGCTGGCGAAGCCGCTGGAGATGAAGGGCAAAGGAGAGCTGACCGGAATTCCGAAAGAGCCGGTGCTCACGTTCACGATCGATCCGCACGAATACCAGCTTGAAGAGATCATTCCTCTCGTCCCGAGCGCGATCATTCCCGAAGGACGCAAGCCGACCGGCTCCGGAAAAGTGGAGCTCGGCGTGAAGTTCGTCTCGCATTTGGCGGATACGACGAAGGCGATGGACATCGACGGACACGCCAAGTTCAACGGTGTGGATTTTGGAATCCAAGGATTCGGCGCGAGCTTGGCCAACTTGAACGGCGAAGTTCGAATGACGCCGGGCAAGTTGGAATTCGGCCACCTGAACGGAACGCTCGCCAACGAGCCCTTCCTGCTCGACGGCACGCTCGAGAATTTCGAGCCCAAGGAACAGGCCCGCTACGATCTGCGCATCAAGATGCGAGCGAAGCTCGACGAGCTCGCGCGCTTGGGCTTTGCTCCTCCCGGCGGAAATCTTTCCGGCTTGATCGACGCCGACGTAACCGCGAAGGGCCAAGGAACCGATCCCTCGAAGGCGGCGGTGCAGGGCACCGTGCTCGCGCAAGACGTCACCGCGCGCTTTCCCGACATGCGGCTCCCGGTGCAGAACATTCAGGCGAAGGCCGTATTCCGCGGCAATGTCGCGATCATCGAGAAACTTTCCGGAAGCATCGGACGAACGTCGTTCAACTCGCACGGCGAGATTCTGAATCCATTCACCAAGCAGGAAATCCACCTGACCGGAACCGCGCCGGTCGTGGATTTGAACGAGCTCTTCCCTCCCGCCGGCACGGAGACCGCAAAAGAAACGAAGACCGCGAGCGCGTTCTTCCCGCTCGTCGGTCCCGCCGATGCGCAAAAGCCCGCCACGAGGGCCCAGCCTTCTCTCGTGCCGGTCATTCCCGACAAGGACATGACGCTCGATTTCACCGTCGATTCGCTCTACACGGGTGAAAGCATTCTCACGCAAGCGAAGCTGCGCGCGAAGACGCATGCGAAGATCGCCGACGTGGATGCCAGCTTCGGTCGCGCGCAGATGGGCGAGGTCGTGATGCAGAATCTCGCCGGCAGCGGAAAGATCAAGGACGGGAAGCTCGAAGGAACGTTCACGAGCGCCGCCGCTTCCGTTCCCCGGATCCCGCTCACGAACGTGAAGGGCAACATCACGGTGAACGACAATCGCACCGTCCATCTCGGAGATATGACCGCGGCGCTTTGGTCGGGCACCGCGCGCGCCAACGTGGAGCTCGATTTCCGCGATTCGAAGGAGCCCGCGTTCCGCGTCGAATCGAACGTGAACAGCGTGAAGGCGAACGATCTCTTGAGCTCGATCACGCCGGCCAAAGATATTTTAGTCGGCACGCTCGACGGGACCTCGTCCATCTCCGGGAAGGGCAACGTTCCGGAGGCCATCGCGCAATCTCTCACCGGCGAAGGTTCGATGTCTGCCAAAGGCGGACGACTGCAACTGAGCCCGGCGATCATGGCCATTTGGAGCTCGCTCGGCATGAACGAGAAGAAGGCGATCGACTTCAAAGAATTCTTTGCGCCGTTCCGCTTGGAGCACGGCAAGTTCGTGACCCGCGATTTGAAGATGAGCGGCAGCGACGCGGATTGGGCGGCGAATGGCGTGCTCGGGTTCGACGGCGGGCTGGACTACAACGTCCAAGTCACGTTGAACGACCAGCTCTCGAACGTGTACCGCCAGCGGCTGGGGAAAGATCTGGGCAAATTCCTCGTCGGGTCAGGGCGGCTCACATTGGATCTTCGCGTCACCGGAAACGCCCGCTCACCCAAAGTTCAGGTAGACACCGAAAAGCTGATGCAGCGCGCAGCGGAGAATGCGACCGGCGAAATTGCGAAGGAGTTGGAGGAGAAAGTGCTGGGGCAATTGGGAGGTATCCTGGGCGGGAAGCAACGCGCCGATTCCACTGCCGTCGGAAAAGCGACTCACGACTCGACTGCAGCAAAAGCCGATTCCACGAGGCTGCCGGCGAAAGCGGATTCGACGAAGAAACCGCCGGCAACCGCCGCCGACTCGGTGCGAGTCGGCGTGAAGGACATCCTCGAAGGGATTTTCAAGAAGAAGTAGCCGCGCACAATCGAAGGACTGGATCTTCGATTGTCGCGGGGTTTGCGCAGATCAGTCGAACGTATCGGCGGGCGCTTCGATCTGCCGGCGGATCTGATCCACGAGCCACCCCAAATCTTCTTGAATGCGCGGCTCGAGCAGCTCGAATTCTTCCCCGGCCCGATGAAACCAGGTCTCCGCGCGGCGGCGCCGGTTGAGCCGGCGGTGCAGATCGCCCACCAAGTACGACAGCACCGCGCGCTCTTCCTGCGTTCCGCATTCGCCCACCTCGAGCGCTTCCTCGAATCGGCGCACCGCTTCCCGCTGGTAGAGCCGCTCTTTCTCGCGGTTGCCGCAGCCACGGGCGATCCACGAGGCGCGCAGGAATCCGTCTCCCACCTCGCGGGAGGAGCGATCTTCCCATTCGTAGATCAGCGCCAGGAACTCGTACTTGTAGAAGGCGCCGGACTGCTTGGTGAGATCGCGCGTGCGCGGCGTCAGAAACTTGCGGATCTTGCGAATGACCCCTTCGGTCACTCCGTCCAGAAAGTCATCTTCGGTTCCGGAGAAGCCGCATTGCATGCAGGCCTGCACGAAGTGTTCGGTGGGATCCGGTCCCCAAAAACGCGGACGGAAGTCGGAATCCGCTCCGAAGCTTCCGCTCGAAGTGACCATGGAGATCGGGAATCGCGCCTCGCACACTGGGCACGCGCGCACTTCCTGCTGCAATATCGTCATGTTCACCTCGGGAAGCTCGGGGGAAGCTGGCCGTAGGACTTCTCACCCGCATCGGATCCGCGCTCGGAGAACTAGAGAGCGATCTTTTTATAAGTGATTGACAGATGAGGACTTGATCTTCTCTTTCGCCTGCTTGCTCACGCTCGACGAACTTGGTTGGGTTTCACTGTCTCTCGCCGATCGGCCTGCACGAGAATTGGCCGCGCATTCGGCGACATGTCGAAGGACGCTACGATCGCCGTGATTCTTTCGCCGCGCTGTGCGCAACGTGCGCACGACGCGCGAAAGATTTTTTTCGACGCAGCGATTTTTTTTCGATGAGGCGATGATTCTCTTCGCCGCGGCGCTCATTCTCGCAGCGCGCCGCTTGATTCTTCTCGAGAAGAAAATGATGTGCCCCCGGGGTGACTCGAACACCCGGCACGCGGTTTAGGAAACCGCTGCTCTGTCCAGCTGAGCTACGGGGGCATGTGGAGTTCGCAGAGTGAACTTTATCCTAACTCACGGTCCGACGGTGCGCTACTGGACCTAGGATCGCCTGAAACTTTGCGACGTGGCAACGGCCACTCAAGCGTCGCTGCTACCGGGGGGGCGAGATCTGTCATGTTCTTTTCTTCCTTCAGCTGATCACTTCAGGCTCTGCAGCGCACTGCGTGCCAAGGGGGCCTCCACAGATAGCGGTCGCTCGCGCAGAAATGCTTCGAGCTCCGCTCGCGCATTCGCGGGATCGCCGCCGCGCGCACGAGCTACGGCTCGATACACACGCGCCACATCCAGCGAAGGATCGAGGCGCAACGCTTCGTCGAATTCGCGAATCGCCCCCGCGGAATCGCCGCTGACATCCAAGATCACTCCCAGCTCCACACGCAGCGATGCGTCTTGGGGGACATCACGCACGAGAGCGAGCGCAATCTCCCTCGCTTCCGCCGTCTTCCCCACCTTGCGCAGGAGCTCGATCTGTCCGCGGCGTGCCGCGTAAAGGCCGGGCTCCTTGGCGAGCGCTCGTTCGATCCAACCCAACGCCCGCACGTTCTCGCCGCGATTGCGCTCCGCCTCCGCCATTTGCACGTAGGAAACGATCCACGTGTCTCGAGGTACGTGATACGGATTCGCGCGCATGAGCAACGTGAGAAGGATGGCGCTGGCACAAAACAGAATGGGCGCGCGCCGCTCGTGTGCTTTCCAAAGCTGCCAAGCCTCCACGGCTCCCGCACCCGCCAGCACAATCAAGAGCGGCGCCGCCGGAAGGCGAAAGCGATCGGCAACGAAGAAAAGCGCGCTCGAGATCCAGATCGCACCAATGAGCGCAGCAAGGAATCGCGCGGCTCCATTTCGCCGCAGGAGAAACGCGCCGGCGATTCCCCACGGCGCCCACAATCCCCACCCGGGAGCCCAGCGCACGAACGGAATCGATTCCGCGAACAATGCTGGATCGTGATTGTTGGGGATTTCGCGCGCCGTCCAGAACAACACCAGCTTCTTGATCATGAGCCGCACCCACGAGGACGGCGCCGCCCCGATCTCGTCCATCGCGCGCCGGAAATAATGCTTCGACACTTCCGATGCGCGGAGATCGCGCCCTTCCTGCTGTGATGCCAATCGCGCCGCCGCATCCACCATTGCGTAGCCCAAGGCCGAAGGCGCATCGGGAAACGTCGCGCTCATTCCGTCCGCCGCGCGATGATTCCCCAAATAGAAGTTGAGCCCGCCTTGCGACGCGATGAACACCGCATCGCCCTTCGCCGCATTCATGGCCGTGACGACGAGCGGAAGGAAGAGCGCGGCGGCAGCAGCGAACGCCGCCTGCTTCCATTCCTTGCGCAGCGCCCACACCACCGGCAGCAAGACAACCGCGAGCAGAAGCGGCGGGCGCACGATCCCGACCGCACCTCCCAAAAACCCGGCCACCACCGCGGTCCAAACGCGCGTCGAGCGCAGCGCCCCCCACCCGAAGATCGCGAAGGTCAGAAACAACGGAAGCTGAAGAAACGAATCGAGCAGCTGCCCGTCCTGAAAGGCGAGAATCGGATTGAACGCCGCGCCCAATCCCGCAATCCAGGCGGCGCGATTGCCGAACAAGCGCCCGGCCAGCGCCGCGGTCAAGACCGGCGTCACCGCACCCAAGAGAATCTGCGAACTTGCCACGCGCACCGGATCGTCGCCGCAGCATTTGAGCTCCATCGCCAAAGCCCAGATGTATCCGGGCGCTCGAAAAAAAGGCGCTGTTCCCGGCCATGTTCCCTCGAGCCATCCTCGCGCCCACGCGACGTTCGCCGCCGCATCTAGGATCGGCTCCAAGAACGCGGGATTGCTCTGCAATTGGGAGAGGTAGAAACCCCGAACGAGAATCGCGGCCGCGGCCGTCGCGAGAATCGAAAACCATGCAGCTGGAACCGGTGGGGGCCACGTCACCACCTCCGGCCTCAGTCCCGCATCCCTGTTCGGCGCTGCGCTCCTCATTCGTAGCGCAGCGCTTCGATCGGATCGAGGCGCGCGGCGCGCGACGCGGGCATGATGCCGAAGAAGATCCCGATTCCCGCGGAGAACAACACGCCGCCCAGCGCGACGAGCGGATGCACCTGCGCAGGAAAGTCTGCCGCGCGCCCGATGCCGAACGCGAGCAGCGATCCCAGCGCCACTCCGATCACGCCGCCGATGCCGGTCAGAATCCCGGCTTCGATCAGGAATTGCGTCAAGATGACTTCGCGGCGCGCGCCCAGCGCCTTGCGAATGCCGATCTCGCGCGTGCGCTCGGTGACCGACACGAGCATGATGTTCATGACTCCGATTCCGCCGACGGTCAGGCCAATCGACGACAAGATCAGGAGCGCGATGCCGATCGGCCCGGTGATGCGCTTCACGAACTCGTTGATCTTGTCGTCGGAGATGATCTCGAAGTCGTCCTTCTGTCCGGCGTGCAGGCCATGGCGCGCGCGCATCACCGTGCGCGATTCCTCCACCAGCTGGGCCGGCGTGTGCCCCGGCTTCACGGTCATGAACACGTAATACGGATCGCCCTTCGAGCCCAGGTTCTTGCGAAACGTCGTCCAGGGAATGACGGCGAAGTTCTCGCTCATTCCGCCGAAGATGGATTTGCGCTCGTCGAACACGCCCACAACTTCGTACTCGTCTTCGCCCACGCGAATTTCCTTCCCGATGGGGTCGGTCTGCGGGAAGAGATCGTCGGCTGGACCGTAGCCCAGACAAATCACGTTCGCGGAACGCCCCACCTCGGAGTCGTTGAAGTAGCGCCCGGCTTTGATCGCGAAACTGTACACGTACGGGAAGTTCGTTCCCCCGCCGGCGACGAACACGATGCGCGAGCGTTGATCGCGGTACTGCAGAATCTTGCTCTTGTCGGGCGTCGCATCGATGAAGAAGTCGGCTAGCTCCGCGGTATCGCACATGGACTCCAACGCGATCGCATCTTCGGGAGTGATGTCGGGGCGGTTGGCAACGCGCTCGTCACTGGGACCGGTCGTCAAGAAATCAAACTTCGACACGGTGACGACCGGCTTCTCGCTGGAGGTCACGTCGCTCTCGATCTTCTTTCCCAGCCCGCTCAAGACCGCGACCATGCCCATCAACACGGTCACGCCGATGGACACTCCCAAGATCACGAGACAGGAGCGCAGCTTGTGCGCGCGCAGCACGTCGAACGCGAGGCGGAACGAGAGCCACAAATGCGCCGAGCGCGAGCCATGATCACTCATGGCGCAGCGCCGTGACCGGATCGAGACGCGACGCTCGATTGGCCGGATAGATGCCGAAAAAAAGCCCCACAACGAACGTCACCAGAAGCCCGGCCAGAATGGACCATGGCTTGATCGCGTACGGCAGCGGCGAGAAGAAGGAGATGGCGCTGGCCGCCCCGAAGCCCAAGAGGATGCCGATGACGCCCCCGGTCATGGAGAGCGCCACCGCTTCGATCAAGAACTGGCTCAAGATGTCGCGCCGCTTCGCCCCCAGCGCTTTGCGCGTGCCGATCTCGCGAATGCGTTCGGTCACCGAGACCAGCATGATGTTCATGATGACGACCCCGCCCACCACGAGCGAGATCGAGACCAAGAAAGTCAGTGCCGTGAAGATGGCTCTCGAGATCGACTTCCACAGATCGACCACACGGTCGGCCGAGGTCACCGCGAAATCGTCCTTTTCCGACGGGCGCAAGCGATGGCGAACGCGCATCACCCGCTCCACTTCTTCCTTCGCCGCGTCGAGATGGGAAATCTCATTCGCGCGCAGGCGAATCGTGAGCGAGCCGCGCGAGCCGAAAATCTTGAAGAATTGTCCCAGCGGCATGAGCACGATGAGATTCGGATTATCGCCTAAACCACCCGATTGCTCGGCCAAGACCCCGATCACTTCCACGTGCGTTCCGTTGACGCGCACTTGCTGGCCCACCGGCGATTTCCCGCGAAAGAGCGACTCGGCCACCTCCGAGCCGATCACCGCCACCGGCCGGCTATGCGCATCCTCGAACGGATTGAAGTGCCGCCCGGCGGAAAGCTTCAGCTCTTGGAAGTGCGGGTAATCCGACGTCCAACCTTGCACGTACACCGATTGAATGGCGTGGCCCTGATGATCGACCTGCGCCATCCCGTCGCGATCGGCAGCAATGCGCTCGATCGTTTGCAGATCGGCCTCGCGCAGTGCACGATAATCTTCCAGCGTGATGTCGGGATTGTGCAGCGAGTCGAGAAACTCTTCGTAGTTGGTGAGGAACTTGAGCTCGTCGACGTTGCGCAAGGTGGCAACGTTCGAACCCTCTTCGGCGATTTCCCGCCGCACGTAGAGGTCCATTCCATCCAAGAGTGAAACGACGGCAATGACCGAGCTGACCGCGACGACGTTGCCCAAAACGGTGAGGAACGTTCGCAGCTTGTACGCGCCCAGGGAGGCGAGGGCGATGCGCAGCGCCTCCCGAGCGCTCACGAGTCGCCGCTCTCGGGCGATGCCTCCGTAGCGTTCGCCGCGCCGGAGTCTTCCTTCTTCTTCTTGCCGCCCTTCGCTTCTTTCACTTTCTGTCCCGATTCCAGTTTGCGAAGCGCATCGAACGGCCCGCGCACCAGCTCCTGTCCTTCGGAGAGCCCGGCCAACACTTCGAAATCTTTCTCTCCCGCGATGCCCGTCTTCACGGTAACGAAACGGGCGCGTCCATCCTCGATGACGAACACGCCTTCCTTTTCACGCCCCGCTTCGCCGGCGGCCACCGTGCTCCCCGACGAATCGGCCGGCGCAGACTTGCCCGCCTTGCCGCCGAGCTTTTCGCGCAGCCGATCTTCCTCGCGTTTGGGATCGCGAATGGTGAGCGCTTCGATCGGCACGGCCAAGGCTTGCGGCTTGCGGTCGGTCTCGATCTTCGCGGAGACGGAAAGACCGGGGCGTAGCTTCTCCCCCGCACCCCGATCCAAAAGAATCTTCACTCGATAATCTTTCGATTCCTGCGAGCCCAGGGCACCGGGGTTGTACGCGCTCGAGCCGACTTCGGTAACCGTGCCGGTCCAGGTCGTGTCGGGGAACGCATCGACTTTGATCTGGGCCTTCTGCCCGCGCTTCACTTGCACGACCTCGGTTTCATCCACCAGAACTTGCGCTTCGATTTCCGAGAGATCGGCAATCTCCACGATCGATGAGCCGGGATTGTAGAGATCGCCGGCCAGCACATTCTCCCCTTCCTCCACCGCCAAGCGCACGACCACTCCAGGAATGTCCGCGTGCACTTCCGTCTTTTCCATCTCGCGCTTGGAATGATCCAGCACGGCGAGCGCATTGCGCAGCGCTTGCCCGGACGCGGCCAACGATGCGCTGCGTACGTCGTGCTCCGTTCTTTTCTGTTCGAGATCGGTCTGCGAGCCCAGCCCGGCTTGGACGAGATTCTCGGTGCGCACCAAATCAAGGTCGGCTTGCTTCAATTCGGCGCGCGCCAAATCCTGTTGCGCCTTCGAGCGCGCGACTTCCGCTTCGGCTTGATTCAACATCGCGCGCTTCTCGCCGGGATCGATGCGCAGGATGAGATCGCCCTTCGCGACGACGTCCCCTTCCTCCACGGCGACTTCCAAGACTTTGCCGATCACGTTGGCGGTGACGCTCACCGATTGGCGGGCTTCGATCCTTCCCGATCCGGACACGCGCGAGACCAATTCCTTGTGCTCGATTCTCGCGATCTCCACCGCCACGGCCTCGTGCGAGGCGCGCCGCACGTTGACAATGACGAGAATCGCGAGCACGAGCACGATCCCGCCGCCGATGAGGATCTTCTTTTTCACTGCCGCCCCTTGTGCCGCCGGATCACGTGTCGGCGCTCACTAGCGCCGGCTCGATTTCTTTCGCGTACGCCGCCGGAACTCTGGTGAGGCGGATTCGTCGGCGACGTGCACTCCAGCCGCGGCGGAAGGCGCTGCCGCGGTCGGAGGGGAAACGGGACGCGCCGCAGGCGGCGGAGCTTCGGGAAGCTCGGGGAAGCGAATTGCTTCCAACGGAATCTCACCCGACAGCCAGATTACGTCCGAAGCCTGGCTGAACTTCACTCCCGATTCGCGGGCCAGCGTGGTGTCGATTTCGAGGAGGACCGGTGTATCGGTGTGACGGCGGCCCACGGAGACTGCTTCCTCGCGCGTTCCGGAAAGATGCACGTGCGCGCGCTCCGCGGGACGCAGCCCGCGATCGCGAATCTCCTGCGCCTCGGAGAACGTCGTGCCGTGGTAGAGCGTGTCGGGCGGATCATGCTCGGGAAGAGAAAGGCGCACGCGGGCCGAATGCCCGTACAGGGCGCGCATTCTTCCGTTCTCGATCGCGAACCGCCGGCGCTCCGAGCCTTCGACGAGATCTTGAATCGCGGCCTCGGCGTCATCGGCCAGAATGTCTTCCGCGACCAGCACATCGATGAGATCGTTCAAGTCCACACTTCCTCGATCGTCCATTTCCAGGCCGTAGTCATCCGGGCGATGTCTCAGCACCAAGGACAAGAATTTGCTAAGACGCGTGCCCTGTCTTCGATCCATCAAGATCCTTTCCTTCCCGGGAGTCCCCCGCCTTTGAAAGACCGCGAGTGTATCCCCACTCGAATCGGTCCGACAATCGGAACCCCGATCCCCTTCGGGCGTTCGGAGAAGGAAAAGGGGGCTGGGAACCCCCTCGCCAAACGAGAGCGCTCACGATAGATTTGGCCTCGCCTTCACCAGGGGATCCGGCATGAGCGCAACGACCGACATCGGACGCACCCTCGACTCGCGGACGTTTCTGGCCGCGAAGACCGACCAAGCGGTCGAAATCCTCAAGGAAAAGGGGATCGACGTTTGGATCACCTACGTCCGCGAATCGGTCGCGAATGCGGACCCCTGTCTCCAACTCATTTTCGAAGGGGACCTGACCTGGGAGTCGGCCCTGATCCTAACCGCCGACGGCGAGAAGATCGCGATCGTCGGCATTCATGACGCGCCCGACATCGAAGAGGCGGGAATCTACAACCGCGTCATCGGATATCGCGAAGGAATCTCCGAGCCCTTGGTGCACACGATCCTGCGCATCGATCCGCGCTCGATCGCGGTGAATTTTTCCGAGAACGATCCCTTGGCCGACGGGCTGGGCGCCGGTCTCTTGCGGCTCTTGAAGCGCCGGCTCGAAGGAACGGAGTGCGCCGATCGTCTCGTGTCCGCCGAAGACGTGATCTGGTCTTTGCGCGGGCAAAAGCTGGAGATGGAAGTCGAGGCGATCCGCCGCAGCGTTCGCGAGACGGAGCGCATTCTGGAAGAAATGAACGAATTCATTCGCCCCGGCTTGACGGAGCGCGAGCTCGCCGGCGAGATCCGCGATCGCGCGCTTTCTCGCGGCTACAGTTGCGCGTGGACACCGAAGATGTGCCCGATCGTGACCACCGGGCCGGCTTCCAAAGTGGGCCACGTCTCTCCTTCGGGAGAGAAGATCATTCCGGGAAGCTTGGTGCACGTGGACTTCGGCATCTCGGCGGACAACTACTGCTCCGATCTCGCCAGAATGTGGTACGTGTCCACGGCCGACGGCGCGATTCCCGATCCGATCCAGCACGCATTTCAAACCGTCGTGCGCGCGATCGAGAAGGCGGCGCAAGCGCTGCAGCCCGGCGTGCAAGGATGGGAAGTGGACCAGATCGCGCGCGATGCACTGAAGGGCGAGGGGTACGACGAATACCAGCACGCCTTGGGTCATCAACTGGGACGCTCGCCGCACGACGGCGGCGGCGCCACCTTGGCTCCGCGCTGGGAGCGCTACAACGAAACTCCCTATCGCCGGGTCGAACGCGGCAACATCTTCACGCTCGAGCCGTCCATTCATCTTCCGGAGTACGGCCTCGTCAGCGTCGAAGAGAACGTTCTCGTCACCGAATACGGCTGCGAGTTCCTCTCCCGCCGCCAAGTCGATCTTCCGATTCTCTCGCCGCGGGGATAATTCGCCGCCTTCTGAGCCGTCAGGCCGTCTCGGCGAATGGCGCTCCTCGGCGCTCAAGAAATCTTTTTCATTTTGGTATCGGGGCTTCAGTGAAGCCCCGAGGAAATTGTTCGCGCCTGCGGTGCACTGATTTCGCCGAGAGGCCTGACCGGCTCTCTTGGGCGGGCATCGAATGTACGTCTTTCGAGAAGCAAATGACGGCGACATCAGAACCAACCGCTGCATCACCGCGGCGACGTCAAAGCCAACGACATCAAAACTCGACTTCATCGCCGTCTTGCGACGTCCCTCGCATCGAATTCAGATGTGACGATTCACGAGCCGCAATCTTTCGTCCCCGGTTCGCTACCCAGATTCCGGTGTCTCGAGGCGACCTGGCGTACCGGAGGCGCACCGGCAGTCGCCGCACAGATTTCTCGGGGTCTCGAGGCGAACTGTGTACCGCAGCGCGCCGGTAATGGAAGCGCGCGAGGACCTGCAGTGGAGACGAGAGACCCCGAGAATCTGTGCATGAGGCGAGCTGCCGGTGCGCCGAGGAACGCATCGGGAGCCGAGAGATACCGGATCTGGCGGCGAACCGGAGACGAAAGAGATTACTCTTCGTCGAATTCGATCAGGCTCTGAATCTCGTAGCGCGAGAGGCGGCGCGCGCCGGGAAGGAAGGCGAGATTCACGAGGAAGCACATGCCGGCGACGGTGCCGCGATTCTTCTCGATGAGCTGTGCGGTGGCTTCGGCAGTTCCGCCAGTGGCGAGGAGATCGTCGACGATCAGGACTCGTTGGCCGGCTTGCACGCCGTCGCGATGCATTTCGAGGCAATCCGTTCCGTACTCGAGCGCGTACTCGACGCGCTCGGTTTTCCACGGCAGCTTGCCCTTCTTGCGCACGGGTGCGAAGCCGGCGCGCAAGCGATCGGCGACCGCACCTCCCAAGATGAAGCCGCGCGCCTCGATGCCCACGACGATATCGATCATGCGATGCTTCCAATGTTCTTCGAAGCGATCCAATGCTTCGCGGAACAGCTCGGAATTCGCCAGGATAGGTGTGATGTCCTTGAAGACGATGCCGGCCTTGGGAAATCCGGGAACGTCGCGGATCGCAGACTTCAGGCGATCGGCGGCATTCAAGGGCGGA
>Ga0111538_10000875_pt1 | contig 41571 bp, 43 predicted proteins | sample SoiMethybrSBSTD1_FD_79669 | JGI IMG/M metagenome (GOLD analysis project Ga0111538, IMG submission 79669) | Bulk soil microbial communities from a Populus tree surrounding site in Tennessee, USA - Soil MetaG P. TD hybrid SBSTD1 (version 2)... | ecosystem: Environmental > Terrestrial > Soil >...
ACTCGGGTACACCCAGTCGGCGATCAGCCAGCAGATCGCGACGCTCGAGAAGATCGTCGGCGAGACGCTGATCGAGCGTCCGGGCGGGCCACGCGCGGTGTCGTTGACCGAGGCGGGCGAGCTACTGCTCCGCCATGCCGAGGCGATCGTCGCGCGGATCGACGCCGCGCGCGCCGACATCTCCGCCCTCCGCGCCGGCGAGACCGGCACGCTGCGCGTCGGGACGTACCAGTCGGTCGGCGCACGCGTCCTGCCGGGCGTGATGCGGCGGTTCCTCACGGACTGGCCCGGAATCGAGCTGGGCCTGTCGGAGCCGGCGACCGACCCCGAGCTCTACCGCCTGATCGAGTCGGGGGAGCTCGACCTCGCGTTCTGCAGCGCGCCGCTCCCGGACGGCCCGTTCGAGACACTGGAGCTGATGAGCGACCCGTACGTGCTGCTCGTGCCCGCGGACAGCGGTCTTGCGCGGCGCACCTCCGCCTCGCTCGACGACCTCGGCGACAACGTCCTGATCGGCTCGAACACCTGCGCGAGCGGCGTCCTGGTCGAGACGTCGCTCGCCGATCGGGGCTACGACGTCGAGTACGCATTCCGCTCGGACGACAACACGACGCTCCAGGGCCTCGTCGCCGCCGGCTTCGGCGTCGCCCTCACGCCGCTGCTCGCAGTCCTGCCCGGCGACGACCGGGTCAAGGCGCTCAGGCTCATGCCGAAGGTGCCGCGCCGCACGATCGCGGTCGTCTGGCACCGCGACCGGCACCGCTCCCCCGCCGCCCGCGCGTTCGTCGAGATCGCGCAGGAGGTCTCGGCCGACGTCGAGCGCGAGCTCGACGAGCCGTAGCCGGCGCCGAGGCGCTACAGCCGCTCGAGCACGGCAGCGATCGCCTGGCCCTGCCCGATGCACATCGACGCAAGCCCGTAGCGGCCCTCGCGGCGGTCGAGCTCCGCGAGCAGCGTCGCCGTGATCCGCGCGCCGGTGGCGCCGAGCGGATGGCCGAGCGAGATCCCGCCGCCGTTCGGGTTCACGTCGCCGGCGACCCAGCGCTCGTGGAGACCGGTGTCCTGGAGGAACTGGAGGACGACGCACGCGAAAGCCTCTTTCACCTCGATCACCGAGATGTCGTCCCAGCCGAGCCCCGCCTTCGCGAGCGCCCGCTCGCACGCGAGCGGGTTGCCGTGGAGCATGCGGTAGGGGTCGACGCCCGCCAGCCCGAACGAGACGAACCGCGCGCGGGGCTCTAGACCGAGTCGCGTCGCCGCGCCCTCGCTCGTGACGAGCATCGCTGCCGCGCCGTCGACGATCGCGCTGGAGTTCCCAGCGGTGATCTTCCCGTCCTCCTTGAACGCGGCCGGGAGCGCAGCGAGCTTCTCCAGCGACGTATCGCGGCGCGGGCTTTCGTCGACGCCGACGAGCACCGCGGCACCGCCGGCTCCGACCTCGACGGGCACGATCTCGCGCTCGAAGCGGCCCTCGTCGATCGCCGCGATCGCGCGGCGATGGGACTCGTACGAGTACTCGTCGAGCGACTCGCGCGAGAGACCCCACTCCTCGGCGATCAGTTCGGCGGAGATCCCCTGCGGCACGACCTCCCACCGCTCGTAGAGCTTCGGCGAGAAGCCCTCGAAGCCGGCGGCGGTGAGGTTCGAGCCCATCGGCACGCGCGACATCGACTCGACGCCGGCCGCGACGACGACCTCGAGATGCCCGGCCCGGACCGCGGCCGCCGCGTTGAACGCAGCCTGCATCGAGGAGCCGCATTGCCGGTCGATCGACGAGCCGCATACGGTCTCGGGCCAACCGGCCACGAGCGACGACATCCGCGCGACGTTCAGCGCCTGCTCGCCGACCTGCGTGACGCAGCCCATCTGCACGTCCTCGATCTCGGCAGGATCGAGGTCGAGCCGGCCCATGAGGCCGTTGAGCGACTGGGCCGCGAGCTCCTCCGCGCGGACCCCGGCGAGCGCTCCGTTGCGCCTCCCGATCGGCGTCCGGATCGCCTCGACGACGAGTGCCTCGCCCACGGCGTCACGGTACCACCGAGCCCGTAGACTCACCCCATGGCGTCCACGGTCACCGAGCGCAAGGTCCTGCTCGACGGGGAATGGGTCGCCGGCGAGGACTGGATCGAGGTCGCGTCGCCGTACGACGGCTCACCGGTCGCCCGCGTGGCGAAGGTTGGCGCCGCCGAGACCCGCGCCGCGATCGACGCCGCGGAGCGCGCGATGCGCGATCCGCTGCCCGCGCACGAGCGCGCTCGGATCCTCGACCGCGTCGCAGCCGCGCTCGCCGAGCGCGCGGACGAGGCCGCCCGCCTCATCTGCGCGGAGGCCGGCAAGCCGATGAAGGCCGCGCGGGTCGAGGCGTCCCGCGCCGTCTCGACCTACACCATGGCCGCCGTCGAGGCACGCAAGCTCGCCGGGGAGGTCGTGCCGATGGACGCGTCCGAGGCCGGTGTCGGCAAGCTCGCCTTCACGCAGCGCGTGCCCGTAGGCGTGGTGGGCGCGATCAGCCCGTTCAACTTCCCGCTGAACCTGGTCGCGCACAAGATCGCGCCCGCGCTGGCCGCGGGGTGCGCCGTCGTGTTGAAGCCGGCGACCCAGACACCGCTCTCCGCGCTCTTCCTCGCCGAGCTCGAGCTCGAGGCGGGTCTCCCGGCAGGGTGGCTCAACGTGCTCGTCGGGCCGTCGGCCGAGATCGGCGACGTGCTCGTCGAGGACCCGCGGGTCGCGCTGATCACGTTCACCGGCTCGGGACCGGTCGGCTGGAAGCTCCGCGAACGGGCGCCCAGGAAGCGCGTCAACCTCGAGCTCGGGAACGCGACTCCCGTGATCGTCGATGCGGATGCGGACGTCTCCCTCGCGGCAGCCAAGTGCGCCGCGAACGCGTTCTCGTTCGCCGGCCAGAGCTGCATCTCCGTCCAGCGGATCCTCGTCCACGAGGACGTCTACGACGCGTTCCGCGACGCGCTGGTCCCGCTCGTCGACGCGCTCGTGGTCGGCGACCCGGCCGACGAGGCGACCGACGTCGGCCCGCTGATCGCGCCGTCCGAGCGCGAGCGCGTGCTCGAGTGGATCGAGGAGGCTCGCGCGGGCGGTGCGACCGTGCTCACGGGCGGAGTCGTCGAGAGCGACCTCCTGCGGCCCACTGTCGTCGAGGCGCCACCGCCGGAGGGACGTCTCGCGTGCGACGAGGTGTTCGGCCCGGTCTGCACGCTCCAACGCTTCGCGACGCTCGACGACGCCGTCGACCTCGCGAACTCGACGCGCTACGGGCTCCAGGCCGGGATCTTCACGGGCGACGTGGGCCGTGCGCTGTCGGCGGCATCGCGACTCGAGTTCGGCGGCGTCACCATCAACGAGGCGCCGACGTTCCGTGCCGACCAGATGCCCTACGGCGGCGTGAAGGACTCGGGGAACACGCGCGAAGGGCCCGCCTGGACGATCCGCGAGATGACCGAGGAGCGCCTGGTCGTCGTCCAGCTGTAGGCACCGGCACCGCGACCCGCCGGACTGCCCGACTATCCTGCACGCCGTGGCGCTCTTCCAACGTCGGCCGGCCGCACCGTCCGCGAGCGAGCTGCGCCGCGAGCGCCGTGCGCTGCTCGCGATCCGCGAGGACCGACTGCGCGAGCTCGGAGGGCTCACGTTCGAGATGTACCGCCGCGACCAGTTCAACGAGGCGCTCGTCGTCGAGCGCTGCGCCGAGCTCGTGGCGATCGAGGCGCGGGTCTCGGAGATCGACGCGCTCGTCTCGGGCCTCGGGCTCCGTCGGCGCCAGCAGGCGATCTGCACGTGCGGCGCGCCGCTCCTCGTCGGCGCCCGCTACTGCCCGAGCTGCGGCCGCGCTCTCGACGACGAGCTCGACGACGTCGGCACGGTCGCGTGAGCACAGCCGCAGTCGCGTGCCCGCGCTGCGGCACGTCGCTCACGCGCGGGCAGGAGTACTGCCTCCAGTGCGGCCTGCGGCAGCCCGGACGGTGGCGTGTCGGGCCGCCGCCCACGGAGACGCGCGACCTCCGGATTCGTGTCGCGGCGCTCGCCGCGGTCGCCGTCGCCGGCGCTGCGATCGCGATCTCCGTGGCCTCGAAGGACTCGGGGCCCGAGGCCGTGCGCACCGCGATCGGCGGAAGCGCGACCGTGCCTGCCAGCCCGGTCGAGCCGAGCGCGGGACTCGCCCAGTGGTCGCGGGCCGAGGAGGGGTGGACGATCGTCCTCGTCTCGGTCCCCAAGACCAGGGGCCGTGACGAGGCGGTCGCCGTCGCGCAGCAGGCGCGCTCGCGCGGCCTGCCGCAGGTGGGCGTGCTCGACTCGTCCGTGTTCGCGAGCCTGCGCCCCGGCTACTGGATGACGTTCACGGGCAAGTACGAGACCGAGGCCGAGGCCACGAGCGTCCTCCGCAAGGCGCGAGCGGCGGTCAAGGGAGCCCGCGTCGCGCAAGTCTCGTCGTAGACGGCCGACCCAGCCGAGACGTCGTCTTCTCGGGCAACGATCGTGACGCAGTTTGTAACATCGGCCGGGTCCGGGTAGACTCGCCCCGGAAGCCCGCGGGAGCCCCCCAATTGAGCCCGCGGCAAAGGCGAAAACGGACGGGAGATGGGATCCGTATGGAGGCCAACCTCGCGCAGCTGCAGTCCTGCATGTATCAGTACTCGCGTGCGATCTATCGATCGATCAAGGATCTGATCGATCCGTATGTCGACCAGCCGACGCGGCTCGAATACCGGCGTGCGGTGCTCTGCGAGTGCGAGGAGACGATGGCGCGTCTGGCACAGGACCCGCACTACTTCGCGCGACCGGACCGGACGCTCTTCCACGACATCCGCCGCTACTTCCCGATCACGGCGCAGGCGAAGGTCGCCTGGGCGGTGGGCGAAGGCGTCTCGGCGGCGGTCGCGTTCATCGAGGCGCAGCTCGAGGCGGGGCTGCTAGACGGTGGTGTGAGCCGCTGCAAGGCCACGACCCGGAAGGGCAAGGCCTGCCAGCGCACCCCGCTTCCCGGTCGCGACTACTGCCCCTCGCACCAGCACCTCGAGCAGTCCGTCGGCGCGCGCACCGCGGCCGCCGCGTAGCAGCTTCCGCTCGCTCCGCGAACTTCAGAGGCAGTTTTCGCGCATGCGAAGTGCGCGGTAGGGTACGCCGTTCATGTCGCACGACGCCGACAAGCTGATTCGTCAGCTCTCACTTGTGGCGTTCCTGATGGCCGAGCGGCGACCGCTCACCGCACGCGACGTGAAGGGAAACGTCGAGGGCTACTCGGAGATGTCGGACGAGGCCTTCGCGCGGCGGTTCTACTCGGATCGCGCCGAGCTGACCGCGCTCGGCGTGCCGCTCCAGTCCCAGCGGGACGAGTTCACCGGCGAGGAGCTGTACTCGCTCCGCTCGGAGCACTACTTCCTCGACGAGCTCGACCTGAAGGAGGACGAGCTCGCGGCGCTGCAGACCGCGCTCTACACGCTCGAGGGAAAGTTCGCGTACGCCGAGCCGTTGCGCCTCGCGCTGCAGAACCTCGCGCTCGGGCGTCCCGGTTTCCGCCACCCGCCGACGGCGACCGCCGAGCGCGTCCGGGTGACCGCGCCCGACTACTCTCCGGAGCTCGCCGCGCGCCTCTCGAAGCTCGAGTCCGCGATCTCGAAGCAGCGGACGATCCAGTTCCGATACTGGTCGCCCGCGCGCGAGCGCGAGACCGAGCGGCGGCTCAACCCCTACGCGCTCCGGCTCGACGAGGGCGTCTGGTACGTCGTGGGACACGACCTCGACCGGGACGCGACCCGCACGTTCCGAGTTGCGCGCATCCGCTCGGACATCCGCTTCGCGACCCGGCGCGAGCGCGACTTCCGGCAACCCGCCGAGTTCGACGTCGACGCTCACCGCGTCGCGCGGCCATGGCAGATCGGCGAGCAGGCCGGCGTCGCGCGGATCGAGGTGCAGGGCGACACGGCCTGGTGGGTGCACCGCACGCTGTCGGACGCCGGCTCGGTCGTCGACGGGGTCTTCGAGACCCCGTACGCGGTGCTCGGGCCCCTCGCCTCGTGGATCCTCCGCCAGAACGGCCGCGCCGTGCCCCTCGAACCGCCGGAGCTCCGCGACGAGGTGGCCGGGGGGCTCAGGCTCCTGCGCGAGCGTCACGCCGGCCCGCCGACCGACCACGCGCGCGAGCGCCGACCCGAGCGGCGGGTCGTGCCCGAGCGGCAGCCCGCCGGCCCCGTCGCGCCCGAGCGCTTCGGTGTTCTCCAGGCACTCCTCGCCCACCTGCTGGCCGCGTGCGGCGACGAGCGAGGGACGGTGCTCGACGCGGACGAGCTCACCGAGCGCTTCTCGATTCCGCGAGAGGAGCTCCAGGCGACGCTCTCGCTGCTCAACCTCGTGAACTTCGGCGGAGGCTGCTACACGGTCTACGCCGAGGTCGACGAGGAGACAGGCAGGGTCCGGGTCGACAAGGAGCTCTACGGGGACGTGTTCCGCAAGGCGCCCAAGCTGACCCCGCTCGAGGCCCGCGCGATCCGGCTGGCGATCGAGTACGTCGGGCCTACGATCGCCGCGGACGCGCACACGCCACTTGCCCGCGTGCGCCACAAGCTCGAGGAGACCTTCGGCCAGTTCGAGCTCGCGCCCGCGGTCGCAGAGCGGACAGGTGACGAGGAGGCGCTCGTCCGGACTCTGTCGGACGGCGCGGAAAAGCGGCGCCTCGTCGAGCTCGAGTACCTGAAGGACGGCGAGGAGGAGCCTTCCACCCGGCTCGTCGAGCCCTACACGATCGAGCGGGAGCTCCCGTTCTGGCGCGTCCACACCTGGGACCGGACGGTCGACGGGCCGCGGACGTACCGGCTCGACCGCATGCGCTCCGCGAGGCTCACGGAGGACACGTTCGAGCCGCGGGAGGCATTCGACCCGAACTACCTCGCCGAGCCCGCGACCGCCCTGCTCTGGCACTCGCCCGCCATCGCGCGGTGGAAGCTCGAGCGCGGCGCGCGCGCACTGACCGACAAGGCGGCCCTTTCCGATGTGACCTTCAAGACGGAGGACTGGCTCCTCTCCGAGGTGCTCGCCGACCGCGGCGAGACCGTCGTCCTGGAGCCCGCGGCGATGCGGCGTGCCGTCGCGTCACGCGCCCGAGCGCTCCAGTCGGAGCTCGGGCTCGGCGCTAGGCGGAAGAAGACGGCAGGGAAAGCCTGAGCCGCGCGCCCTGCGCGGGCGAGTCGGCGAGCTCGAGCGTCCCACCGTGCGCCTCGGCGATCGCGCGCGCGAGCCAGAGCCCGTAGCCCGTCGAGCCCGTCCCGCTCGCACCGCGCGCGAACGGATCGAGCCCCGGCTCGATCCCGGGGCCGTCGTCCGTGACCGAGACGACGACGAGGCCGTCCTCCTCCCCCACCTCGATGACCGCTCGGGTGCCGTGACGGAGCGCGTTCGCGACGAGATTCGCGATCGCCTGGCGGAGACGCGTCGCATCGCCTCGGACCGAGGCCTCGCCGTTCGCCTCGACCTCGACCGAGGGGGCGGCGAACTCCGCGGCGAGGGCCGCGACGTCGACCCCGTCGAGGCGCAGCGAGAGCAGCTCGGGATCGGCGACGATCCGCTCGACGTCCCGTGCCGCCGCGATCCCGAGCGCCACCATGCGGCGGAGCGTCGCCGGGTCGTAGGTCGTCCGCGCCGCGGCGGCGAGCGCCTCGAGCGCAGCCACGGGGCTCCGCAGCTCGTGGACGACGATGCGAAAGCGCTCGGGGTCGACGTTCATGCGCGCTCCGCGATCCGGGTCGCGGCCCGCCGGGCGACCGAGCGGATGGCCGGCTCCTCGTCGTCGAGGAACGGCTCGACCAGCGGAGCATCGGCGGCCGACCCGACGTTGCCGAGCGCCACGAGCGCGTTGCGGCGCAGCCAGCGTGGGTCGTTGCCGGGCACGAAGAGCCGGTCGAGCTCCTCCATCAGCTCGTCCTCTCCCCGCGTGAGCCAGTCGGCGAGCGACACCGTCGGCGCGGCGTCCGGCGGGAGCGGCTCCGCGGCGCGGCGTTTCTCGATCCCCGCGTTCCACGGACAGACCTCCTGGCAGATGTCGCAGCCGTAGACACGGTGCTCGAGCGCGACGGTCACGTCGTCCGGCAGCTCTCCCGCCGTCTGCGTCCAGTACGAGAGGCACCGGGTCGAGTCGAGCACCCCCGGCTCGTCCAGTGCGCCGGTCGGGCACGCGTCGATGCACAGCCTGCAGCTCCCGCACCCCGCGGCCACGGGCTCGGTCGGCTCGAGCTCCGCCTCCGTGACCAGCGTCCCGAGCACCACCCAGGAGCCGTGCGTACGCGTGATCAGCATGGTGTTCTTGCCGATGAAGCCGACGCCCGAGCGCTCGGCGCCGGCGCGGTCGACGTGCTGGTTCGCATCGACCAGCACGCGATAGGCGCCGCCTAGCCGGCGGCCGAGCGCCTCGAGCCGCTCGCGGAGCACGGCGTAGTGGTCGCGCCAGGCGTAGCGCGGCAGGCGGCCTTCTCCGGGCTTCGGCTCCGGTGCGGGCGCGTAGTAGCAGAGCGCCGCCGAGACGACGGTGCGCGCGCCCTCGAGCAACCTCTCCGGATGGCAGGAGATCTCGGGCTGGGCCATCGTGAAGCGCATCGAGCCGAACAGCCCGCGGGTGCGCCGGTCGAGGATGTGGCGCTCCGTCTCCTCGTACGGGGCGACGTGGGCGGCGCCGACGACGTCGAGCCCGAGCTCGTCGGCGAGGCTCCGCAGCTCCTCGGCGGTCATGAGAGGATCGTGCCATGCTCGCCGCCCGCATCCACGAGGACGGCGGTCCCGAGGTCGTCGTCGTCGAGGAGGTGCCGGATCCCGTCGCGGGCCAGGGCGAGGTCCTCGTGCGACTCCGGGCAGCCTCGCTCAACCACCTCGACCTGTGGGTCCGCAAGGGTCTTCCGTCGGTGCCGAAGCCACGCATCCTCGGCGCGGACGGCGCCGGGGTCGTGGAGGCGCTCGGCGACGGCGCCACGGGCCTCGCGACGGGCGACCGCGTCGTGCTCAATCCCGGGCTCGTGCACGGCGACCGGGTGACGGTGGTCGGCGAGCACTTCGACGGCACGCACGCGGAGCTGATCGCGATAGCCGCCGAGCAGGTGTTCCCGCTCGACGACGGGATCTCGTTCGAGACGGCCGCCGCATTTCCGCTCGTCTTCGAGACCGCCTACCGGATGCTGGTCACCCGCGAGGCGGTACTGGAAGGCGGCTGGGCGCTGATCTGGGGGATCGGCGGCGGTGTCGCGACCGCCGCCTTCGAGATCTGCCAGGCGTTCGGCGTGCGGACGATCGTCACCTCGGGGAGCCCCGCGAAGCTCGCCAAGGCCCGCGAGTGGGGCGCCGACGTCGTGCTCGACCACCACGAGGACGACGTCGTCCAGGCGGTGAAGGAGGCGACCGGGAAGGGCGTCGACGTCGTCGTCGAGACGGTCGGCGAGGCGACGTGGGCCCGGTCGCTCGCCGCGGTGCGGCCGTTCGGCCGGGTCGTCGTCTGCGGCGCGACCACCGGGCCGAACCCTCCCGCGCAGCTCCACCGCGTCTGGTGGAAGCAGCTCACCGTGCTCGGCTCGACGATGGGGACGCGTGAGGACTTTCTCGGCGCGTACGCGCTGGTGCGCGACGGACGCGTCAGCGTGCACGTCGACAGCGTCTACCCGCTGCGCGAGGCTGCCGCCGCCCACGCGCGCCTCGAGTCCGGGGAGCAGCTCGGCAAGGTCGTGCTCGAGATCCCGGGCTGAGGAGCGAAGCCGCTACGGTACGTCCATGGTCACCAAGGACGACGTCGTCGAGGCGCTCCACTCCGTCGAGGACCCCGAGCTCGGGATGGACATCGTCGAGCTCGGCCTCTTCTACGACACGGAGATCGACGGAGAGCGGGTCAAGGTCGTGCACTCACTCACCTCGATGGGCTGCCCCGCCGGCCCGATGATCCAGGAGTCGATCCACGACGCGGTCGCGGCGCTGCCCGGGGTCGAGCAGGTCGACGTGGAGCTGACGTTCGACCCGCCCTGGACGCCCGACCTGATGTCGGACGACGCCAAGTTCATCCTCGGCTTCGGCTAGGTCGCGTCCCCATTTCGGGACCTGACCGGCGGCGTACGCTCTGCTTCAATTCGGCCCTTCGAGGGGAGAGCAACCCATGGAGGCTCCTGACATGAGACGCACTGTTGCGCTGATCCTTGCTGCGCTCGCGGTGTCGCTCGGAACGGTCGGCACGGCCTGGGCAATCACGGGCGGTCAGATCGACGGCACCCAGCACCCCAACGTCGCCATGATCGTCTTCTACCAGCCGGACGGCCGCTTCCGGTGCTCCGCCACCCTGGTCTCGCCGACCGTGCTGGTCACCGCCGCGCACTGCACCGACGGCGTGCTCGGCAAGACGATCGTGACGTTCGACCCCGTCGCGCCCTCACCCTCGCCGCGCGCCGCCGACGACCCGGGTGACGGAACGTCGCAGACCGGCTATACCACGGCACCGGCGGGCTGGCTCATCGGGACACCCCACGCCCACCCGCTGTGGGACGGCGAGCTCCAGCTAAACGACCTGCACGACGTCGGGGTCGTTGTTCTCGACGCGCCGTACACTGCCGCGACGCCTGCGGCGCTGCCGCCGGCGAACTACCTCGACTCGCTGTCGCAGGGCCGCGGCGGGCTCAACAAGCAGACGTTCACCCTCGTCGGCTACGGCGTGTTCTTCGAAAAGCCGGCCACGGGCCCGCAGAAGCCGAGCGACGAAGCGGGCAACGACCGCACCCGCCGCTTCACGACGGCGGTCGGGCAGAACGTGTCGACGCAGACGCTCAAGCTCGCGGAGAACGCGAACGACTCGCGCGCGGGCGGCGGCACCTGCTTCGGCGACTCGGGCGGGCCGGCGTTCCACGGCGGCTTCATCGTCGCCGACACGAGCTTCGGCGCGAGCCAGTTCTGCCGCAGTTTCGGCGGGTACTACCGGCTCGACACGGCGGACGCGCGGTCGTTCCTCGACGACTTCGTCCGCGTCCCGTAGCCCACGGTCTCGACGCTCGACCGTAGCGGCCCGCTCCTGCGGGCCGCTACGCGTTCGTGTGCCGTCCCGGCCCAGCTCGCGACCGGCCGAAACGAGAGAGGGCGGGTGGCTCTCGCCACCCGCCCTCGTCTTACCGAGCTTGGAAGTCGGCCGCGACTACCCGCAGTGCGGGTACCCGGCGAACCTTCCCTCGTTGAAGCTGCTGAGGACGTCCGTCAGAGAGCCGATCTCGGACTCCGACAGCGTCGTCGTGATGTTGAGACCCGTTCCGCCCGTCCCGGCCAACGCCGCATCGATGGCGGTGTCGACCGCTGCCGGCCCGGCGTGCGCGTTCGCGTCGCCGCCGAGGTTGTTCAGGGCAGCCAGGAGCTGCTGGTAGAGGTTGAGCAGGTTGTTGGGCTTGTTCCCGACGCCCCACGTGACGCCCCCGGGCTTGCCGGGCGTGGCGGCGAAGATCGCCTGGGCCTGCGTCTTGGTGCGACCGTCGACCGCGATGACCGTCGGCGCACCGTTCTTGTTCTGGTACCAGCCCTTCGTGTACGTGCAGATCGGCGGCGGTGGGTTCGTGCAGTTCACCGTCACCGTCGCGCTGGCGGACTGCCCCGTCTCACGGATCGTCGCCGTGTTGACGTGCTCACCCGCGTCCTGGTCGCACGTGAACGTCTTGTCGTACGACACCGAGCCGCTGTCCGAGAAGGCCCAGGTCATGCCGTTCGTGTCGTCGACGTTGATCGTGTCGTTGACCGTCGGCTCGGGCAGGGTGAAGTCCGCGAAGACGCGCGGGCCCTGCGGGACACCCGGGGTGCCCGTGGGATTGTTCGTGATCGTGACCTCCGCGCTGTTGCGGTAGGCCGCGCCGTCCACGGGCGTGAACGAGATCGAGTACGAATAGCACTCGGACTCACCCGGGTCGAGGACCGGGTTTCCGCTGAGATCGAGGTTCGCGGTGGCGATGGTGGCATACGGCCCGCCGCCGACGGATGCCTGGACGCGATCGACGATCGCCAGGTTCTCCGTGGCATTGAGCATCACGTTGTCCACACACACCTGACCGTCCACCCAGGCGCTGCTGGCGCCCTCGCTCTTCGTCACCGTCACCGTGTAGGTGCTGGTGCCCGACTGACCGGTCTGGAGATCGTGCGTCGCCGGCGTGACCGACTTGTCGATCGTCCAGGTGACCTCCCGTGTCTGATGACCGGTTGCGGTCTTCGAGATGTCGAGCGGGCCGGTCGCCAGGGCCGACGGCGCCAGGACCGCCATCACCACAGCGACGAGGCCCACGGCCATGCCGACTTCTTTCCTGAGCCACAGCTTCATCTGTACCCCCATTCCCCCATCTTCCGCCGTCTTCCGCTCGCAGGCGCGTTCCCCCATGCCTGTCCCCCGTACGGGGGAGGCGGACTGTTCTGAGCAAACCTACCCGAACGCATTCTGTCAAGCGTGGCGGACGGCGTGCGGCGCTCGTCCCGCCCCGGAGCCCGTCGCGAGTGAGCTACCCGAGCAGCCGCACCTCTTCGCGCCGCTCCCGGGCGAAGAAGTGGATCCCGTCGGTGAAGCGCACCCAGTTGCACCGCATGCACATGACGAGCGAGTGCGTGCGCGCAGAGTCGGCGCCGAAGCGCACCCCGCGGAGGAGGTCGCCGTTCGTGACGCCGGTGGCGACGACGATCACGTCGCCGCGCGCGAGATCCTCCTCCGTGAACACGTGCGAGAGGTCCTCGACCCCGACTGCCCGTGCCTCCTCGATCTGCGTCCGCGTCGTCGGCCAGAGCTGCGCCTGCATGCCTCCGCCGAGGCACCGCAGCGCGGCGGCCGTGAGCACGGCCTGACGCGTCCCGCCGATCCCGATCGCCAGGTGGTCGTTCGTCCCGCGGATCGCCGCCGAGATCGACGCGGTCACGGTGCCGTCCCCGATCAGCTTGATCCGCGTGCCCGCGCCGCGGAGCTCCTCGAACAGGTCCTGGTGCCGGGGGCGATCGAGCACGAGCGCGGTGATGTCGAGCGGCTGACGGCCGAAGCTCTCCGCGACGTCGCGGACGTTGTCGGCGACCGGCCGGTTGAGGTCGATCACCGATCGGGCCCTGGGGCCCACGGCGATCGAGCGCATGTACATGTCCGGCAGGCTACGGAGCGCACCCTCGGGGGCAGCGGCGAGCATCGCCATGGCGCCGACGCCGCCGCGCGCGACGACGCCTCGACCCTCGATCGGGTCGAGCGCGAGGTCGATGCGCTCCCCGCCGGCCCCGACCCGGCCGTCCGGCGAGAGCGCCTCGCCCGTCCGGGACCCGATCACGATTCGCCCGTCGATCGGAAGCTCCTCGAGGGCCGCGCGCATCCCGTTCGCGGCGGCGTCCTCGGCTGCCTCCTCGTCGGCGCGCCCCAGCCAGCGCGCGCCCGCGAGCGCCGCCCATTCGGTCGCGCGCGAGTATTGCGTGCAGAGGCAGTCGGCCACGGGGGCTCAGCCTAGGCGCGCACGAGGCGGTCGGCCGTCGAGAGGACGAGGTCGAGCACCTCGCCCATCGCCTGGTCGAGCGTCGCGTTCCGGATCACGGGCACGTCGAAGCGCTGCGCGCGCTCGACGAGCGCGTCCTGGATCCGTCGGATCTCGGGCAGCCCATCCATGTACTTCTCGAGCGGTCGCAGGCCCTCGGTCGCGTGGTCGCGCACCCAGAAGTGGCTCCGGTGGATGTCCTCGTCGTCGATCGCGATCACGCACTGCACGACGATCGCCCCCGCGCGGTCGACGTCGACCATCCCCGGGACGAGATGGACTCCCTCGAGCACCATCGACCAGCCCTCCGCGAGCGAGCGGTCGATCGCCGCCTCGACACCGACCAGGACGTTCCTCGTCTGATCGAGGAAGCCGAGCAGGTGCGCGTCGCCCGCCTCTTCCTCCTCGGCCTTGGTGAGACCCAACCCCGCCTCGAAGCTCGAGAAATGCACGGACGGCATGAACACCGGGGAGAAGTACGCGCGCAGCGTCTGGCGGATGAAATCGGTCGACGTGACGCGCGTGATCCCGAGCCGGTGCGCGGCCTCCGTGGCGATCGTGGACTTCCCGGTCCCGGTCGCGCCGCCGACGAGCAGCACGATCGGGACGTCGAATTGACGCAGAGCGTGCAAACGGCGGAGGCGGCGCATCGTGCGCGCGCCCTCCGCCTCGCCGAGCACCTCGGCGGCCAGGTCGGCTAGCCGGTCGAGGTCGAGGCGGTCGCTCCCGCGCTCCGCGAGATCCGCATCCGCGCGGCGCGCGAGCTCGTACGACCGGCTCGCACCGAGGCCCGTCGCCGCGAGGGCGCGGGACAGCAGCCCTTTTGACCAGGGAGGGCCTTCGTCACCGCCGAGCGGCAGGGGCGCGAGGTAACGACGCTCGCTCATGCCACCGACTCCGGCACGAGAGCCGTCGCGTCGACTGCGAGCCGCTCGAGCTCGGCATCGAGCTCGGGCTCACCCTCGAGCGGCAGGAGGTCGTTCGCCGCGATCACGATCCGGACGCCTCGTCTGGCCGCCTCCTCCACGACGACGTCGACCGCGGCCGCCTTCAGCTCGACGACGAAGACGTCCGCGTCGACGTGGCGGAGCTCCTCCCGGAGCCGCCCGCGGTCGGCGAGCGCCCCCGAGACGTGCGCGACGCGTGCGCCGTGGTGCTCTTGGAGGTGCGCCGCGAGCGGCGCATGACCTTCCGGCGGTGCCGTGCAGAAGAACGCGACCTGCTCGCCCGCGACCGGCGCCAGCGGCCTCGGGCGGATCACCGCCCGGATCACCGGCGTGCCCGGTCGCACGCGCGGGCCGAGCGCGGCGGCCAGCTCGGCGTGCGGGGCGCCGGCCTCGGCCATCGTGACGAGGACGAGGTCGGAGATCAGCGCGCGATACACGTTGAGGTAGCCCGCGGCGACGTCGACCGCCTGCGCCGCCGAGGCGACGAGGATCCTGCGTCCGGCGTCGACGGGCGGAAGCGCCGCGCCGCTGCCGTCGAGCAGCACGAGATCCGGCTCGAGCGTCTCGGCGAGCGAGACTCCCTCCAGCACGTTCGAGATCCCCACCGCTCCCGCGAGACCCCCGCCGCAGCGGCGACAGCCGACGGTCGGCACCGCCGCCGCGATCGCCGTCTCGAGATGGTCGGACGCCGCGTGCCGCCCCGCGCGCGACAGCTCGAGGAGCGACTCGACGCTCGGCGGGGCCGCGACGATCTCCGGCTCGGGCGGGCCCCCGCGACCCATCGCGACGACGACGACCCGACGGGAGGCCGCGAGACGGCGCGCGACATGCCCGGTCACCGCGGTCTTGCCGACGCGCTTGCCGGTGCCGATCACCGCGAGCGACGGCAGCCCGACCGGCTCGAACCTGGGAGGCTCGAAGCGGAAGTCGGGGCCCTCGTACGGGACGCCGACCGCGAGTACGCGGCTCGCGAGCGCAAGGCGCTCGGGCGGCGGCAGCACCGGCTCGTCGGAGAGGTCGAGCACCACGTCCGGGCCGTGCTCGAGCACCGCCGACTCGACGGTGGCCTCGAGCGGCACGCCGTAGTCCTCTCCGCCGCGCAGCTTCTCGACGCCGCCGACGAGCACCGCTGCGACGACGAGGTCGTCGAGCTCTTCGAGCGCCTGACGGACGACGGGCGGATAGTGCTCGCCGTCGACGATCGCGACCGCGCGCCTCATCCTCTGGTCGTCACCTCCCGCTCGATCTTGCCGGTGTACTTCTCGTACTCGAAGGTCTCGGTGGAGAACTGGATGATCCGCTCCTCGCCGTGGAAGGGGTGACGGCGCGAGATCGAGACGTGCGTCCCGTTGACCTCGACGACGTTGTAACAGGGCCTGGTGTTCCCGCGAAGACGAAGCGACGAAACGGTGCCGGTGGTCACGACGAAGAGGTTCTCGAGCCGCCACGCGTAGGGGACGTGCTTGTGCCCCGAGAGCACGAGATGGACGCGCGACCGCTGGAGACATTCGATCGCGTCGCCCGCGTCGTACACGACGTTCCGCTCCCGCCCCGTGCCGGGAACCGGGAGGAGGTGGTGGTGGAGGACGAAGATCCGCAGATGCGAGGGCTCGCTCCCGAACTGCTCCTCGATCCACGGGTAGCGGCCGCGGCCGATCTGGCCGTGGTCGAGATCGGGCTCGGACGAGTCGACGGCGACGACGGTGATCCCGTCCTTGCGCAGGACCGAGTTGCGGTCCCCGAAGAGGTTCTCGAAGTGGACGTAGCCGACGTTGCGGGCGTCGTGGTTCCCCGGCACGACGACGAACGAGTCGCAGTTGATGCGCTCGAGGTACGAGCGCGCCACCTGGTACTCGTGCTTGAACCCGAAGGTCGTGAGGTCGCCGGAGCAAATCACGACATCCGGCTCGAACTCGTTCACCTCCGAGATCGCCCGCTCCAGGAGGTTCGCCTCGAAGTACGGGCCCCCGCAGTGGAGGTCCGAGAGGTGGGCGATGCGGAACCGGCGCTCCCCGTCGGCCATTGTCCACAGTTTACGTCGGCCGATGACGTAGTCATCCCGTGGCAACTCCAGGGGTTGCGACCGCGAAGCGGGGACGCCCTTAGGGGTGTGCCCCGCCGAAGGCGGGGATCAAGCCGCGGGATTCGGCTCCTGCCGAATCCCGCTTGGCGAACAGGTCGACGTCCGAGGCGGTCGCTACTCTCGGGATGGTGCGGGAGTCGCCCACGGAAACCGCCCGATTCCAGGCATATCGTGGCTCCGAGCCGCCGCGCTTCGTCAACGGCGCAGAGCGCGAGTGTGCGCGGATCCTCGACTGGTACGGGATTCCGTGGGAGTACGAGCCGCGGTCGTTCGTGCTCGAGCGGGATGCGGAGGGCCGCGTCACCAGCGCGTTCACGCCGGACTTCTACCTCCCCGATCAGGACCTCTACATCGAGGTCACGGTGATGAAGCAGTCGCTCGTGACCCGCAAGAACCGCAAGCTGCGCGAGATTCGGCGGCTCTACCCCGACGTGAAGGTCAAGCTCTTCTACCGGCGCGACATCGAGCGCCTCGCGCAGCGCTACCGGCTACGGATCGCCTCGTGAGCTCGGCGAAGCGGCTGCGCGCGGAGGGTCACCCGATCGGCGAGGTATACCTCGGCCGCGACGAGATCGCGGCGAGGGTCGACGAGCTCGGGCGCGAGGTCTCGCGCGGCTACGCCGGCCGCCTGCCGCTCCTCGTCGCGCCGCTCAAGTCGAGCGCGGTCTTCCTCGCGGATCTCTCCCGCGCGCTCGCCGTCGACCACGAGCTGGACGTGATCGAGCTCGCGCCCTACGGGAGCGGGCGCTCCGGCGGCGGCGTGCGACTGCTCAAGGACCTCGACCGCCCGCTGGCGGGCCGGGACGTCCTGATCGTGGAGGACGTCGTCGACACGGGGCTCACGCTCGGCTTCCTGACGCGCTGCTTCGCGGAGCGGAGCCCGGCGAGCCTCTCGGCGGTGACGCTCCTCGACCGGCCGTATCGCCGCCTCGTCGACGACATCCCCCTCCACCACGTGGGGTTCACGGTGCCGGACGAGCTGTTCGCCGGCTACGGGCTCGGCCTCGACGAGCGCTGGCGGGCCCTACCCGACCTCCACGTCGTCGTGTCGGACGAGCTGCCCGCCGCGATCGACGCGGCGTAGAGGCTCAGGCGCGCTTCACCGGGAGGCCCTCGGCGGGCTTCGCGGCGTGGGCGCCCGCCCGTTCCGCGAGCAGCACCAGGAACTCCTCCGCGGTCAACGGCCGCGAGAAGTAGAAGCCCTGGGCGAAGCGGCAGCCGAGCGCCAGGAGCGCCTCCACCTGGACGGCGTCCTCGACGCCCTCGGCGACGGTCTGCATCCCGAGGTGGTGCGCGAGCTGGAGGATCGCCGTCGCGAGGGCCGGCTCGTCCGGGTGGCGGCCGAGCTCGGCGACGAACGTCCGATGCACCTTGAGGATCTCGATCGGGTAGCGCTGGAGGTAGCCGAGCGAGGAGTAGCCGGTGCCGAAGTCGTCGATCGCGAGGCGGATCCCGAGCTCGCGGAGGCCGCGCAGACGACGCACCGCCTGATCGGGGTCCTCGACGAGCGAGCTCTCGGTGAGCTCGAGGACGACCCGCTCCGCCGGCAAGCCGTGCTCAGCCACGATCTCGGCAACCTCCCCCACGAACCCGCGGTCCTGGAGCTGCCGCGCCGAGATGTTCACGCTCAGCGTGAGCGGGCCGAGCTCGGGCCATCGCCGTGCCCATTCGACCGCCTGGCCGCTGGCCTCACCAAGCACCCACCGGCCGATCGGGACGATGAGGCCCATCTCCTCGGCGAGCGGGATGAAGTCGAGCGGCGGGATCACGCCACGGTCGGGGTGGTCCCAGCGGACGAGCGCCTCGGCGCCGACGATCGACTCGTCCTCGAGCTTGACGTACGGCTGGTAGCGCACGTGGAGCTCGCCCCGCTCGAGCGCGTGCCGCAGGTCGGCCTTCAGCTCCATGCGCTTCACTACCGCGCGGCGCATGTGTGGCTCGAACACCTGGTAGCCGCCCTTCCCCCTGGCCTTCGCCTCGTACATCGCGACGTCGGCGTCGCGCATGAGGTCATCCGGACGTGCGTCCGGCGTCTGCCCGAGGGAAATCCCGATGCTCGCGCGGACCGCGATCTCCATCGCTTCGATCTCGAACGGCGCCTCGAGCCGCGTCCCGACGCGCTTGGCGACCGCGACCGCGGCGCCGTCGTCGTCGAGGTCGTCCAGCAGGATCGCAAACTCGTCTCCTGCGAGCCGCGCGAGCGTGTCCCCCGGCCGCACACACGAGCGCAGGCGCGCGGCGACCGCGATGAGGAGCTCGTCACCCGCCGCGTGACCGAGACTGTCGTTCACGGTCTTGAAGTCGTCGAGGTCGAGCAGGAGCACGGCGACCGTCGCGGTGCTCGTATCTCCGCGGCGGGCGAGCGCGGCGGCGACGCGGTCGGTGAAGAGGGCGCGGTTCGCGAGGTCGGTGAGCGGATCGTGGAATGCCTGGTGCGTGACGGCCTCGAGCACCTTCCGGTCCGACATGTCGCGGACGAAGGCGTTGATCCGCTGTGTGCCGTGGCTGAGGGTCATCCACACGCTCAGCTCGACGGGGAACTCGACGCCGTCCCGGCGCATCGCGCTGACCTCGAGCGTCCGGTTGACCGTCGTGCCTCCTCCGACCCGGACGAACTCCTCGAACGCGCGAAGGTGAGCGTTCCGTGACGCCTCGGGCACGACGGTCGACACGAGCGGCACCCCGATCGCCTCCTCCCGCGTCCAGCCGAACGTCTCCTCCGCCTGACGGTTCCACTCGACGATCGTCCCCTCCGTGTCGACGCTGACGAAGGCGTCGCTCGCAGTCTCGATCACCGCCCGGAAGCGCTCCTCGCTCGCCTTGAGGGCCTCCTCGATCGTGCGCCGCTCGGTGACGTCCGTGAGCACGCCGCTCCACACGAGCGTGCCGTCCTCGGTCTCGACGATGGCGGCGGCGTCTCGGAGCCAGCGGCTCTCACCGGATTGGGTGACCAGGCGGTATTCGGACTCGTACACCTGACCGGGCGTGTACGACCCGACGTTCTCCTCCTCGGCGAGCACGCGCTCCCGGTCGTCGGGATGGAGCTGACGTGCCCAGAGACCGGGGTCGGAGATCCACTCGGCAGCCGTGAACCCCAGGATCTCGTCGACCTGGGGGCTGACGTACGTCCACCGACCGTCCGGTCCGAGCTCCGAGATGTAGATGATCCCGCGCGAGCCGTTGACGATCGTGTTGAGCCGGTCCTCCGAGCGCAGGAGCCCTTCGAGCGCATGGTCGCTCCCGCCGAGCCGCTGGAGCGCGCTGCGGAGTGCCGCCAGTCGGGATCGGCGCCGGGACAGGGTCGCCGCGCGCGCCACGACCTATCTCATCGGACGCACCGTACGACAGCTTGAGCCGATCGTGTCGAAGGGGAGTGCCTCAGAGGTAGCCGAGCGGGTCGACCGGCGAGCCGTTCACGCGCACCTCGAAGTGCACGTGCGGCCCGGTCGAGTGGCCGGTCGAGCCGGAGTACGCGATCACCTGCCCGGCGGAGACGGTCTGCCCGACGGAGCACGCGAGCGCCGAGTTGTGGCCGTAGGCGGTCGAGAGACCGTTCCCGTGGTCGATCGCGACGAGGTTGCCGTAGCCCTCCATCCACCCGGCGTAGATCACCGTCCCGGCGGCCGCGGCGTGGACCGGCGTTCCCTGGCCGACTGCGATGTCGATCCCCTCGTGCATCCGTCCCCACCGGGAGCCGAAGCCGCTCGTGACCGAGCCCGAGACCGGCCACGAGAGCTGGCCGCTGCCCACCACCTGTGCGCTCGAGCTCGAGCTCTGCTGCTGGGCTGCGCGGATCCGCGCTGCGAGCGCCTCGCTCTCCGCCTCGAGGTCCTCGATCTCCGCGAGCACGTCGCTCCGGTCCGACTGGATCGAGGACAGCGTCGAGCGCTTCTCGCGTTCCGCGGCGGTGAGCGCGTCGCGGCTTGCGACGAGCCGTGCGACGAGGCCGCGCTGCTCGTTCGTCGCCGACTCCGCGACGGCCTCGACGTGTGCCGCCTCCGTACGCGCCACGGTCGTCCGGCGACGCGCCTCCGCAACGCCGTCCCGGGCGTGCTTGACCCGCGCGGCGATCTCCTCGTCCTGGCGTCCGATCCGCCCGAGGAGGTCGAGGTTGTCGATCAGATCGGCGAACGACGCGGTGCCGAGCACGAACGACAGCGTGTCGGGACCGTCCGTCATGTAGAGGTCGCGCACGCGGCGCTCGAGCCGCCTGAGCGCGATGTCGTACTGGCCGCGCAGGCGGGTGAGGCGCGTGGTCTGCGCGGTAATCGTGCGCTCGAGCGAGGCCAGCCGGCTGCGAGCGCTCGCGAGCGTTCCCTCCAGCACGGCGAGACGGGCCTGCTGTGCGTCGACGCCCGCCTGGAGGTCCCGCACCTGGCGGGCGACCGCGCTCAGCTCGTCCGTGAGGACGCCCGCCTGCCGCTGTTGCTCGGCGGCCCTGTCCCGCAGCCCACCGAGGCGGCTGTCGACCTGGGCCTTCTCCGTGCCTGGATCCCCGACCGCGACACCTGCGACGAGGAGCGATGCGAGGGCGACGACTGCGGCAGCGACGAGGCCCGCGTGACGACCCATCAGTCGATTTTCGCCTCCGCGTCGGAAGTCCCTGCCGCCCGGGGCCTGAGCCGGTCGAGCGCCCGCAGGGCGTCGGCGGCATCGCGCCTCAGGCTCCCGACGACCGCACGGTAGTCCTCATCGGAGATCTGCCCCGCACGGTGGTCGGCCTCGAGCTCCTGAAGCGCCCCGAGCGCCCGGTCACGCGCCTCCTCCGCCTCGAGCAGCCGCCGCTCGGCAGGGTCGAGCTCGTGCAGTGCGTCGGAGGCGGGCGCCGGCTCGCGCAGGAAAGGAAGCGCCACGACGACGACGACCGCGACGGCGAGCGCCGCCGCGAGGAGGGCCCAGATCACGTGGTCGCGGGCGTGTCCGAGCGCTCCCGCGCGCTCGCGTACCTCGTTGCGAGGCGCCGCTCCTCGCGCGCGTCGGGCCACAGCGTGATCACCGAGCCGAGCAGGAAGACGAGCCCGGCCAGCCAGATGAGGTTGACGAGCGGCTTCACGAAGACACGGAAGAACACTGTGCCGTCGTCGTTCACCTGCTCGGCGATCACGAAGAGATCCTCGCCGGTGAGGTAGTCCGTGCGGATGCCGACCTCGTTCGAGACCTGCTGCTCGACGCTGTAGGCGTTCTTCCCGGCCTGGACCGTGCCGAGGTCCTTGCCCCCACGGCGTACGTCGAGGAGGGCGCGCACCTCGGTCGCGTTGGCGCCCTCGCGCTCGCCGAGTGAGCGGTACGTCAGCGAGTACCCGCCGACGTCGAGCGATTGACCCCTCGCGAGCCGCCCCTCGGCGACGGAGTCGTACGCGCTCGACCCCGCGACGCCGATCGCGAGGAGGACGATCGACGCGTGCACGACATAGCCGCCGTAGCGCCTCCGGTTTCGGCCGATCAGCCGGCCGAGCGCGGTCGGCACGGGCTCGCCGGTGAGCGCGCGCCGCGCCGACGTGCCGCGGGCGAACTCGTGGACGATCGCCGCGAGCACGAACGCGGAGAACGAGTAGGCGACCAGCCCCGGCGTCGAGCTGCCCGCGCCGAGCGTGATGAGGACCACGCCGGTGGCGAGCGCGACTGCGGCCGGCCAGGCAAACGTCCTCGTCAGCCCCCTGAGCGACGCGCGCCGCCAGGCGACGAGCGGCCCGATTCCCATCAGGAGCAGGAGCGGCAGCCCGAAGATCCGGAGGAAGAAGTCGAAGTACGGCCGGCCGACGACCATGGTCTCACCGCGGACCGCCTCGGAGACCATCGGCCACGCGGTCCCCCAGAGGATCGTCAGGCAGAGCGCGACGAGCAGCAGGTTGTTGTAGAGGAACGCCGCCTCCCGCGAGACGAGCGACTCGAGCTTGGCCGTGGTCCGCAGCTGCGGGAGCCGGAGCCAGATCATCCCGACGGCGAACACGACCGCGACGACGATGAAGCCCAGGAACCACGGCCCGATGGAGCTCTTCGTGAAGGAGTGGATCGAGGTGACGACCCCCGAGCGCGTGAGGAACGTGCCGAAGAGCGACAGGCAGAAGGCGAGGCTGACGAGCGTCACGTTCCAGACTCGCAGCATCCCGCGCTTCTCCTGGATCATCACCGAGTGCAGGAACGCCGTCGCGGCGAGCCACGGCATCAGCGCGGCGTTCTCGACCGGATCCCATGCGTAGTAGCCGCCCCACCCCACCTCGACGTACGCCCAGTGCGCTCCGAGCAGCTGGCCGATCCCGAGGGCCGTCCACGCGACGATCGTCCAGCGGCGGGTCGCAACGATCCAGCGCTCGTCGGTGCGCCCCGAGAGCAGGGCGCCCATGGCGAAGGCGAAGGGCACCGCGAGCCCCACGTAGCCGAGGTACAGCGCAACCGGGTGGACGACCATGTAGGGGTTCTGGAGGCTCGGGTTGAGGCCGCTGCCGTCCGCCGGCGCGGCGATCACGTCGAAGGGGCTCGAGACTGCGACCAGCAGCCACGCGAAGCCGACCGCGATCCCCCCGAGCACCGGCGTCACCCAGACCACGAGGTCCTTGGCGCGCTTGCGCGCAAGCCAGATCGCGAGCGCCGCGTAGCCGTTCAGCACGAGCAGCCAGAGCAGCAGCGACCCTTCCTGACCTCCCCAGAACGCGGACAGCTTGTACGGCGTCGGCAGCGCTCTGCTCGAGTGCCCGGCGACGTAGGCGAACGAGAAGTCGTCGCGGACGAACGCGAATACGAGGACGAGGGCGGCGACGAGCGTGGAGAAGAAGGCCGCGATGAGCGCGTTCCGGGCGGAATGCGCGAGGCGCCGTCGGCCGCGCCAGGCGGCGTAGCCGCCTGCGACGAGCGCGTACGCCGAGAGCCCGAGGGTCAGGAGGAGGGCCGCACGGCCGAGCTCAGCCACGGCTCAGGCGGGCGTGTCGGCGGCCTGGTACTTGGACGGGCACTTCGTGATCATCGAGCCCGGCTTCGTCACGAAGAGGCCGTCCGCCTGCTGAGTGCCCGTCACGACGACGTCGCGGCCGGAGCGGAACATGTCCGGGACCGAGCCTTTGTAGAGCACGGTGACGCGCTGCTTGTTCGCCCCGTCGATGTCCCGGACGACGAACCGCATGCCGGCGCCGTGCGGGTCTCCGGTCGGGGTGCCGACGACCCGTCCGGCCAGCGCGACCTCGCCGGTCTTGCCCGCGAGCTCGGTCGGCGAGACCGACGGTGTGCCGCCTCCGGCGAGGGAGGTGTAGAGGAGGAAGATCGCGAGCACCGCCGCGACGGACAGGGCGATCACGAGCCGGGCAGGCGAAGACTTCCGCGCCACGCAGACAGTCTAGAGACGGCGGCGGGGCGGGCGTGTGAGTGTGATCACCCGCGCGCGGCGTCGCGCTCGCGGCGTCGCGGTACGTCGTAGCCGTGCTCCAGGCAGAGAGAGCCGGGCGCGTCCTCCGTGAGCGCGTCGCAGTAGCCCTTGCCGTATGCCGCCCGCATGAACGCGGAGACGACCTCGAGGTTCCACTCGGAGACGTCCGCAGCCTCGCGCCAGAGCTCCGTCAGCCGGAGGTCGATGTCCAGCTCGAGCAGGTCGATGCGGCTTGGCTGATCCATGCATTCAACGGTACGGACCCCATCGGACGGACGGACATCGGCGCATCAGTCCCGTACAGTCGCCCCATGGGACGGATCCGCGTCGGCCCCGCGCACATCCCCGACCGGGAGAGCCCCGAGACGGCGATCGAGCTCGTGCTCGAGCGCGGCTACGACGCCTGCGAGATCGACTTCGAATCCGGCTTCTGGATGGACTACCCGTGGGCCGAGCGGCTCGGCGGGCTGGCGCGAGAGCACGATGTCGCGCTCTCGGTGCACGCGCCGCTCTTCGGGTGGGTCGGGCATCTCGAGGCGAGCGGGCGCAAGTGGTCGTCTGCGCTGGGCGCGCTCGATCGGAGCGCGGGCATCGCAACGGCGTGCGGCGCCGAGGTCGTCGTGTTTCACCCAGGGTTTCTCCTCGGCCGGAGCCGAGAGGACGCGATCGACTCGGTGGTCGAGCAGCTCGCGCTCGTCCGTGAGCGGCTCGTCGGGAAGGGCCGTGGTGTCCCGTTCGGGATCGAGGTGATGGGTCGCGTGCGTGACCTGGGCTCGCTCGAGGACTGCGTCGAGATCAGCCGCCGTGCGGGCTGGGTGCGCCCGGTGATCGACTTCGCGCACATGCACGCGACGTCGGACGGCGCCTTCACGGAGCCGGAGCCGTTCCGCGAGGCGCTCGAGCTCGCCGACTCGGCCCTCGAGCCCGGCGCGCCGTTCCACATCCATTTCTCCGACATCCAGTTCGCCAACCGCAATGAGACCAAGCACCTGCGCTACGGCGAGGGCACACTCCGCGCCGATCCTTTGCACGAGGCGCTCGCGGGCTTCGAGCGGCCCGCGACGGTGATCTCGGAGTCGCCCGACGAGGAGTCGACTCAGATGATCCGGGCGGCGCTCTCGGGCTGAAGCAGGGCCTCGATCCGCTCTTCCAGAACGCAGGCCTCGTCCTCGCGGCCACGGTCGCGGAGGAAGCCCGCGAGCGCCGCGAGCGGCTCCGGCTCGGAGTTTCGGAGGTCGGTCGCGGCAAGCAGGTCGACGGCCTCGCGAAGGAGGAGCTCCGCCTCGGCGTCGCGCCCCTGGGCAGCGCGGACGAGGCCGAGCACCATGTTCACGGTCGAGCGGGACATCACGTCCTGCATCCCCACCGACTCGACGGCGGAGAGCGCCCACCGCTCCGCCTCCTCGACGTGCCCCTGCGCGAGCACGATCTCCGCGAGCGTCCGCTGCGCCTCGACGATCTTCCCACGCTCCTGGAGCGAGAGCAGCGTGCGCACGGTCTCGCGGACGAGCGCCTCGGCCCGCTCGGGATCCCCGGCGCGCCAGATCGCGACGCCCTCGAGTTGACGGGAGCGCGCCGCGTCGGGCGCGACGCCGATCTCGTCGAACAGCTCGTGCGCAGTATGGAACGCGGTCGCGGCTCCCTCGAAGAGGCCCTTGCGGAGCAGAATCGAGCCGCGGACGCGCGCGCTCCAGGCGCGCGCCGAGAGGCTTCCGCTCGACTCCGCGAGCGCGGCCGCCTCCGCGAGCACGCTCTCCGCCTGCGCGAGGTCGAGCCGTGCGAGGTGTGCGCCCGCGAGCTCGACGAGCGCGAGGCTCTCGAGGTCGGCCCGGCCCTCCCGGATCTCGAGGGCCTCGTTCGTATAGCGCTCGACACTGTCGAGGTCGCCTTCGAACCAGCCCACGCTCGAGAGAACGGTGAGCACCTCGGCCCGCGCCGCACCAGCCGCGTCCGAGAGGAGCTCATTCGCCTCCTGGCCGAGCCTGCGCGCCTGAGACACGTCTGCGTTGCGGTAGAGCGCGATCTCGGCGAGCGCCGCGAGCGCGAGACCCTCGATCGTCCGCTCTCCCGCCTCCTGTGCGAGGACGCGCACCTCCTCCATCTCGTCCGCTGCGGCAGGCAGCTCCCACAGGCGCCACGCCGCCCTGGCCGCCTCGAAGCGCCGCTCGAGGGTCGGCTCGAGCTCGAGCGTGCGCAGCAGCAGCCGCCGAGCGGTTCTGTTCGCCTCGCGGGCGAGCGCGCGGCGTCCCGCGCGCTCGAGCGCCGCGCCGGCCTCGGTGCGCAGGTCGTCCGGCACGCGTCCGTCGAGCTCGGCCATCAGTGCCGCCGCCCGGTCGAGGTGGTACGCGTGGGTCTCGACGAGCTCGTCCGGCGAGTGGGCGCGAAGCCACGAGGCGAAGACGCGGTGCAGTCGCGCACGCTCGGATTTCGTCAGCCCGCGGTACGCGACGTCCCGGATCATCACATGGCGGAAGCGGTACGCGACCTCGCCGGTGAGCGTCGAGAGCGGCTCGCGCGTGAGCAGCTGGCGGTCGACGAGGTCGGCGAGGGCCGCGTCGACGTCGAGCTCGGGGTCGAGCTCGCAGATCGCGCCGCGCCAGAACACGCGGCCGACGACCGAGCCGTGGCGCAGGACCGATCTCGAGCCGGGCGGCAGGCGGTCGATCCGCGCTGCGATGAGTGCCTGCAGCGTGTCGGGGATCCGCACCGCGGCGCCGTCGCCCTCTTCGACCAGCAGCCGGACGGTCTCCTCGACGAACAGCGGGTTACCCTCGGTCTTGTCGAGCAGCGCCGTGCGTAGGTCGTCCGGGAGCGGCAGCCCCTTTACCAGCTCGTCCACCAGCATCCCGGTCTCGTGGTCGGGCAGAGGGCCGAGCTCGATCGTGATCGCCCGCCGCCGGCCACCGCCCCAGCCCGGACGGGTGTCGAGCAACTCCGGCCTCGCAAGGCAGACGAGGAGCACGGGCGCGTCGTCGATCCGGTCGGCGAGGTGCTCGACTAGGTCGAGGAGTGGCTCCTCGGCCCAGTGGACGTCCTCGAAGCCGAGCACGAGCGGCTGCGCCTCGGCGAGGCTCGTCGCCCACTCGTGCGCCGCCCAGGCGATCTCCTGGCCGCGCCGCTCGCCCGACACGGTGTCGAGCACGCCGGAGGCGAGGCCGAGCAGGTCGGCGATCGCGTCGCTCGAGCACGCGTCGCGGAGCTTCTCGATCGCCTCCTCGGGGGAGTCGTCCTCGGAGATTCCGGCCGCGTCCTGCACCATCTCGGCCAGGGGCCGGTACACGAGGCCCTCGCCGAAGGGCAGCGCCCGCCCGGTGAGCACGGTTGTCCGCTCGAGCCCCGCGAAGAACTCGCGCGCCAGGCGGCTCTTGCCGATGCCCGGGTCGCCGAAGATCGTGACGAGCTGCGCGCGGCGGTCGCGGACGGCACGCGCGTATGCGTTCTCGAGCAGCTGCAGCTCCTCCTCGCGGCCGACGTACGACGCGGCGATGCTCAGCGGCCGCCCTGCGCGTCCGTCGGCGCAGATCACCTTCCACACGGGCATCTCGCCGGGCAGCCCTTTGAGAACCCGCTCGCCCGCCGGCTCCGCGACCACGGCTCCGACCGTCAGCCCGTGCGCGGTCGGCCCCATGAGAATCTCGCCCGGCGCCGCAGACTGCTGGAGCCGCGCCGCGACGTTGAGGGCCTCCCCGGTCGCGAACGTCGAGTCGCCGGACTCCGCGACCACCTCACCCGACTCGATCCCGATGCGCACGGCAAGGCCGCCGTCGCCGCTCTCGAGGATCGCGGTTGCAGCGCGCACGGCACGCTCCGCGTCGTCCTCGTGCGCCGTCGGGACGCCGAAGACCGCCACGACCGCATCGCCGGCGAACTTCTCGACCGTCCCGCCGTACGTGGCGATGTGTCCCGCTGCGCGCTCGAAGAACCCCGTCACCCGGCGCCTGACGATCTCCGGGTCGCTTCCGGAGACGAGCGCGGTCGAGTCGACGAGGTCGACGAACATCGCGGTCGCAAGCTTGCGCTCCACGTCATCGGAGTCTAGGCGTACGGGTGTACGACGGAAGGGCGGTTTTCCGCACCCGCCGGCGCCTCGCGGGAGCCCGACTACGATGCGCGCGTGCTCGACCCGAAAGTGTTCAAGGCGTACGACGTCCGCGGCGTCCACCCGACCGAGCTCGACGAGGACGGCGCGTATCGCATCGGACGCGCCTACGTCGAGGAGTTCGAGCCGCGCAGCATCGCCGTCGGGCGCGACATGCGCGTCTCGTCTCCGGCGATGGCCGCCGCGACGATCGAGGGTGCGGCCGACGGCGGCGCCGACGTGCTCGACCTCGGGCTGGTCGGCACCGAGATGCTCTATTACGCCGTCGGCGAGCTGGGCCTCGACGGCGGCATCTGCGTCACCGCCTCGCACAATCCGAAGCAGTACACGGGGATGAAGATCGTCCGCCGCGGGGCGCTCCCCGTCGGTGGCGACTCGGGGCTCGACAAGGTGCGGCGCCGCGCAGAGGCCGGTTTCGGTGAGGTCTCGCGACGCGGCGAGGTGCGCGAGCAGGACGTCTGGGACGGATTCGTGGCGAAGGTGCTCTCGTTCGTCGACGAGGGGTCGTTCGCGCCGCTCAGGATCGTCGTCGACGCGGCGAACGGGATGGCCGGGACGATGCTGCCGCCTGTGCTCGAGCGGCTGCCCCAGCTCGAGGTGACGCGCTGCTTCTTCCAGCCCGACGGCTCGTTCCCGAACCACGAGCCGAACCCCTTGATCCCCGAGAACCAGGAGTTCATCGTCGAGCGGACAAAGGCGGAGGGCGCCCAGCTCGGCGTCGCGTACGACGGCGACGCCGACCGCTGCTTCTTCGTCGACGACACCGGGGAGTTCGTGCCGGGCGACTTCGTGACCGCGCTCCTCGCCCGCGCGATGCTCGAGAAGGAGCCGGGCGCCAAGGTGATCTACGACGTGCGCGCGAGCTGGGCGGTGCCGCGCGCGATCGAGGAAGCGGGCGGGGTCGCTCTCATGAACCGCGTCGGGCATGCGTTCATCAAGCAGCGGATGCGCAAGGAGGACGCGCTCTTCGCGGGTGAGGTCTCGGCGCACTACTACTTCCGCAACTTCTCGCAGGCCGACACCGGGGTCGTCCCGTTCCTCGTGATGGTCGAGCTCCTCTCGAAGGCCGACCGGCCGCTCTCCGAGCTTCTCGCGCCCTACCGCGAGCGCTACTTCCTGACGGGTGAGCTCAACACGCCGGTCGCCGATGTCGCACTCAAGCTCCAGGAGCTGAAGGAGCGCTATGCGGCCGAGGGCGGTCGCATCTCGCACCTCGACGGCATCTCCGTCGACTTCGACGACTGGCACTTCAACGTGCGCCCGTCCAACACCGAGCCGCTCTTGCGGCTCAACCTCGAGGCCCTCTCCGAGCCGCTGATGGAGGAGAAGCGCGACGAGGTGCTCGCGGTGATCCGGAACCGGTGACCACTACACCCCTCGAGCTCGGCCGCATCACCGATCGCCGGCCGCCGTTCAAGTACTCGGCGCTGACGCGGGTCTGGTTCTCCGACACGGATGCGCAGGGCGTCGTCTACTACGGTCGCTACCTCCCCTACTTCGACCACGCGCGCACGGAGTACCACCGCCACCTCGGCAGCCTGGGGATCGAGGGAGCGGAGTTCGTGATGCGGGCCTCGACGGTCGAGTATCACGCACCCGCCCGGTTCGACGACCTGCTCGAGGTCTTCGCGCGCATCAGCCGCCTCGGCCGCACGAGCGTCACGTACGACCTGTGCGCGACCCGCCTTCCCGACGACGCGCTCATGGTGACCGCGACGCAGACTGTCGTCCTGATCTCTCGGGAGACGCGCCGTCCCGTCCCGATCCCGGACGCCGCCCGCGAGCCGATCCGCGCGTTCGAGGGCGCCGACCTCGTCGAATGACCTCGGACCCGCTCACCGCCATCGACGCCGCGCTCGCGGACGCGCCCGACGCCGACGACGCGCTCCGCGAGACCGTGCGGATCCTCGCGGCGCAGCCCGGGATCGTCTGGGCGGGCGTCGCCTTCGTCGAGACCACCGGCCTCGTGCTCGGACCATCAGCCGGCACCCCCGACGAGGCCCGCAGAGCGCTTGCAACAGTCTGTTACAAGGACGAGACCGTCGGCGAGCTGCAGGTGGACGGGGAGCCAGACCGAGCCTTCCTCGAGCAGGTGGCGGAGCGCATCTCGGCCCACGTGCTGCTCGGCTGGGATACCGGCGGCGAGGACTGGGAGCCGTAGAGACTGCAGACGCGAGACGTCGCCTGTGCCGGCGCGCCCGCCCGGTTGCCCGGACGGGCGCGGCGCGGCTTCCCCTCCCCCAGACGCGTTGTAATCACCCCTGTAGGCCCGGCTATCCCTCGTTTCAGGGATGTCTTTCACTCGATCGAGGTACCCCACTCGAACGAGGGACTGTCCCTCGATCGAGGGATGCCTCTCACGTCATCGAGTGAACGAGCCGGACGGCGCGCGCTCGGTCGAGATCGCCCTCGATCCGGAGCGTCGACCCGCCGAGATCGACGAGCAGTGTCGCGCCGGCTAGCCAGCCCTGGTCCTGCTCGAAGCTCCCATTGGGGTCGAGGAGGAAGACGGCGTGCGGACCGCCGGTGAGGAAGACGGCGCCGTCGCCGTCGATCGTGAGGCGCTCGATCCGCACCGAGGGCGGGATGAGCTTGCGGAGGATCTCCCCCCGCTGGAGCAGGCCCGGCACCTGCGTGACGAGGAGTCGAATGCGGTTGCCGTCGCGCCAGAGGTAGCTCACCCGGCGCCCGTCCACGACGCGGATCTCGTCCGGCGCCGGCTCGTTGCGAGGGGGTGGGGCAACCCGGAAGCCCGCTCGTCGGCGCGCCTCGGCGAGCGTCGTCGGCTCGCCGAGGAGCGCGACCGGAGCGCTCGGCTGGAGCGGAGGCAGCTCGTCCACGCGCTCGATCCGCGCGCTGCCGATCCCCAGCCAGTCGAAGATCGCCGTCCGCGCAGGCGGCACGGCGAGCGCCACCGCGAGCGCGAGCAGCAGCACCGCGAGCACCAGCCCGACCCGCCGAGACGGCGTTCGCCGCGGTCGCGGCATCGCGACGCGCGCTGCGACGGCGGAGGCGACATCGGGCGCGTCGGGCCACTCGACGTGCGGCGCCAGCGCGCGGAGCTCGTGCTCGAGCCCGTTCACGACGCCTCCTTTCCGAGCGCCGCGCGCATCCGTTCCAGCGCCCGCGACGTGCGGGACTTCACGGTCCCGCGCCGGATCCCGAGCGTCGCGGCGGTCTCCTCCTCGCCGAGATCGAGCAGGAACCGATGCACGAGCACGTCGCGATCGCGCTCCTCCAGCGCGCCGAGGGCGCTGAGGAGCTCCTCGCGCCGAGCGAGTGAGAGCGCGGCCGCCTCGGGGGACGGAGCCGCGTCCCCCGAGGCCGCCGCCGCGGCGCGGAGCGCCAGCCCGGCCCGGCGGCCGGCCGAGCGGCGCTTGTTGCGCGCCTCGTTCCCGACGATGCGCAGGAGCCACGGCCGAAAGGGCGCGCCCTCGCGAAACCGGCCGAGCGCGCGATACGCCTTGACGAACCCGTCCTGCACGGCCTCCTCGGCGTCGCCGCGGTCCCCCGCGGCGACGAGCGCGATACGAAATGCAATCGCCTGGTGCATGCGTACGAGCTGCTCGTAGGCGGCGGCGTCGCCGCGCTTGGCGCGCGCGACGAGCGACGCCTCGTCAAGTGGTCGGCTCCCCACTCGCGTCTTCTACACCGGGAGCGGCGAAGGGGTTCCTGTAGCGTCGGGCGAGTGGACGAGCCCTGGAGCAGCCTTCGCATCTCGGAGGTGCACCCGATCCCTGTCGCGGGCGGGCTTCGCTGGCGACCGATCCGCCGCACCCTGGGCATCGAGGCGTTCGGGATGAACGCCTACACCGCCGACGCAGCGGGCGACGAGGTGGTCGAGAGCCACACCGAGCAGGCGCTCGGTCACCAGGAGGTGTACGTCGTGCTCTCGGGCCGCGCGACGTTCGAGCTGAACGGCGACACGCTCGACGCGCCGGCCGGCACCGTCGTCTTCCTGCGCGACCCGGCGACGCGCCGGCACGCGCACGCCGCCGAGCCGGGGACGACCGTGCTCGCGGTCGGTGGCAAGCCGGGCGAGGCGTACAGCCCTTCCGCCTGGGAGTGGTACTTCGAAGCCGAGCGCTTCCGCGACCCGCTCGACCCCGAGGCGGCCATGCGCCTGATGGACGAGGCGAACGAGCTCTTCCCGGACAACCCGGGCGTCGTCTACTCGACGGCGTGCTGGCTCGCGCTCGCCGGGCGCGACGACGAGGCGCTCGAGACGCTCCGTCGGGCGATCGAGCTCGAGCCGCGCGCCCGGGAGTGGGCCGCGACCGACGACGACCTCGTCTCGGTCCGCAACCGACTCTGAATCCGTCGCGGCGGAGCGTGCTCGCGCGACCGGAGGCCGGCTTTGCCGGCCGGGAGGTCAACGCCGCGTTTCCGGGGAGCAGCGGTGAAGGAGGGGGCTCGTGGGGGAACCATGTGGTTCCCCCACGTCTAACCGCCTGGGGTCATCCGGTAGGCGTCGAAGACGCCGTCGAGGTTCCGCAGGACGGTGAGGAGCGTGCGGAGGTCCTTCACGTCCCCGAGCTCGGCCGTGTACCAGTTCCGCGCCATCCCGTCCTCGACCGTGCCGCCGTAGGCGACGATGTTCGCGCCGTGCTCGGCGAACGTCCGCGCGACGTCCTCGAGCAGCCGGGCGCGGTCCCACGCGTCGACCGAGATCTGCGCACGGAAGCTCGCGGAGGTCGCGCTCCCCTCCCACTCGACCGGGGTGAAGCGCTCCGGATTCCGCATCAGCGCCTTGACGTTCGGGCAGTCCGCGCGGTGGATCGTGATCCCTCGCCCGAGCGAGATGTAGCCGCGGATCTCGTCGCCCGGGACCGGCGTACAGCACTTCGCAAGGCGGACGAGGATGTCCTCCACGCCCGGCACGACCACGCCGAGCGACTCGCCGGACACGGTCCGCTTGTGCGGGGCCGTCTTGAACGTGATGGCGCTCTCCTGCGGGACCTCGTCGGTCTTGAGGCTGTGCAGCACCTTGTTCACTACCTGGCCGGTGCCTATCTTCCCGGCGCCGAGCGCGAGGTAGAAGTCCTCGGCCTTCTTGAAGCCCATCTCGCGGATCACGGAGGCGAGCACGCTCGAGCCCTGGAGCTTGCGGTACGGGAGGTTCTGCGCCTTCAAGGCCTGGTCGAGCGCCTCGCGGCCCTTCTGCTCCGTCTCACCACGCGTCTCGCGCTGGAACCACTGCCGGATCTTGTTGCGAGCCCGTGACGAGGCCGCGAGCGAGAGCCAGTCGCGGGACGGGCCTCGGCCCGACTTGGAGGTGAGGATCTCGACGAAGTCCCCGTTCTTGAGCCGGTAGTGCAGCGGGACGATCCGCCCGTTGACCTTGGCGCCGACCGTGCGGTGCCCTACGTCGGTGTGGACCGCGTAGGCGAAGTCGATCGGGCTCGCGCCGGCCGGCAGCGTCTTCACCTCGCCCTTTGGCGTGAAGACGTACACCTCGTCGTCGAAGAGGTCCGTGCGGAGGGTCCGCATGAACTCGGCGGCGTCCTGCTCGTCGCCTTGCCAGTCCATCAGCGAGCGCACCCACTCGAGCCACTCGTCGTCCTGCTTTCCCGCGCGCCCGCGCTTGTAGAGCCAGTGGGCGGCAACCCCGAGCTCCGCCTCCTCGTGCATCTCGCGCGTCCGCACCTGGATCTCGAGCGGACGCCCGGACGGCCCGATCACGGTCGTGTGCAGCGAGCGGTACCGGTTGAGCTTCGGCATCGCGATGAAGTCCTTGAAGCGGCCCGGCATCGGCTTCCAGAGGGAGTGGAGGATCCCGAGCGCGCCGTAGCAGTCCCGCGTCCCCTCCTCGCCCGAGCGCTCGACGATCACGCGCATGGCCGTGAGGTCGTAGATCTCGTTGAACTCGCGGCCCTTCTTGGCCATCTTGTCGTAGATCGAGTAGAAGTGCTTCGCGCGCCCCGAGATCACGGCGGGGATGTCGGCCTTCTCCAGCTCGAGCCCGAGTATCGTGGCGGCCTGCTCGACCTGCTCCTCCCGGTCGGCGCGCCGGTCGGCGACCATTGCCGTGATCTCGGCGTACTTCCGCGGGTGGAGGATCTGGAACGAGAGGTCCTCGAGCTCCCACTTCACCGCGTGGATCCCGAGGCGGTGCGCGAGCGGCGCGTAGACCTCGAGCGTCTCCTTCGCCTTCTGCACCTGCTTCTGCTTCCCGAGGTACTCGATCGTCCGCATGTTGTGCAGGCGGTCGGCGAGCTTGATGAGGATGACCCGGACATCCTTGGCCATCGCGACGATCATCTTCCGGTAGTTCTCGGCCTCCGCCTGCTCGCGGCTCGAGAACTGGATCCGTGTCAACTTCGTGACGCCCTCGACGAGCTGCGCGATCTCCGCTCCGAACTCGGCGCGGAGCTCGTCGAGCTCGGCATCGGTGTCCTCGACGACGTCGTGCAGCAGTGCGGCGGCGATCGTCTGCTCGTCCAGATGCAGCTCGGCGCAGATGCAGGCGACGCCCCACGGGTGGTGGATGAACTCCTCGCCCGAGCGCCGCACCTGACCGCGGTGACGCGTCTCGGCGGTCTCGAACGCGCGGCGGATGAGGTCGTGGTCGACCCCCGGGTTGTAGGACTCGACGCTCGTCAGCAGCTCCTCAACGAGGTGCTCGTGATGCGGCTGAGTGCCGATGACCGCCATGCGCCCAGTGTACGGGCCGGGTGTTCAGGTTCCCTCCTTCGGGGAGGGGGGTACACCCCGAGGGAGAACCGATATGAAGCCAATGCGGCTCATCCACGAATATCTCGAGCGCCGGCGACTCCGCCGCGCGCTCGTCCTCCTCGCAGCGGCTACCCGCCGCTGACGTTCCGCGTTTCGCGCGGATCGGCCCGGGTATACCCTGGTCACAGGGCGTCGCGTGCGCACGCCCGCGTCGACCGAAGAGGACGGGAGAGGAATGGCCACCAAGACCGCCCGGATGTTCGAGACCCGGATCGATCTCGACGAGGCGACCCGTGAGAAGCTCGTCGCGCTCCTGAATGCGCGCCTCGCGGACACCTTCGATCTCTACAGCCAGCTGAAGCAGGCGCACTGGAGCGTCAGGGGGAGCGACTTCATCCAACTCCACGAGCTGTACGACACGGTCGCCGAGAGCGTGCTCGAGTTCGTGGACGAGATCGCGGAACGCGCAGCGGCCCTCGGCGGGCTCGCAACCGGAACGGTGCGGATGGCGGCCGACGCGACGACGCTGGACGAGTACCCGCTCGACGCGATCGCGGGCGAGGACACGGTGCGGGTCGTCGCCGACCGGCTCGCCACGTACGGCGCGGCCGTGCGTGAGGCGATCGAGGTCACCGACTCGGAGCTCGGGGACATGGACAGCGCGGACATGTTCACCGAGATCTCTCGGTCGATCGACAAGCACCTCTGGTTCGTCGAGGCGCACCTCCAGGCGTGAGAGACTTCGGCGCGTGGCCGACCTCCCGCGCGTGAACCTGCACGCGCTCGTCCCCACCTACGACGAGAGCGACCCGGAGGGCTACCGCGCGGGTATGGCCCGCTTCGGGCCCGCGATCGGCGCGTCCCAGATGGGCGCGTCGCTCTACGAGCTGCCGCCCGGGCAGAGCATCTGCCCATACCACTACGAGTACCCGGAGGAGGAGTGGCTCGTCGTCCTCGCCGGACGCGTCCTCCTGCGGCACCCCGGCGGCGAGCAGGAGCTGGGGAAGGGCGACGTCGTCTGCTTCCCGCCGGGGCCCGAGGGCGCCCACAAGGTCACGTGCCTCGGCGAGGACGTCGCGCGGGTGCTGATGTCGTCGACGAAGCAGACGCCGGCGATCGCGGTCTATCCCGACAGCGACAAGGTCTCGATCTTCCCCGGCGACGACCGGGACCGCCTGACGATGCGGCGCGCCACGCTCGACTACTGGGACGGCGAAGCCGAGACCTGAGGCTCTACGCCGCCTCGCGCAGCGCCGCGCCTCCGTGGGCAAGCAGCGCACGGAAGGTCTCGGACTCGAGCAGCTGGCGCGACGGCCCGTCGCCCACCAGGCCGAGCTCGGCGAAGATCGCCCGCGCTTCGGACGTCCAGGTCGCCTCACCGGCCCGCCATTCCCGAGCGAGCCAGTCGCGGAGCTCGTCGTACCCCTCGGGGGCATCGAAGAGCCTGCGGACGACGAGCTGAGGCGCCACCGTCCCGTTCCAGCGGTTCTCCTTCAACCGGAAGGCGAGGTCGAACCGCCCGCCGGGCTGCACGCGCTCGAGCTGTGCGCCGAAGCCGAAGGCGATCGCGGAGCCGCCGTCGCGGCCGTGCTGACGCACACGGAAGCGAAGGTGGCGCCCCTCCCCGACGGTCGTCGGCGTCGCCGCCTCCACGCTCGCGACGAGGAGCGTCGGCTCCGGATTGCCCAGGCCGAACGGCGCGAGGCGCTCGAGCTCCTGCGCGAGGTCGAGCGACAGCGAGCCCGCGGGCACGATCGCGTCCACGAACGTGAGCGGTCGTAGGTCCAGATCGGCGAGGTTCCTGTCCGCCTCGGCCGCGAAGGCGTCCGCGAAGGCCTCGAGGCGGTCCTCGGAGATCGTCAAGCCGGCTGCGGCGCGGTGGCCTCCGAAGCCCTCCAGGTGGCCGGCGCAGGCGGCAAGCCCTGCGTGGAGGTCGAAGTCTGCGATCGACCGCCCGGATCCTTTCCACCCATGTGTGCTCGGCGCGACGAGCACGACCGGCCGGTGGAACCGCTCCACGAGCCTCGAGGCGACGATCCCGATCACGCCCTCGTGCCACTCTCCGTGCCAGAGGACATAACCACGGCGTGCGCGCCTGGCCTCCGGCCACGCGTCGACGAGTGCGGTGGCCTCCCGCAGGATCCGCTCCTCGACACCCTGCCGCTCGCGGTTCAGCTCCTCGAGCTGCGCGGCGAGCCTGTCGGCCTCGTCGCGGTCCGTCGTGAGCAGCAGCTCGAGCGCGAGATCGGGGCGCCCCAGGCGGCCGGCCGCATTGATGCGCGGCGCCAGCCTGAACGCGACCGCGGTCGAGTCGACGATCGCGGGATCCACGCGGGCCGACCGCATCAACGCCTGCAGTCCCGGGCGGCTCGTCCGCGCAAGCGACCGGAGGCCGGCGGCCGCGAGCGCGCGGTTCTCGTCGACGAGCGGGACGACGTCGGCGATCGTCGCCAGCGCCACGAGGTCGAGCGAGCGAGCGACGGCCGGGTGGTCGCCGCCGAGCAGCGCACGCGCCAGCGTGTGGACGACACCTGTCCCGCAGAGGTCCGGGCAGGGATAGTCGGAGGGCCGGGTGGCGACGATCGTGCAGTCCGGGAGCGTGTCCCCGGGCCGGTGGTGGTCGGTGACGATCACGTCGAGACCGAGTGCGCGGGCACGGGCCACCTCGCCGACCGCCGTGATCCCGCAATCGACGGTGAGGACGAGGTCGACGCCCTCGGCCGCGAGCTCGTCGATCGTCTCCGCGGCGAGCCCATAGCCCTCCTCGAAGCGGCTCGGGAGGCGCCACTCGACCCGTGCGCCGAGTTCCCGCAGCGTCAGGACGGCGACGACGGTCGCCGAGATGCCGTCGACGTCGTAGTCGCCGTGGACGCAGATCCGCTCGCCGTCCCGCACGGCCGCGCGGATCCGCTCGACCGCCGCGACCATGTCGCCGAGCCGAAAGGGGTCGTGACCGGGCGGCTCCGCAGCGAGGAACGCCCGCGCCGCGGCGGGGTCGTCGAGGCCGCGTCGGACGAGCACTGTCGCCGTCGTGTCACTCAGCCCGAGCTCGCGCGACAGCGCGTCGACGCGGTCCCAGTCACACGCTCTCGTCGTCCAGCGGCCGTCCTGCATGGCCTCGACGACGGTACGGGCGAGATCGGACGGCGCTACTCCGGCGGCGCAAAGGCAGTGCGGCGGCGAAGCCGACGCCTTCAGGGATGTGCCCCGCCCGCAGGGCGGGGATCAAGCCGCGGGAATCCGCGCGCGCGGATTCCCGCTTGGCGAAAGCATCAGCTGCGGCGGCGAAGCCGACGCCTTCAGGGATGTGCCCCGCCCGCAGGGCGGGGATCAAGCCGCGGGAATCCGCGCGAGCGGATTCCCGCTGGCGAACAGGCATCAGATGCCGCGCTCGCGGCGGGCCTGGACGATGATCTTCACCCAGAGCAGCACGACTCCCGCGGTCGCGCCGACGACGCAGACCGCGAGCGGGGCGAACAGGGCCATCTGCTCGAGCGAGTACTTCGTCACGGCCGCGCCGACGAGCCAGATCGTGAGCACGAGAACGACCATGACGGCCACGAGCTTCCGGTTCCCCACGCGCAGAGGCTAGCCTCTTGGCGTGTCAGGGGAGGCGCGAAACTACTCGTCGGGCGACGCCTACGCGTTGGAGTTCCTCGGCTATCAGTTCTCGTTCGGCGAGCGGGACTTCGAGGAGCGTGTCGCGGCGGCGGCGGTGAAGCTCGGTCTCGTGCCGACGAACGATCTCGAGGGCGACGAGGTGGCCGACCTCGTCGAGCTCGCCGCCGACGCGCGCATCGCCGAGCCGCGCAGCGCGCTCGGCGCCTACCTCGTCCGGCACTGGGAGCGCCTCGCGCTCGTCGACGGCGAGTCGCTCGTGTACTGGCTGCGCAAGCTCGTGTTCCGCAGCGCCTACCTCGATCATCGGGTCAAGCAGGGTCTCCTCGACGTCGCGTGGGACGACTCGAGCGGCGAGTTCATGTACGCGGAGCCGGAGGGCGGCCGCTCGCTGCTCGAGCTCGCCCCCACGCCGTCATGGCACGCCGTCCAGTACCGGCGCTGAGCCCCGAGACCCCCTGCTCAGCCCGAGGTGGACGTCCCGGCGAACCCGAAGGCGTGCTCCGGCCCTGGCGCGCCGATGCGGACCTGCCTCACCGCGCCCAGTGGGACGATGATCTCCTGCGGGTCGTCGTCCTCGCCGTGCGGTGCGAAGCTGACGAAGCCGAAGCCGGGCTCGGCGGAGATCGTCCGGACCCGGTGCATCGCCCCGTCCGCGAGCTCGATGGTGACCTCGGCGTCGGTGACGCCGTGCTCCTCCTCGAAGCGCTCGACCCTGCGCTCGATCCGCTTGACGAGCTCCTCGAGCGGCCCTGCCATCCCGGGCGTCCAGAGCTGGTTGGTCAGAACAGGCTGCCTTCGTCGCGCACCGTGCCGAGATGCGCGCGGCCGAGCTCGGTGATCACGCGGCCGCGCGGCGTTCTCTGGAGGAAGCCCAGCTGGAGCAGATACGGCTCGTAGACGTCCTCGATGGTGTCGGGCTCTTCCCCGAGCGAGACAGCGAGTGTCGAGAGGCCGACAGGGCCGCCGCCGAACTTCGCCGCGATCGCGTCGAGCAGCTCGCGGTCGATCCGCTCGAGGCCCTCCCTGTCGACCTCGAGGAGCTCGAGCGCCTCCTGGGCCACACCGGTCGTGATCGCGCCCGCATGGCGAACCTCCGCGACGTCACGCACCCGACGAAGGATCCGGTTCGCAATGCGCGGCGTCCCGCGTGAACGGGAGGCGATCTCCTCGGCCGCGTCGTCTGCGATCTCGACGCCGAGAATCCCGGCCGAGCGGCGCACGATCGTCGCGAGCTGGCCCGGGTCGTAGTAGCGGAGCCTGAACGTCATCCCGAACCGGTCTCGCAGCGGAGTCGTGAGCAGCCCGGTGCGGGTCGTGGCTCCGACGAGCGTGAACGGAGGCAGGTCGAGCGTCAGCGTCCGCGCGGCCGCGCCCTGGCCGAACACGATGTCGAGCCGGAAGTCCTCGAGCGCGGGATAGAGGATCTCCTCCGCCGCCCGTGCGAGGCGGTGGATCTCGTCCACGAAGAGCACGTCGCGCGGCTCGAGCGCGGTGAGCACCGCCGCGACGTCCTTCTTCTCGAGCGCGGGGCCGGCGACCGTCCGCAGCCCGACGCCGAGCTCCTCGCGGACGATCTGCGCGAGCGTCGTCTTGCCGAGCCCCGGCGGCCCCGCGAGCAGGACGTGGTCGAGCGCCTCGTCGCGCGCCTTGGCGGCGTCGAGCGCGATCGAGAGCTGTTCCTTGACGCGCTCCTGTCCGACGAAGTCGTCGAGGCGCCTGGGCCGGAGCGACCGCTCGGCCTCGTCCTCCTCGGGCCGCAGGGCCGGCGCCATGAACTGGCTCATGCGGCGGCTCCTCGCAGGGCCAGCCTCACGCGCTCCTCGGCCGGCAGGTCGGAATCGATCTCGGCGAGCGCGCGCTCGGCGTCGACCACGGAGTAGCCGAGCTCGACGAGGGCATCCCGGGCGACGAGGTGGCTCGGAGCGTCTCCGACGGCGGCGAGCGCAGGCTCCGGCAGGGCGCCTAGCTTCTCCCGGAGCTCCAGCACGATGCGCTCCGCGGTCTTCTTCCCGATCCCGGGGATCGCCTGGAAGCGCGCGTGGTCACCGAGCGTGATCGCCTTGCGAAGCTCGGCGGCCGGCGAGCCCGAGACGACCGCGAGCGCGACCTTCGGGCCGACGCCGCTCACGGTGAGGAGGTGGACGAAGAGCTCCCGCTCCTCGGCGTCCGCGAAGCCGTAGAGCTGGAGCGCGTCCTCGCGCACGTGGAGGTACGTCTCGACCGTCACCTCGGAGCCCGCGCCGGCGCGGCGCAGGACCGACGGGGTCGCCGCGACGAGGTACCCGACGCCGTTCACGTCGAGCACGAGCCCGTCGGGCCCACGTCCGACCGGCCGCCCCCTGAGCCGGGCGATCACGACGTCCCCCTCATGACGCCATCCTCGCGAGGGGCGGCGTCATCGCGTGGCAGATCGCGACCGCGAGCGCGTCCGCCTCGTGCGAGGTCGCGGGCTCGTCGGCCAGCGAGAGCAGCATGCGAACCATCCGCGAGACCTGGCCCTTGTCCGCCCGCCCGTAGCCGCAGACCGCCTGCTTCACGCGGGCGGGCGCGTACTCGGTGCACGTGACGCCCGCGGCCGCGGCCGCGACGAGCGCGGCGCCCCGCGCCTGCCCGACGAAGAGCGCGATGCGGGCGTCGGCACCGACGAAGGACTCCTCCAGCGCGACGGCGTCCGGCCCGTGCTCCGCAATGAGCGTGCCGACTCCCTCGAAGATCCGCCTGAGCCGCAGCTCGGGCCGCTCCCGCGCGCCCGACGTCCAGCACCCCTGGGCGAGGGCCCTGATGCGCCCGTCGCTTTCGTGGACGATCCCGTACCCGCACGCAGCCGTCCCTGGGTCGATGCCGAGGACTTTCACGCGTGGAGGGTACGCAGCCTTCCGGACGACTCCTCTACGCTCGCCCGGTGGACGTCGTCGACCTCCTCGCGCTCGAAGGGCACGGGCCTGCATGGGGAACGGCGAGCGAGGAGCTGAACGCCACGCTGCTCGTCTGGCGCGAGGGCGAGGGGCAGCCCGAGCACGTGAACGCGGAGCGGGACGTCGCGCTCGTCGTGCTCACCGGTGGAGCGACGCTCGTCGTCGACGGAGACGAGCACTCCCTTCGCAGAGGGACGCTCGCGATCGTCCCGCGGGGAGCGACCCGGTCGCTCGTGGCCGGAGCGGACGGCCTGCGGTGCCTTTCGCTCCACCGGCGGCGAGATGGGCTGTCGATCGCGCGCGCGGCGGGGCACACCGACACACTCGCTTGACCCGCGCCGGGACGTGGGCTCTGCCCGCGTCCCCTGACACCGGTGCCGGGGG
>Ga0111538_10000876_pt1 | contig 41553 bp, 38 predicted proteins | sample SoiMethybrSBSTD1_FD_79669 | JGI IMG/M metagenome (GOLD analysis project Ga0111538, IMG submission 79669) | Bulk soil microbial communities from a Populus tree surrounding site in Tennessee, USA - Soil MetaG P. TD hybrid SBSTD1 (version 2)... | ecosystem: Environmental > Terrestrial > Soil >...
CTCGTCCACGTCGCACCATCGTCGCGCGATAGTTCGATCCTGACGCCACCAGGGATTCCGCGCAGCGACCATTGAATCGTGTTGTTCCGGTTGATCCAAAAGGTGGCGTCGCTCGACGGCCGGCGCAGTGCCAGCGTCGGCTCGTACCTGATAGCTCTCGTGGTTGTCTGCGCGGACGTTTCGCGTGATGAACCGTCCCCGCTTTTCGCGCTGGCAATCGCAGTGCTGACGAGATCGTGTTCAGCCGTGGGGCGGATCGTGACGATCACGAAGGCTTGCGATCCCGGCGCCAGACTCCCGAGGTCGCATGTCGCGATTGAGCTGATTGAGCACTGACCTTGCGACGGTCGCGCCGAGAGGAGTTGCGCCGGGCCCGGTGGCATTTCGATGACGCGGGTCTGCGAAAGGCTTTCGGGGCCGCGGTTGTCGACCATGACGACGAAGGACCAGTCGGTATCGACTGAAGCGGTAATGCCGGGTCCGGCGATGGAGACAGTGAGCCCCGCCGGCTCGCCTCGGGGCGTCACCCGTGGCTTGACGACGAACAGGCCTTGCTCGATGCCGTTCACAATGACCGATCCGCTGGCGAAGAATGGAAACACCGACCACGCGCCGTTGTACGCCGGTGTGTCGTCGGCAGGATAGATATCGAAAAACCCCACCTCGCGCAGCACGCCGCGAGCGACCTCGCTCGCGTCGAGGACGCGCAGGCCACTTCGATAGTTCGACTCGTAGACGAGATCGCCGCGAATGTAAAGGTTGTGATCGATGGATGGGGTCGGGCCGTCATACTGGCTCGCGAGCACCGGCGCATCGAGGTCCGACACGTCCCAGATCCATGTTCGCGTCGGGTGTTTGAAGGCGAGCTCGTCACCCTCGTCGTTGACCAGGAAGAAACGCTGATCCTCCGTCAGCCATCCCTGATGTGTGTAGGCGCTGCCGCCGTAACCGGTGCGCGAAAGCTGGACCTGGTCGAGCTTGTCGCTGGCATCGACGATCGTGAGCGTGTCTTCGTTCGAGTTGAAGCAGATTTCGCGGTCGCGATAGACGCTGTCGGGTCCCGAATAGATCACGCACTGCGTTTCGTGGGTGTAGCCGTCGAGGCTGAAGCAGCCCGCGGCGCGGGGTGAAGTCGGCCTGCGCACGTCGACAACGTGTAGGCCGCCCTCACACGTGCGCGTGCCGACCGCGTAGGCGAAGCCAGTGCGACTGTTCATCGCCAGCGTGTGCGTCGACCCGAAACCTGCGTAGTGTGCCGTTTCCGTGAACGTCACCGGTGGCGAGGTGACGCCGCGAAGCTGCGTGAGGTCGAACACCTGCATGCCGTGATTGACCGCCTCGCTCACGATGAACGCGTGGTCTGCAAAAACCTTGATGCCGCGCCAAGTCGAGCTGACGGTCTGGGTGGGAAGGTTTCCCAGATAGACCGCCTCCCGCGGATTGGAGATGTCGACGAACGCGGTACCGGTGGAGCGCCCGACCAGCGCGTACTCGCGTCCCGTCAATGGATCGGTCCAACCCCAGATGTCGTTCCCGGATCCTCCGCCCATCTCGCCGTGCGGCAGGAAGGCCATGAGATCGATGTCGCGGCATGGATAGCTTCCGGCCATACCATCAGCACAGGCGATTCCGATCAGTGAATCGAGTTTCTGTAACGGCTGCGCATCGGCTCTCTTTGCGCACCCGCACGAGCAGCGCCGGCCGTTCGAGTCGAGGGGACAGAGACCACGTTCGCAGGAGCAGTGGGATCCGAGCGGCGGATCAGGAAACGGAAGACCGACAACTTGCGCCAGTGCGACCGCGGCGGGAAAGTGGTCCACGAGCCATCCGACACCGACGGATAGCGTCGTGACGGATGCGACCCAGGCGACCACTGCCGCGAGTTTCGCGCGCATGGGTTTGGCAGCAACGCCGCGCGGATCCTATCAGAGTTGGCAATCGCGGCAGCGTGCACTGTTGGAATCCGAAGGTATGGCCGAAATCGCCTGTGATGGTAGCCTCTTATATCCCCGAAGTCGGAGCGTCCCGGCGGAGCTCAGAACGAGCGAGGTTGAACGATGCCGAAGTGGCCCGCTGGATTGTGCCTGCTTGCCCTGTTCATCTCGGGTCCGTGCCTGGCCGATGAGGCTGCCGCACAGAATGCGCTTGCGACAGGGGGACAGGAGCATCAGCAGACCGATATTCTCGGCGCGGTCTCCGATTCGTTGAAACTGCTCCTGATCGAGCACGGCACGCGCATCGCTCTCCAGGAAAAGACACGCCAGGCGTTGGAGGAAGGCAAATTCTGGCCCGACTATCGACGTTCGGTTCGTTTTCCCAGGCAGTGGGGCGACACGGACGCAGGCCTGATCAACTACGTCGGCCATCCCATTCATGGCGCGGCAGCGGGGTACATCTGGCTTGACCATGACCCCGCGGCGCCTTCGGACTTCCGCCCGACCCCTGCCTACTGGTCATCTCGGATGCGCGCCTTTGCGTTCAGCGCGGTCTACAGCCTTCAGTTCGAGATCGGTCCGCTGAGCGAAGCCTCGATCGGCAACGTCGGGATGCGGCCGGAAACGACGGGCTGGGTTGACTATGTGGTGACGCCAGCCGGCGCACTCGGGCTCATCGTGGCAGAAGACGCGCTCGATCGGTATGTCGTCCAATGGGCCGAACGCCGTGTCAAGAACCCAATCCTGCGAATCGGCATGCGATTCGCGGCGAATCCCGGCCGCACGATGGCCAACACGGCCAGCGGACGCCTCCCGTGGCATCGAGACGGTCGCCCGCTCAACTGGCGCGACGACTAACGGTTCACACTCTCGAGATCGGGCCGGCCCGGCGGCATGTGCTCGTCTACGGCGATCGCGAAGAATCCGCTCACGGCGTACGTGCTCATGACCGCAACCATGTCCATCGCGCCGCGGCGTCCGAACAGCTGCGTCGCTTTCGCGAACGTTGCGGAATCCATCTTGCCGTCGTGAAGCAGCTGGCGGCCGAAGCGGATCACGGTCGCATCCTTCTCGTCGACACCGGTGAGCGGGCCGTTGTGTCGCACGATGTCAATCGTCTTCTGATCGACGCCCGCCTTGAGCGCGCTCGGGGAATGCGCGTTCCACTCGAGGCTGTAGTTGGTTTCGCGACAGGCGACGAGGATTGCCAGCTCGCGCGTGTGCGCGTCCAACGTCCCTTCGCCGACGGCCGCGTTATGCAGCGCGAACAGCGCTTGCGCGACACCGGGGTTATACGCCGCGAAGGCAAGCGGTCCGCGCAGGATGCCCTCCTGACTGCGACCGGGTAGCGTGTCGAAAATCTTCTGTGCCTTTTCGTCCATGTGCTGGCGCTGGAGGTAGGGCAGGCGCGCCCGCGAATCGGGATCGAGGTCAGCAGGCAGCTTCGCCGCCGATTGCGCAGAGGCCAGGACGGCCGCCGCGGTCAGCGTCGAGAACGCAGTCATCAGGCGCAAGTACCGAGAACGGGTCATCGAGTTGCCTCCTCGTCGGTGTCTTTTCCCAGGAGCCGGGCCCATTATGGTCCCGGTTAGCCAACTGTGAACCCCGTTTGTTCGTCCAACGTAATGTCTTTCATTGGACAAACGCCGGGGAGGGACAGGGATGTCATTGCTCAAACGATTGCTGGGTCTGTCCGAACCACCGAAACAGCGCGTTCGTGTGTGTGTCGAGTGCGGGATGCCGGTCGCCGAGCACAAGGAGTGGTGCTCGATCCTTCGCGGTCAAATCGAGATGAAGGCGCGCGCGCGCGCCGCCGGGACCGACGAACGTCCCCAGGTTTCCTGATTTACGCGCCCCCGCCAGATCTGCCGCACGCCTCCGTCCACGTGACGGGTTACTCTACTTTTCGCTTGTGTTGAGGCTGTCCGCGTCGGTCGCGGTTAAGACCAGCAGCCAAACCGACGGCAACGACGTTGCCGAGAGGCCAACACAAGCGAACTGCAGGTAAAATCCCTTTTCCTCGACCGGGCGAGCCACGCGAGTCGAAGGGCAGGAGGCTGATGCGCAAGATCGACGTCTTTACTCATATTTCCCCGCCGGGCTATTCCGAGGGCGTCGAAAAAATCGCGGGCGGTCTCAAGGACATCGGCAAGCGGACGCGTGGCGTGCCGATGCTGCACGACCTCGATGTCCGGTTTCGGGTGATGGAAAACTTCCCCGAGTACCAGCAGGTCCTGTCGCTGCCCACTCCGCCAATCGAGCTCTTTACCACACCGGAACAGGCGGTGGACCTCGCCAAAATTGCGAACGACAGCATGGCCGAGCTGGTCGAGAAGCACCCCGATCATTTCGTCGGGTTCGCAGCCGCGCTTCCGATGAACGCGCCCGATGCTGCGCTGAAAGAAGCCCACCGTGCCGTTAGCGAACTCAACGCCAAGGGCGTCCAGGTCTATTCCAACGTTCTCGGGAAGCCGCTCGTCTCGCCTGAGTTCCTCCCAATCTTCGGGGCGATGGTGCAGTACGATTTGCCGATCTGGCTGCACCCCTATCGTGGTGCGGACTTCCCGGACTACCTGAAGGAGCAGGCGTCCGAGTTCGAGATCTGGTGGACCTTTGGGTGGCCCTACGACACCAGCGCCGCGATGGCGCGCATCGTGTTCGCCGGCCTCTTCGACCGCTGGCCGTCGCTCAAGATCATCGCGCACCACATGGGAGCCATGGTGCCCTACTTCGCCGGCCGCGTCGGCCCGGGTTGGGATCAACTGGGCGCGCGCACCTCCGATCGTGACCTCTCACTGGTGCTGAGGGGGCTCAAGAAACGGCCGCTCGATTACTTCAAGATGTTCTACGCCGACACCGCGCTGTTCGGGGCGTATGACGCGACGGTCTGCGGTCTGGACTTCTACGGGGTCCCGAGGGTGCTCTTTGCGTCGGACGCGCCATTCGATCCCGAGAAGGGACCGATGTACATCCGCGAGACGATTGCCATCGTCGACCGGCTGCCGATCTCTGATGATGACCGTGAGCGGATCTACTGGCGCAATGCCGCGGCGATGTTGAAGCTGGATGATTGAAACTCCCGACTTCCAACTCCAACTCCCAATCTGGATTCTTGGGAGTTGGAAGTTGGGGGTTGAAACTTGACGATTGAGGTTCGAATGGTTATCGATTCACACGGACACGTCACTGCGCCGGATAGTCTCTACGTCTACAAAGCGCAGATCCTCGCGCACCGCGGCGCGCACGGCCGCGGCGGCAACCTCGCCGTCGAGGAAGACGTGAGGGAAGCGCTCAACTCGCCGGTCTTTGGCGGCAGCTCGCATCTCGGCCAACTCAAGGAAGTCGGTACCGACCTGCAGCTGATCTCGCCTCGCCCATATCAGATGATGACGAGCGAGACCCCGAGGCTCGTGCAGTGGTTCGTCGAGGAAACCAACAACATCATCGCGAAGCAGGTGGAGCTGTATCCGGATACGTTTCGCGGTGTCTGCGGCCTGCCGTTGACGCCGGGCGTGAACCCCAAGGCGGTCCTGCCGTATCTCGAAAAGTGCATCAAGGAGCGCGGCTTCGTCGGCTTTCTCCTCAACCCTGATCCGGGTGAATGCAGCGGCGTTGAAACCCCTCCGCTCGGCGACCGGTTCTGGTATCCGCTCTACGAGAAGATGGTGGAGCTCGATATCCCTGGGCACATTCATTCGACCGGCTGCCGCTCGGAGCGGTTGCCGTATTCGCTGCACTTCATCAACGAAGAGAGCGTCGCCGTCGTATCACTCCTCAATTCAGATGTGTTCAAGGATTTTCCGACGCTGAAGATCCTGGTTTCTCACGGCGGCGGGGCGATTCCGTATCAGTTCGCTCGCTTCGAGGCAGGATCGCTGCGGCGAAAGGGCGGACCGCGTTTCTCGGATCAGATGCGCCATCTCTACTACGACACGGTGCTCTACTCGAAGGACGCGCTCGAGCTGCTCTTCAAGACCGTCGGAGTCGATCGGTGTCTCTTTGGCACCGAACGGCCGGGTGTCGGCACTGTCATGGATCCGCGCACGGGACGATGGCTGGATGAGACGAGGTTTACGATTGAAGCCATCGACTGGCTGAGCGCCGCCGATAAGAAGATGATCTTCGAGGACAACGCGAAGAAGCTGTTCAACCTGAAAGTGCCCGAGAGGATTGCCGTATGAGAACCACGCGCGCGCATCTCGTACTGTTCGCTTTCGTGACTGCCGTGCTGGCCGGGGCCAGCTGGCCGCCCCTCGACGGTGCTCGGGGCGCCCTGAGCATGGTCGAACGGGCGCGCGCGCAGGCGCTGCAGAAGGTCACCATCAACTACCCGACGCGCAGCGGCGCCTCCTGGCATCTCTACATCGCGAAAGAGGGCGGCTATTACCAGAAGTACGGGCTGGACGTCGACCTGCAATTCGGCGTCCATCCGGCAGGTGTAGCGATGCTGACGAGCGGCCAGGCGGTGATGGTGAATCACTCGCTCGAGCAGGGCATGATCGCCGGCGTTCGCGATCCGAACACGTTCACGTTGATGGGAAGCACGTCGAACAAGGGGCTTTTCGCGCTGGTCGCGCAGAAGGGCGTCACGCTCAAGGAGCTCAAAGGTAAGCGATTCGCCGTCGGGCAGATTGGCGACGCGCCGTACAACTACACCGTCGCGTTGCTCGGAACACTCGGCCTCGGGTCTCGCGACGTCCAGTGGATTCCCGTCGGCACAGACGTGAGCGGCCGCGCGGCGGCGTTGCAAACCAACCGGGCCGACGCCACGCTGCTGACCGCGCCGAACTACTTCCGCCTCGAGGAGGCCGGTTTCCCGGTCCTCGCGAATCTTGCCGACAATCCGTCCGTATTCCTGTCCACCGTTTACCTCTTCGCGCGCAAGGCGACAACGGACAATCCCAAGCTGGCGGAATCGATCGTCAAGGCGCACGCCGAAGCCATCAAGCGCTTTTACGACGACAAGGCCTTTGCGATGAAGGCGTATATCGCGTTCGACAAACAGCCGGAAGCCGACGTCTCGCGTATTTACGACCTCTACAACAAGGGCAACATCTTCGAACGCGTGCCGTACGTGATGTCAGGCGCCGTCAAGGCCACGCTGTCCCAGCAGGTGGATCCGCGCATCGAGTCCGACCTCAAGGCGTTCGACTTCCGCAAGATCATCGACAACGGCGTCGTCGACAAGCTCGTGAAGGAAGGATTCTTTCTGCAGGTCTTCGGTCCCGGCGTCAAGGCCGAGGAGCAGAGCAAGGCCAAGCTCGCGTTCGGGAAATAGGGCGCTCGAGACCGGATGCACAAGCTCGACATCGTCGGCCTGACCAAACGTTATTACGTGGAACGCGACGGCCGGCAGGTACTCGCGCTGTCGGACGTGTCGCTCTCGGTGAACGACGGCGAATTCATGGCGATTGTCGGACCAAGCGGGTGCGGCAAGACGTCACTCCTCAACATCGTGGCGGGTCTGCTTCGCTACGATGCGGGGAGCGTCGTGATCGACGGGAAGAAGGTTGACGGGCCTGGCGTCGAGCGCGCGGTCGTCTTTCAGCAGTCGAGCCTGCTTCCGTGGCGGACGGTCGCCGGCAACGTTCGTTACGGGATGGAAATGCAGCGCCGCTTCGATCGCGAGGTGATGCGCAGCCGCACCGAGCAGTTCATCAAGCTCGTTGGCCTGAACGGTTTCGAACGGCACTATCCCTCCGAGTTGTCCGGTGGTATGCAGCAGCGCGTCAACCTGGCCAGGGCACTGGCGGCCGATCCGGTCGTGATGCTGATGGACGAACCGTTTGCCGCACTCGATGCGCAGACGCGGGAGTTTATGCAGGCCGAGTTGCTCAAGATCTGGAGCGAAGCCAGGAAGACGGTGCTGTTCATCACGCATCAAATCAACGAAGCGGTCTACCTGGCGGATCGTGTTGCCGTCATGAGCGCGCGTCCGGGGCGCGTGAAGGGCATCGTCGACGTTCCGTTCTCGCGCCCGCGCGGGCTGGCCTTGAAGCGGGACGCCAGGTTTCTCGAGATCGAAGAGCGAATCTGGCAGATGGTTGAAGAATCGCCGGAACGTATCGGTATGAGTAAGGCGGCAAGCTAGTGGACACGCGCTCCGAACCCGAGATGCTCGATCGGCCGCGCCGCAGCTTTTACGAGCGTCACGAGCGTCTGTTGCTTGGCGGCACGGCGATCCTCGTCGCTCTCGTGGGCTGGCAGGCGCTCTGGTCGACGGGGAAGATCTCGCCGCTGTTCTTCACCGGACCCTCGTCGGTGGCCGTTCGGTTCGTGGAGGAATGGACCAACGGACGGCTGAAGCAGGACATGGCCTACAGCGGGCTCAATTTCGTCATCGGCGTCGGGATGGCGATCACGGTCGGTGTGGTGCTCGGCGTGCTGATCGGATGGTACCGGCGGCTGGCGATGGTCATCGACCCGTTCGTGACCACGCTGTATTCGACGCCGCGCGTGGCACTCGTGCCCCTGGTGCTGATCTGGTTCGGCATCGGGATGTGGTCGAAAGTCTTCATCGTTTTCATCAACGCCGTTTTTCCGGTGCTCATCAACACGATCGGCGGTGTTCGAGCCATCGACCATGATCTGTTGAAGGCGGCGCGAGCGTACTGCGCCTCAGACTGGCAGATTTTCACGACCGTCGTCCTCCCGGGTGCGGTGCCGTTCATCCTGACGGGTGTCCGTCAGGCCGTGGCGCTCGGTCTGATCGGTGTCGTCGTCGGCGAGATGTTCGGAGGCAGCGAAGGCATCGGCTTCATGGTCAACTACGGCGGCCAGACGTTTCAGACGGACACGGTGTTTCTGGGGGTGACGATCATCGCACTCGCGGGAATCACATTGAGCTGGCTGGCCGAGCAGTTGGAGAAGAGATTTTCGAGGTGGAGGCCAGAGCGTTAAATGGGGTCGGGGGTCATTTAAAGAGGACACAATGTCGTGGGCCTCGAGAGTGTCCTGATCAAATGACCCCCGACCCCCTTTAGGAGTAAACATGGCAGAAATTGTCCTCGGGATCGGATCGTCGCACGGGCCTCTGCTCTCGACGCCGCCGGAGCAGTGGGATCTGCGCGCGAAAGCTGACCGTGAGAACAAGAATCACTGGTTCCGCGGGAAGACCTACGATTACGAGGCGCTGCTGAAATCGCGGGAGCCAGGTTTCGCGCACGAAATCACGGTCGAGAAGCGGCGTGAGCGATTCACGAAATGCCGGACAGCGCTCGAGGCGCTGGGGAAGAAGTTCAACGAGGTTGGCCCTGATGCGGTGGTGATCCTCGGCAACGACCAGCGTGAGTTCTTCAACGCCGGGCTCACGCCCTCGATCACGGTGTATCGCGGCAGCACGATCAGCAACGTGCAGCACCTCAACGAGGATGCGCCGGGTCTGAACATCGCGGAGCCAGCCAATTCGCCGGCCGAGGGCGCGACTTACCCTGGCGCCACGGCATTTGCCGATCACATCCTGCGATCGCTCGGCGACGAGAACTTCGATCTCGCCCAGTCAGACGCGACACCGAGCGGCGCACCGCGCGGCGGTATTCCGCACGCGTACGGGTTCTTCTACCACACGATTCTCCAGGACCAGACTCCGCCGAGCGTGCCGATCATCCTCAACGTGCACTTTCCGCACAACACGCCGAAGGTGCATCGCTGCCTCGAGCTCGGACGGGCGCTCGCGCGCGCCATCAAGGGCTTCGACGGCTTCAAGCGCGTGGCGCTCATGGCGTCGGGTGGCCTGACACACTTTGTCATCGACGAGGATTTCGATCAGAAGGTGATTGCGGCGATGAAAGCCGGCGACGAAGCGGCACTGTCGGAGCTCCCCGAGAGCTTCTTCAAAGTCGGAACCGCCGAAATCAAGAACTGGATTCCTGTCATCGCTGCCATGAACGCCGCGGGGTTGAAATACCACCAGATCGACTACGTGCCGTGCTACCGGTCCGAGGCGGGCACGGGTAATGCGATGTGCTTCGCGTATTGGCAATGATCGACATCACCACTCGCCTGGCACAACTCGACTCGTGCGCTGTGTCTGACGCGCTCGACAAGCTCGGGCTGAAGGGCGTCGCGTCAGGCATCGAGCGCTTCGCCACCAACAAGCGCATTTCCGGGCGCGTAGTGACCGTGAAGCTCGAGGCGGACGATGGTCGACCGGTCGCTTCGCGTCATCTTGGCACGACGGCCATCGAGTCGTGCCAGGAGGGCGACGTCATCGTGATCGAGCAGCGCAGCGGCATCAACGCCGCGAGTTGGGGAGGCAATCTGTCCCTTGCCGCGCAGTTGCGCGGAATCTCCGGCGTCATCGTCGATGGGCCCGCTCGCGACATCGACGAGGCGCAGCGCTACGGCTTCGCCCTCTTCGCGCGAAGCCGTACTCCGCACACCGCGCGGGGCCGCATCGTCGAGACAGGTACAAACGTACCGATCACGGTCGTCGATGTCCCGGTGTCGCCCGGCGACTTCGTCGTTGCCGACGGCACAGGCGTCGTGTTCGTTGCCGCGCGCGATATCGAGGCAGTACTCGAGGCAGCCGAAGCGATTGCGGCGCGCGAGCGCGCGATGGTCGCGTCGCTGAACCAAGGGCAGCCTGTCACCCAGGTGATGGGTAAGGGCTACGAAACGATGTTGAAACGGTGATGGCAGACGACTCCGACGACCTCAACCTGGTTCGCGCATCCAGGCTCGACGCGACCGCGATCAGCGATGCGCTCGATCGACTCGGCATCAGCGGGCAGTGCCTGAACATCAAGCCGCTCGATCCGCGCTTCCGGCTTACCGGCCGTGCATTCACGATCCTCTACGGCCCGGCAGGCAGTCCGCCCGGCACGGTTGGCGATTACATCGATGATGTGCGGCCGGGGAGCGTCGTGGTGCTGGACAACGGCGGCCGGGAGAACGCGACTGTGTGGGGCGATATCCTCACGTGGGTCGCCCACCAGCGTGGCGTCGCCGGCACCGTGATCGACGGCGCCTGCCGAGACACGCACCTGGCGCGCGAGCTTGGGTATCCCGTCTTCAGCCGAAGCTACTCGATGCGCACGGGAAAGGATCGGGTCCAGGTCGAATCGGTGAACGCGATCGTCAACATCGGCGACGCGCGGGTTGCGCCCGGTGATTTGTTGCGCGGTGACGCCGACGGCGTCGTGGTGCTGCCGCGCGCGCACGAAGAAGCGATCCTCGCGGCGGCCGAGGAGATCGATGAAGTGGAACAGCAGATCCGTGCCGCAGTTGCCGAGGGCAAGACGCTCGCCGAGGCACGCCGGCAACTCGGCTATCACCGGCTGCAGGCACGAAAGTCGTAAGCACGTTCCGGTGATGATGTGGCGACGACTGTAAGCGAGCGCGCGGTCGCTGGTGGTCTCATCAGGGGGATCTCGCGCGGTCATCTTCTCGCGCTCCAGATCAACGGCATCATCGGCGCCGGGATCCTCGGTCTGCCGTCCACTGCCTTCGCCTTGTCCGGCACGTACAGCCTCGTTGCCTGGGTCGTGTCCGCGAGCCTTGCGGCCGGCATTGCGTTGTGCGTGGCTGAGATCAGCAGCCGCTATGAGCAGTCGGGGGGACCCTATCTGTTCACGCTTGACGCGTTCGGTCCGTCCGTTGGGTTTGTCATCGGCTGGCTGATGTGGGTCTCCAGGGCAGTGGCATTTGCCGCCGTCTGCGGGCTACTGGTCGAATATGCGGGCTTCTTCGTCGAACCGGCAACGCAAGGCTCAGGAAGAGTCGCACTTGTGTGTCTTGTGGTCGGTGGGATTACGGCGCTGCTGCTGGCGGGCATCCGGCAGACGGCTTGGGTGAGCACGGCGTTGGCGGTCGCCAAGGTTGCCTTGCTCGCTGCGTTCGCCCTCGCCGCAATTCTCTTTGCCGGGACGTCGCTCGACGTTGGCCCCGCACCATCGCTTGCAAACTTCACGACGACGATGTCGGTGGTGCTCTTCGCGTTCTTCGGCCTCGAGAATGGACCCATTGCCAGCGGCGAGACGGCCAGTCCGCAGCGCAACTTGCCGTTTGCGATTCTTGCAAGCATTGCGATTGTGACGGCGTTGTATCTCATGGTCCAGTACGCCTGCATCGTGACACTGCCCGGGTTGAGCCAGTCACGGCGGCCGATCGCGGATGCGGCGACGCTTATTCTTGGGCTGTCGGGCGGCCAGTTCGTGAGTGCTGGCGCCATCGTGATCATGCTTGGTACGTTGCTGACTCAAATGGTCGGAACGACACGTGTTCTCATGGCGATGGGGCAGCAAGGGCAGCTTCCGTCAGCCATCGCGGGTCTTCATCCCGTTCGTCGGGTTCCCGTGCTGGCCACCGTGATCAGCGCGGCGATGGCCCTTGCGGCCACTTTGCTGAGCACCTTCACGAGTGCGATTGCCATCACCGTGGCTACTCGTGTGTTTGTCTACGCTGCTGTGTGCCTCGCGTTGCCGGTTCTCCGCGCACGGCGGCAGGCTCCATCCCCGTTTCGCCTGAGCGCAGGCACTCTGATCGCGTCGCTGTCAGCGGCGTTGAGTCTCTCGCTGATTGGTACTGCGAGCATCCGTGACATCGTGGCGACGGCGGCAGTCGGCGCGGGCGGGTGGATAGTGTGGTGCGGCGTGCGTGAACGGTGGCAGGGCGGGATCACCGATCAACCAGCAGCAGAATGATTTCGATGGTTGAAACGACGAGGCATCAAGTCAGCACGAGAGGGCAGGGCGACGTGCAGGACTTGTCCGGACTCGTCACGCGGGTGCTGGGCAAGTCGTCACTCAAGGACGGCCTCCTCACCGTAGCCGTCATTGGATCGACGGCCGGCATTACCACCATCGAGTTCGAGCCGGGAGCGGTCGCTGACTTGAACCGGGTGTGGGAAACACTCGCACCACGAGACGGCGAGTACAAGCACCATCTTCAGTGGGGCGATGACAACGGATCGAGTCACGTGAGAGCGGCGATGCTTGGCCCGTCGATCTCGATTCCGTTCGAAGGCGGCAACCTCTGCGTCGGGACGTGGCAACAGGTCGTCTTGATCGAGTTCGATACCCGTGGACGTAACCGTGAGGTCGTGATTCAACTGATTGGCTGACGGGCTCCGACATGACGATTGAGCCATTCGTGCACGACGTTCGCCTCGCGTGTCGAGGCCTCTGGCGCAGCAAAGGCTTCACCGCGGCGGCAGTGTCGACACTGGCTGTGGGGATGGCCGGGGTCACGGCGATGTTCGCTCTTATTCAGGGCGTTCTGTTGCGGCCACTTCCAATGCCGGCGCCGGACCGGATCGTGACGGCGTGGAAGGAGCATCCATCGACTGCGTCGGCGCGTTTGCCGTTCCACTCGGCGGAGCTCGCGTTGATTCGCAACGCCGCGACGCACGTCTTCGCCGCCGTTGCCACGGTTGGGTACAACGAGCCGTCCCAGTCAGAGATTGTCGATGAGTCGTCCGCCGCGTACATCAACACCGCCCGCGTCAGCGGCGACTTCTTTGATGTGCTCGGCGTGCCTCCGTTCCTTGGGCGCGCCCTGACTCGAGACGACGATACCGCCGGCTCGGAACATGTGCTCGTCATCGCGCACGGGCTGTGGCAGCGGCGATACGGCGGCGCCGTCGACGTCATTGGCCGAAGGCTGACGATCAACGATCAGCGCTTCACGATCGTGGGCGTGATGCCTCCTGATGTCGAGTATCCGCGCGGTACCGACGCCTGGATGACTGTCGAAGCCCGGGCAACTCTGACGAGTAATCCCACGTTTCAATCCGCCACACGCGATGAACTGAATCTGATCGCACGACTGCAGCCGGCCGTTACCGTCGCACAGGCGGCGAGCGCTCTCGGTGCGCTTGCTCCCCAACTCGCGGAGGTCGCTCCCGCCGAAGCGATTGCGAAGCCTCCCATTTTCGTTGTACGACCGATCGCTGATGTGATTGTCGGCGACGTCCGCGGCGGGATGATCGTGCTCGTTGGTGCCGTTAGCCTCGTGCTGCTCGCTGCGAGCGCGAACGTCGCGAACCTGTTGCTCGTACGGGGCGAAATCAGGCGTCCAGATCTGGCGGTGCAAACGGCGTTGGGCGCCAGTCGATTGCGCCTTGCGGGCACGATCGTCAGCGAGAGTCTTGTCTTGTCGCTTCTCGCCGGGGTCGTTGGATTTGCCACGACCTGGGCATCGCTGCGCGCGCTGGTAGCGATGGCGCCAGGAGGGTTGCCGAGAGTGGATGCCATTCACGTGGATGGTGGCGTTGTGTTGTTTGTCATGGCGCTTGCGCTCGTGACGACGATCCTCTCAGCGTTGGTTCCGGCGTTCGCGGCGGGACGCATCGATCTCGTGTCACACGTACAGAGCGGCGGCCGTGCAGTGACTCGCGGGACGAAACGCGGGCGGGCGGTGCTCGTGGCGGCGCAGGTGGCGCTGGCCGTGACCGTTGTTGCTGCAGCCGGCCTTGTCGGCCGAAGCTTGCTGCGGCTGCAGTCCACGGGCACGGACGTCGGCGCCGATCGCCTGGTCATCGTGTCGCTCGCCTTGCCTCAGGATCGCTACGCCGAACGCGACCGTCATCTGCAGTTCCTCGAGGACGTCGTTGCGCGGCTCGAGGCGACACCGACCGTTGCGGCGGCCACACCGATAAACGCCACACCGTTCTCAGGCGTCGGGTGGGATGTGCCGATCGTGACCGCAGAGGGGCAGAACGCGGCCGAGGTGGCCGCCAATGGTTCCGTCAATCTCGAGGCGATTCAACCGGGTTACTTCAAAACCTTCGGCGTCGCTGTGAAAGGCCGTCCCTTCGATCGACAGGATCGCGGAGATGCCCCGCCTGTCGCGATTGTGAGCCTGGACGTCGCAGCGAGGCTGTGGCCCGGTCAGGACCCGATTGGCAAGCGATTGAAGATGGGCGATCTCGAATCCAAGGATCCGTGGCGCACGGTGGTCGGGGTGGCGTCGCGCACACGCTATCGCGATCTGCGTGCGCCGCAGGCCACACTCTACGTCCCCGACACGCAACTTATCGTGACGGCACAATCGCTGGTTGTGCGATCGACGGCACCGCTGTCGCAGGTTGCCGATGTCGTTCGGAATGCGGTGGGCGCGAGCGATCCCGCGGTGCGCGTTCCGCGCGTTGCCCCTTTCGCTGAGTTGATGCGAGAGCCGCTCGCGCGCCCTCGCTTCTATACGTTCGTCCTCGCTGTGTTTGGCGTCTCCGCTCTTCTGCTCTGCGCGATCGGGCTGTATGCCGTGATCTCCGCCTCCGTGCGCCAGCGCTATGGGGAGATTGGCGTGCGGCTGGCGGTCGGCGCCAGCCCGGCTGACGTGCGCAGGATGATCCTGCGTGAAGGGATGCGGCTCGCCGGCGGTGGCGCCGGCGCTGGACTGGCGCTGGCGCTCGTCGTCACGCAGTTCCTGCGAGGACTGCTTTATGAAGTGCATCCGCTCGACCCGGTTGCCCTCGTGACGGCCACGGTCCTTCTCCTTGCGGCGGCAGCCGTCGCGTCTTACCTTCCTGCGCGAGCCGCGGCGCGTATGGATCCTCTCGCGGCGCTCAGGAACACGTAACTCCCAACTCCCAAAACCCAACTCCCAAAAAGGACTGATTGAGAGTGAGAGTCGGAGTTGGAGGTTGGGAGTTGATGGTTTCGTCTAGAACAGGAACTTCACACTGACCTGTCCCTGCAGACCAGGATTGTAGAGATCCTCCATGCCATAACGCGGGTCGTACGCGGCGCGCCCTTCCTGCGTCGCCAGGATCAGCGCGTTGTAGTCATAGCCGGCTGCCAGGTTCACCTCCGAGAAGTCGATGGCGTCGGCCGCGCGGGTCTGGCTGCCGGCCGGGGCGCCCTTGTTCAGGAAGTTGAAGATGTGCGTCGCCGTCTTCTGATTGAAGATGTTCTGGATGTTCAGCTCGAACCGGATGCGCTTGCGATCCGCGAGCGAGAGATCGTGCGAGAGCAGGAGATCCGTACGCGTCAGGACCGGCGTTCGTCCCATGTCGCCGCGTCCGTTGACCATGGGCGCGTATTGATCCTGGCCGACGACCTGAGTGGTGATCGGTGTGCCGCTGCCGCCGTAGAAGAACGCGCCGATCTGGGTGCCCATGCCGAACTGATACGCGCCATACAACTTGACGACGTGCGGGCGATCGGTCGCCAGGCGGCCGAGCGGATTGAGATTGCCGTGCGCGTCCCACATCAACTCGTCGATGTCCCAGCCGGTGTGCGAGTTGCTGCCCGGCCGCGCGATCGTGCCGACCTGCTGTTGTGCGTTGTTCGATGTGATGCCCGTGGTGGGCGTGCTGATCTCGTCGGAGTTTGCTGTGCCGGCGTAGTTGCCGTAGAGACGGCTCAACGTGTAGTTGGCGCTGGCGAACCAGTTCTTCGAGAAGCGCCGCTCCAGCGTCAGCTCGAGCGCGTCGAACTGCCGCTTCGGTCTCGGCGTGGGGAAGTTCTCAGTTGCCGGATAGGATGCGGGTGTGATCGTGTTCTGCCCCTCGCCGGGATTGCCGATGACGTAGACGCTGTCTCCGTTGACGAGCGCGCCCATGTCCTCGATCGTCCGGCCAAGGTTGTTGTGGATGTAGTGGACGCCAAGCGCCGTCGTGCCACTGAGCTGGTAGTCGACGCCGCCGTTGAAGCTGTCCTGATACATCGGCTTGATGTTGGGATCGGTGTTCAGAATCGCGGTGGCCCGCAGATCCCTGAACCCGGTGGGTCCACCCCAGAGGTCTTGACCCGGCATGTTGTTCAGATTGAGGCTGCCGATATCGAGCGTGTCGAGCGAGCGATAGAAGATGTGCCAGATATCGCCGCCGAACGAGCCGCGGGCGATCTCGTACTTGGTCCAGTCGTAGTAGCGCCCCCAGCTGGCGAACGCCTTCACCTTGCCGTCACCGCGCACGTCATACGTGGCGCCGAGGCGCGGCGCCAGCTTGTCGCCGAAGCCGAACTGGAACGCGTACTGCGCGATGTCGGGTCGGAACGTCGGGATCTTTTCGTTCTCGGTGCGAATCCCGAGATTCAGCGTCAGGCGGTTGCCCACGCTCCAGGTGTCCTGCACGTACAGGTTCTGGATGTTCGCGTGGACGTCGCCGCGCGTCGCCAGATCGCTGACGTAGTAGTAACCGTAGGTGCCCGTACCGGTTTCCCCGGTCACCGTGCTGCGGAACGATTGACCCCAGAAGAGATACACATACCCACCCGGGTACGCGACGTCAGCATCGTTCACCGACCGCCGCACGCCCCAGCCACCTTTGATCAGGTGAGAGCCGGCGCCGCTGAACGCATGGTTGTAATCGATCTGGAAGAACCCCTGCGTTGTCTTGTCGGAGTTCGTGATCTGGATACGCGGTGTGTTGACCGTGTTCACCGGCCCTTGAAGACTCGGCGGGACGCCGGGCACATTGAAGTTGGGCGTCTGATACGTGTAGCTCGTGATGTTCGGGACGCCGGTGTCCTTGTAGTTGTCGTAGAAGTATCCGCCTCGCACTGTGAGATAGGCGGTGTTGCTCAGCGAGAGATCGACGTTCCCACTGACGCTGTTCTGATCGCTTTCAAACCCACGCGTGCGGTTCGCGTCGTTGGCCGCCGAGGACGAGGTGAGGAAATCGGTGCCGGTCGAATCGTACGGCGGCAGTCGGCCGGTCGAGCGGGTCGGCGTCATCAGCACGCTGGCATTGGCATGCAGCTTTCCGGCCGAATACGTCACCTTGCCGAAGCCCTGCCAGGCGGTCTGGTCCTGATCGATCGTTCCAGGCTCGGTGCCCGACGAGAACATGTACTCGTTGGTTCGCCGGACAACGCGTGGTGAAATCGATCCAAAGAAGAACAGGCGATTCTTGACGATTGGACCGCCGATGGAGCCGCCGAATTCACTCTGGTTGTTGACCTGCTTGTTGTCTTGAAAGTAGCCGACGGTCGCAAGGTCGTTGGGATCGAGCACGAGGCGCTTGACCGATCCCGCGCTGAGCCCGTTGCCGATGTAGTAGTAGTGGCCTTCGCCGGTGAAGATGTTGCCGCCGGACTTGGTGACCGCGCTGATCACGCCGCCGAGCGCGCCGCCGTACTCAGCATCGATTCCTCCGGTCTTCACCTGCACTTCCTGCAGGTACTCGAACACAGTGTTCTGGCGCGAGCTGCCGTAGATCAGGCTATTGGTCGCGACGCCGTCTACGGTGAAGACATTCTCCGCGCTGCTGGCGCCGTTCACCTGGAACCCGCCTTCGATCTCGCCCGAGTTCACGCCTGGCGCCACGAGCGCAATGCTCTGAAAGCTGCGGCCTTTCGGCAAACGGTCGATTTCTTCGGCGGTGACATTGTGCGCGAGCGTCACGCTTGCCAGGTCCAGCTGTTTCGTTGCGTCGGCGGTCACGCTGACGACCTCTGACAATACGCCCGGCTGCAGCCGCGCATTGGCGGTCAGGGTTCTGCCGAGCAGGACGATGAGATCGTCGATGAGGACTTTCTGAAATCCCTGGAGCTCAATCGAGACCGAATAGCGACCCGGGTCGAGGTCGGGTACGCGGTACGTCCCGTCAACACCAGACACCACGACTCGCGTCGCGCCGGTCTCCTTGTTGGTTGCGGTCACGGTGGCGCCTGGTACGGCGGCTTCGCTGGTATCAGTCACGGTACCAGCCACACTGCCGAATCGCTCCTGCGCGTCAAGCGTGCAGGCCATCAACACGAGCGCCAGCGTTGCGATCGCTGCGGTAATGCGTCTCGCCATTGTCCACACTCCTCCCTCGGCGTTCGCAGGCGCCGGGTTGAACGGGCTCATCGCACTAAGCGGCCCGCGGAGCGGGCCAGAAGGCGCTGCACTAGCGAGGCGGTCTTGCGCAGCGCCTCGCTAGTGATAGGAGAGAAGCATGCCGCTGGGACGAGTGACGAGCGTGCCTGTCGAGGGGACGAGGTGGCTTCAGGAAGTGGTCAACGAGTGTACGAGTCGCAGCGTGCTACAGACATTTGGACGGAATTCAGAAATCTGAATCCAACAGACTACATCTCAACCCTCTGCGCCCCTGTTCGACCCCAGCCCGGTGTCGAACGGGGCGTCGAGGTGATGAGCTTGAGCGGGCGCTCTACTGCGGTCGGCGGAACAGGCCGACGTACGTCGCCTTCCCGAGAACGTGTCCCTGGAGTGCCTTCATGACCGCAGCTCGTGTTTCGAATGCGTCGGCCGTACCTGCGACATCGAGCTTGGTGTCGAGCGCGAGAATCTCGAAGACGTAATGATGCAGCGGACCGGTCGCCGGCGCACCAGGTCCTCGATACACCGGTCCACTCGCACTGATTTGGCGACTGCCGTCGGGCAGCGTCTCACCCTTCGGCACGCCCTCTGGCAAACCGGTAGCGGTGCCCGGGATGTTCCACACGACCCAATGCGCCTGGTCATCCGTCGTCTTGTTCCGCGCGACGTCGATGTCGTGCATGTGCAGCACGAAGGTGACCGTACCCGCCGGCGTGTTCGTCCACGTGAGCGCAGGTGAGACTTGCTCGCCCGCCTGCGTGTACTTCGCCGGAATCTGACTGCCGTCGGGGAATGCTGTCGTCGTCAGCGTCATCGGTTTCGGCGCCGGACCACCTGCGGCGGGTTGCTGCGCGTGGATGGCGACCGCGGTCGTGGCAACGAAGGTGAAACTCAGAATCCAATAGGTACGTCGCATCTCTGCAACCTCCAGCAAGAAACAATACCCCAGCCGGACAGGCTAGGCAGACTCACGATGAAATACGGCCGGGACACCCATCGTTGTTGACTGCTGCGCGCGGACCGGGGTCTGGAGGTCTGGCATCGGTTGTCCAGCGAACAGTCGTCGGCATGGGACGGCCATCCAGCGCGCCCACCGTGCCGACCTGTTCACGCGTGCGCTGTCGGTCGCGATGCCGGTGTTGGCATACATCTGCCTGTAAATCTTCGAGATGAGGACGAACGCCAGTCGCGCTTTGAGTGAGGTGACTGAACCGCGCGATCGCTTCCAGATGCTCCGGAACGAGTAGAAGCGGTCCCACACGGCTTGCGTGCGGCTGCGGATCTGATCGGCGGTCATGACCGGGTGGTTCATGTAAATCTTCGGGCGTCGCTCCTGTGGTATCAGCCAGTGCCGCGTCACGGGAATATTGCCAACGAGCGGCGGGTCCGTCCCGAGAGATTTCTCCCACGCGGCAAAGTCCAACGTGCCTGGAAACGGTGTGAGCATCACGAACTGAGCGAACGTCAAGTCAGCGCGTTCTGCGACTGAGAGAGTGGCGTCGAAGGTGGCTTCTCGATCGCTTGGCAGGCCAAAGATGAAGGAGCCGAGAACGTGCACGCCATGCCGCTTGAATGCCTGAAGCCGCTCGACGAGTGACTCGCCGCTCTCGTTGAACCCCTTGTACACATCTTTGAGTCCTTCCGGGGTGACGGCTTCCACGCCGACCAGTGCACCCTTGATGTGGGCACGCCGCATGGCGTCGAGAAACTCCGGGTCTTCGGCGGCCTCCATCGTGATTTGGGTGAAAAACACCGTATCTGGCGGCAGGCTCTCCAGTCCAGCCATGAGCTCGAACCGTTCAGCCCGAATCGCCTCGAGCTGAGCGAGATGACTTGGATCGCTCCGGCGCGCCGCCATGCGGAGATCCTCGAGCGTCACGGGATAAAAGTTGTCATCGGCCAACGCGATGAATCGGAATCCACGACGACGGAGATCGACAACCTCTTCGAGCACACGATTGACGTGCCGCTGTCGCGGTCGCTGTCCGTCGGTCCGCCAAACGGAGCAGAACGAGCAATGCTTCGGGCATCCGCGAACCGTCTGGACTGACGCCCACATGTAGCGTCCCTGTGGCAGGAGCTCCCAGCGACCTGGAAGGAACGTCTCACCCTCCACGCGTCCGCCGTCGTATCGCTCCTTCTGTGCTGCAGCCTCACAGTCCTGCAGCACAAGCGGCCACACCCGTTCACCATCGCCCGTGACAACGCTGTGCGCACCGCCGAGTTCATGCGCTTCGTCGGGATAAAGCGTGGCGTGAATGCCGCCAAACACCACGAAAGCACCGGCGGCACGCGCGGCTATCCCGATCTCGTATCCACGCAGCGCGTTGCCCGTGTGAATGCCGATGCCGACGATATCGCCCGCCTTGATTTCACTGGTGTCGAACTGTTCGAGTGTTTCGTCGACAAGGCGAGGGTTGCCGTACTTTGCCGGTGTTGCGCTGGCCAGGACATACAGCCAGCGCGGTGTAATGACGCCAATTCCGAACGAAACGTGACTGGGGTTAACGAGATAGACGGTCACGCGACAGGTGCCTGCCGCACGAGCGAGGTGAACAGTTGGCACACGAACATCAAGGTTCCTCCGGCAGAAGCCATATGAGGAACCGCGCTCCACTGCGAGTTGCTCAGGTTGGCCGGTGTCACTTTACACTGGAATGGACGGCGCGACCAACGTGCGGTCGCATCAGGCCCGAATATCAGCGGAGCGAAGAAGGGGCAGATAGGTCGCAAGCAGCAGGAGACCTGACAGCCCGTCGTAAATGCCCATCGGGACAAATCCATCACCCTGGCTGAAGAAAAACAGCGCGAAGACGATGCGGATTCCGATCCCGCACCAGTTCGGCCAGCGCTGATTCAGCGGATCGCGGTAGCCGGGCAGATAAAGGAAGTTGATTGCCCAGAGTTGAAAGCCCCAGTGACGGGGCCAGGTCTGCGGTACGGGATATGTCTGGTGCAGCAAACCCGTGAACGACACAGGCGCGACAGCAATCCACACTCCGACGACGAGGTTCAAGACGATGCTGATCAGGAGGACCAGGCGATAGCGTTTCAGCTTGTTCATGTTGACTGCGAGCGCGAGGCCACTTTGGACGCGCCTGCATTGTCATGACGTCAACTGCCGAGTGTCAACGAGAAAGCAGAGCAGGCCGTAACTAGGGCTGGTCGATAGGGGAAGCAATCGGCCGTGGCTGACGAACTGGATCCGGATACAGGACGACGTTACCCGGCGATTGGCACGGACGCGCAGCGCCATCTGGCATCAGCGCACTCAACTGTTCAGCGCTGACGCCCGGTCGCGTGAACGCGTCTGCGCTCACACCAGCACGCTGGAACTGCGATGCGCTGACACCTGGGAATCGAGGATCGCTCGGCGAACCTGGAACCGCCGCGCATGGCCGATTTGGCCCATCGGGCCGCGTTTCAGTCGTGCTCGGTTGCTGCGTAACTGGCGCCGGCGATTGTGCCGGTTGCGGCGCTTGTGCTGGCGTCGGCGTTTGGATCGAGTTGACGGATGACGCTGGTGATCCCAGCGTGCCGAACAACTGCTCCGGTGTGTAGGTTGGTGGTTTCGGCGATCCCGTGTCGCTTGTGCCAGTCGGCTGAGCCGAGTTCGGTGCGACTTGAGCCGATGCCGGCGCGCTCACGCAGGCCAGCAGGACAACCATATGCCAAGCTGATAATTTCATGAGTCCTCAAGAAGTACTGACGTTCTTATAGGTGCAACGGACGGACCATGTGATCAGCACGGTCCGGCTAAAGCCGGACACTACGTCGTGATACCGGACACTGCATCGCAAGGCCCGGATGCTACGTCGCACTTATAATCGCCTCATGGAGCGCTCAGCTTGATCGCAGTCGCATTACGCCTCGCGGCGGCCGGTGGTCTTGTCTGTGCTGTGTTGGCAAGCATGCACTGCGGGGCCGGCAAGTCGCAGGATCCAGCTGCCATGAACGTCGAGGCTGCAACCAAAGAAAGCGAGGCATGGCGAGCGAAGCACGAGGCCGACTATCGCCGCGAGTGGGCGACCATCGCGGGACTGCACTTCCTCGAGCCCGGGATGCACACGGCCGGCAGCGCGCCTTCCAACGATATCGTTCTCCCTGCGTCCGCGCCGCCCGTCATGGGTCGATTCGTGCTCGAGAACGACGTGGTTCGTTTCGAGCCTCAACCGGAATCATCAGTGACGCTCAATGGTCAGGTCGTGCGTACTCCGGTTGCACTCGCCGATGATGGCGAACCGAAGGCAGATGAACTCGTCGCCGGTGATATTCGGGTTGTCGTGCACAGAAGCGGTGAGCGGAAGTCGCTGCGGGTCTGGGATCCTGGCGGGGAGCTCGCGCGCGGGTTCCTCGGATTCACATGGTTCCCGATCCAGATGGACTACCGCGTCACCGGACGTTTCATTCCCGATTCTGCCCCGCGCGAAATGCAGGTGGTCAACACGTTCGGCGATCTCGATACTTACAAGACCGAGGGCGTGGTCGAGTTCAAGCTGCAGGGTCAGACTCTTCGTCTCCGGCCGTTCACCACCAGGCCGAAGCGTTTCTACTTCGTCTTCCGCGATGCATCCGCCGGAAAGGAAACTTACGAGGCCGCCCGCTTCGTGTATTCCGATCTGCGTGACGATGGGACAACGGTGCTCGACTTCAATCAGGCCTACAACCCACCGTGTGCGTTCAACCCTTTCACCACGTGTCCGATTCCTCTTCCTGAGAATCGGCTTGGTGTGAAGATCCTCGCGGGCGAGCGGGCGTACCCGGTTCGTCCGGAGTTACCGAAATCGTGAGCCCAGGTCCGGCTACAGCCGGACACTACGATCTACGGACTCTTGAAACGATCTCCGTAGACGAGAGGCTGGTTCGTCTCCCACGGGCGATAGTCGTTGCTGAAGTCGATGCGATCGCCGAGCGTCGGATGGCTGGCGCGCCACCAGGTATAGAGGCGCCCGGGCCTCGGCACACCAAGATTCTCCTGCTGCAACTTCACGAACGCCGTCGCCGAGGCGTAGTTGTCGTGCGTGATCTCCAACCCGAAGCGATCCGCTTCGTGCTCGAAATGGCGCTGCACGGCGAGCGCGATCGGTGTCACGACAAGCGACGCCACGCTGAAGAGCACGAGAATCAGCGGCAGCGAAGCCACGTCTGACAACTCGGTGAAGCCAAAGCGCTGGCGATAGCGCGCGATCAACCACCCGGATGTTCGATGCACTGCGTAGAGCGCCGCGATGATGAGCGCCGACAGGCTCAGAATCAGTTTCCAGACGTGCCCGAGCACGTAGTGGCCCATCTCGTGGCCCATCACTACGAGCAACTGCTCGCGATTCAACTTGGCCAGAATCGTGTCCCACAGCACGATGCGCTTGGTGGCGCCGAAGCCCGCGACATACGCGTTCACGGCGTTGGTATCTTCGCTCTTGGCGACCTCGTAGACGCGGCTGCCTTCGATGCCGGCCCGCTCGGCGAGACGAAGGATGTCGGCCTCGAGCGTCTTGTCCTTCATCGGGCCAAACGTGTTGAATAGCGGATCGATCCAGATCGGCTGGACCAGAGCGGCCATGACGATGAAGGGAATTGCGGCGAGGCCGGTGTAGAACCACCATCGGCGCGGGCTCTTCTTCAGGAGCAGATAGGGCACCCAGATGAACAGCACGCCGCCGATGATTCCAACCAGAAGACCAGTGACCTCGTCTCGCGCCCACTTGCCGAATGTCTGGTTCGACAATCCATACGCATGCTGGCGTACGAAACCCTGGTAGTAAGACAGTGGAATGTCGACAACGAAAAGAACCACCGTGAACGCGATGAAATAGAGCGCCAGCTCGAAGAACCATTTCCGGCCACGGCGTCTCGCCCAGTCGCGAATTCGCGCTGACATGCCGAGAAACAGCAGCAGCGATGGGATCAGCAGGTCCCACGCATTCCCGACCACCCACAGCACGTTCCCGCTGCGGTAGTAGCTGAGTGCCTCGGGCGTGGGCTCAGGGACTTCGACGCGCTGCGTTCGAGTGTCAATTGAAGCGGGAGATGAGGTCGCCGTGGTCTGAGCGCTGATGGCTGCACATGACGACAACATCAGGATGGCGATGAGGAGCGGAACGCGCACAGTGCGCAGATTGTAAGCCGCCAGGGTCGGGTCGTAGGGCGCGTCCTGCTTTCTGGCGGCGTGCGCAGGCCGGGTCCTGCTTTATGGACCCGCCAATCAGATCAGGGCCATCGCCGCGAGTACTGCGATGTATCCGGCGAGAAAGTATCCGCCGAGGAGCAGCACGCGAAACGATCGCGCCTTGGCTTGCCATGCCGCCATCGGATGGGCGCACGCGGCCAGCGAGCGGCCGAGCAGGACCTCGTGCCAGTGACTGGATGAGCTCGGAGAGTGTGCTGCCATACCGTCCATGCAATTCAGCAAGACATCGGCCAGAAAATGCGCCTGATCCGCCGGGCGCAGCCCTGCGCCTGGCGCCAAAAGGGATCCTGCCGTCGGACCCTTGTCGCCGCGGCTGAGGATATCGGGCTAATCAACTCCTTGGCCTGGGCCCGCTCTTGATCGGTGCGCGCCAGCGAGAGAGCGGAGCGCGCCACGCCCATTGCCTCCGCGCGAGGCGACAACCGCCAATACACTCGCGCCAACGTGAGACGAGTAAACGTGTCCCGCACGTCCAACTGGACGCCATGACGGGGCGATCGAGTCGAGTTCGGTTCCGGGTCAGGCGCGTTGATCCGAGGTGAGTCGCTGGTATTGCAGGTAAAGAGAACTGCGCCAGCGAATGATCATCCCGAACGCCAGGATGAAGAACAGGCCGGCGGTCTGTTGCGGTGAAATGATCGTTCCGACGTATCCGCGCAACGCCAGCCGGATCGCCGCGAGTGCGAGGATGATGACGATGAACCAGGGCGAGCGGCGCATCATGATGACGTTGCCTTCGCGCGTGAGGCGACTGGTGGCGATGACCGGTTGCGCGAAGAGGGCTGCCCCGAGCACGAAGGCGGAAACGCCCCACATCCACGGCACGCGAAACGCCTGCATCGCGAACATGGAAAAGCCGGTGCTCATGCCCAATGGCGGAATGATCAGTCCGCGCAGCGACACCGGCCGCCGCGATTCGTGCATACGCCAGGCGAGCACCGCCAGGGCGCCGAGGATGGCGGCGGCCATTGATCCGAGAGGGAAGTCCATTCTGCGCTCGATGACTACTTTCGTTCTTCGGCTCTCGCGGCTGAGAGAATGTGCTCGAGTCCGAGATTGCCCTCGTGGCACGCATACTCGAATATCGGCTGACTGCTGTCGCGGGTGAGCGGCATCGCGAAGGTGAAGGGCCTCGTCCAGACCTCTGGATCGTTGAAAGTGACCTGCCACTGCAACGTGTTCGGCCCGACCGGCGTGAATCGTTCGGTGAGCGTGAACTTCTCGCTGTTGTACCGGTTGTTGTAGCCGAAGTGCGTCCGGTTGGTGAAGTTCGTGGTCTCGACGACCAGCGAGTTGCCTTCCCAATGCCCGCGCGCATCACCGAGGTACTCCTGGACCGCCGGCCCGACGTGCCGCCGGCCATCGAGCGGAATGACCCGCGTTTCGTGAATCATCTCGTAGCGGATGGCCACGTATTCCGGCGCTTGCACGATCTCGTAGGCGTTTCCGTAAATCGCCGGCATCATCGAGCCCGGAAGACCGCGCGTGATGCATCGATCGTACATGCTGCGATCGAGCCATGAATCGGCGCGTCCTTCGCCATCGCGCGCGTTGTTCAGCACAGCGACAGCCGCCTCGCGCTTCTGCGCCTGCGGCGTCATCTCCGGTAGTTTGCCGTCAGGCGGGTCGATGATGAGCCAGGGACGGCTGCCGTTGCCCTGCAGATGTTCGTACCAATGCGTGGGACCCGCGCCGGTTTCTGCGCCACCAATACCGCCGGCGATCTTCGCAGCCAAAGCCTGACGCTGCTTCGCCAGGGCGGCGAGGTCGGCTTCATTGAAGTCCCGGAGCGAGCGCCCCTTGAACTGATCGGGCCGTTCAAGTGGCGTGTTGGTCTCGTCCTTGTTGGTGTAGATCCCTTCGATGTCGGGATGGCCCCAGGGCGTCCTGGGCGCTGTCCACGCCGCGCCCGGTTTGGTGTTCTGCGCATCGAGCGGCAGGCAGAACAGGGAGAACAGGCTCGCGGCGATCAGCAGCATCCCCGCAGTGCGCAAGCGGCCGTTCTTCATGACCTCCTCCTGAACGGCACTATGTTACGCGTAGCGGGCCTCAAGCGGGTTCGAGATCAGCAGATCGCCGAGAACCGTGGTCCCTCAATGTGTTACGCGCGGTTCCGGCCGCCGCTCGGTCTTGCCAATCAGGTTCGACATCGCCTGCATACCTTCCGTGGCCACGTCGATTCCCTGTGCGGCTACGTGACTGGCCTTCTGAACCGCGCCGCGCAACTGCTTCAGCGAGCGATCGAAGTCGTCCAGTGCTTCATCGAAGCGCACCAGCGACCGGCGCCCGCGGTCGGTGTAGAGCAGCGCCGCCAATGCCCCGGCGACGAGCGCCACGATCGTGACGCTGGGCCATATGTTTCTCTCTTCCATGGGACCTCCTTCAGCAGAGTAAGCCGGCTCGGCACCGGGGTTCAAGACGACTGCCAAGTGAGCGCGAGGCGGATGAGGTTCAACAGGATGGTCCCTGCTTTGCTCCGATGACATTGGAGCGGAGCTGTTCGCGGAGGTCAGGTCATGTTGCATTTGGCTCATAAAGTCACGGGCGCCAGCGTTCGAGGCGTCGATGGCGAAATCGGGACGCTCGAGGACTTCTATTTCGAAGAGGACCGGTGGACCGTTCGCTATCTCCTGGTCGACACAGGCAAGTGGTTCAGCGGCAAGCGCGTGCTGATCTCGCCGATGTCAGTGCCGGATGGATGGGGACGCGAGGGTGTTCGTCTGACCCTCACGAAGGATCAAGTGTGGAACAGCCCTGAGATCAAAGACGGCGAGCTCTCAAACGAGGGAGAGGCTCAGGTGCTGACCTACTACGGCTATCCCGATTACTGGGGATCAGCCAGTATCTGGGGGAGCTTCGATAGTCCGACTGCGTTGATGGCTCGCGCGCCCGCTGTGACACCAGCGCCACAGAACGACGGAATCGACCCGGAGCAACGGCATCTTCGCAGTATCAAAAAGAGCACCGGCTACCACCTTCATGCTCGCGACGGCGAGATCGGCCATGTGGACGATTTTCTGATCGGACAGGAAAGCTGGCGTATCCGTTATCTGCTCGTTGACACCAGCAACTGGATCGGCGGGCGATCGGTGATCGTGTCCCCCGAAGCGGTCGAAGGAATCGACAAGGACAAGGGGCTGCTTCATATCAGTGCCGATCGCCGGGCGATCAAGCAGGCACCGGAGCTAGAGTCCATTCAGTCGGCGCTCGAACTGACCGAGATCGGCCCACCATTTACGATTATCTGAAGAAAGACGCAAGGGCCGCGCAGTCGCGCGACCCTTGCCGGTGTCTGCCTAGCGATTCGGTGTTGGCGCAGGTGTCGCCGGCGATGAGACGTCAGGTCGCACTGGACACGCGGCCCCCGCCACTTCATGGATCGCTGTACCTTGAAGGTTCGGCAGGTCTTTGAAATTGTCCCGGTGCTCGCCTGGGCGGGCGTCATCGTCCGGTTTGATCGTGCCAGTCACCTCAACACGCTTGCCTGCGAGGTCGTTCAATTGCTTGCCGTCGATCTTCGTCACCTTGTACATGCGACCGGCGGCGAGACCGGCAATCGGCGCGGCGGGCGTTGATGTGGGAGTCGCATCGGCGAGGATGTAGTCTGCGCCGACGCCTGCCTTTTCGGCGACATTCGGTGAGCGTCCAGGGATGGCATCTTCGTGGTAGAGGCAGCCAGCGAATGTTGTCGCAGGACTCTCTGTTGGTTGCGCCCGAGGCTGCTGTGACTTTGGCTGCGGAGCCCGCCCTTGAGCGCCCCCCTGCGGCGCTATCTGTGCCGAGCTCAACGTCGCGACGCACAAACATGCTGCAATTCCCGAGAGAATCAAACGAGCTTGCATCATGGTCCTCCTGAGCAGATTCACGGAAGGTTGAGCAAGCCACGTGCCTCATGAATGGCAGACCATGTCATGGGCGCACGCGCTCAACAGGAGCCGAACTGATCGGCTGGAACTTGCAAGCCACTTCTGTAATTCCTGCATGTGCCGGACAGTACCCGCTGTGTTTCCGAGATCGACGCGCGCAGCCGCGTGGCCTGAGCGCACGGCTCCGCTTCGTCATCCACGGTCGAGCCATGCATCCGCCGTGGCAGTGCGATTGCACCACAAACTAAAAAGGGCGGAGGTTCACTATGGCGTCATATGAGGAGTCCATTCCCGATCTGATACGCGGCACCATTCGTGATGGCCTCGGCCTCGTGCGCGACGAGATTTTTCTCGCTCGAACCGAGTTGCGCGAGGAGATTACACGCATCCGGAGTGGCCTCGTCACCGTTGTGGCCGCAGTCATCGTGGGACTGCTCGCGGTGATCATGCTTCTCAACACCGTTGCGTGGGGGGCGGTTTACGCGTTCGACTGGCCAACATGGGCGGGCTTCGGCGTGGTGGCGCTTCCACTCATCGTCATCGCCGTGGTGCTCGGCATGATGGGGCGGTCATTGCTGGCGCGTGATCGCATCATGCCGAAGAGTGTCGACACCTTGAAGGAGAATGCCGAATGGATCCGAGCACGGACGCAGTCGTAGCAGACGTGCGCGACAAGCGGCTCTTGATCGACAGACGGATCGAGCTGATTCGCGAACGAGTCGAGCGTTTCAATCCCACGCGCTTCCCGTGGCAAGCATGGGCGGCGCGCGCGTGGCCGTTCATCGCAACCGGCATGGCAGCGTGGTTGTGGAAGCGCTATCGCTATAACCACCGCTTTATGCGGCTGCCCTAAGAGCCGCGTCTCATGCGACGGCGGTGCGTCGTGTCCTTCGCGCATGGGCCGAAGTCTTGCGGGCCTTGCTGCGCGTCACCTTTTTCGTGCCACGCCGGCCGCCCGATTGATCGAGGCTTTGTCTCAGGCGTTCCATGAGATCGATCACGTTCGAATCGCGTGAGCGTTCTTCTACGACGAGATCGGGCTCCTTGCCTTTCATTTTGGCTTTGATGACTCGCATCAAGTTCTCCTGGTAGTCATCGGCGTATTTCGCGGGATCCCACTCCGCCGCGAGATTCTCGACGAGCATCCTGGCCATATTGAGATCGGCCTTCTTGAGGTTCTTACCGCTCGGAAAGGTGAGTGAAGACGTATCGACGAGCTCGTCGGCGAAGCGCAGCGTCGAGAGCACGAGCGCGTCGCCGATGCCTTCAATGGCGGCCAGGTGCTGAGTCTCACGCATGACGAACTTGGCGATGCCGATGCGGCCGGCCTCGTTCATCGCTTCACGCAGCAGTGCGTACGCAGCCTCTCCGCCTTTCTTTGCTGTGAGGTAATAGGGCTTGTCGAAGTAGCGATCGTCGATGGCGTCAGTCTCGACGAAGTCGAGCACATCGATTCGTCTCGTCTTCTCGATCGCCGCGGTCTCGAAATCCTCCTTGGTCAGGACGACGAAACGGCCTTTCTCGTACTCGTAGCCTTTGACCAGATCCTCCCAGGCGACGGTCTTTCGATCCTTCTGGCAGACCCGCTCGAAATTGATCGGCGAGCGGTCCTTCGCATGCAGCAGCCGAAAGTGCGGCCGGTGATCCCGCACCGCGGTATGCACTTCTATCGGGATATTGACGAGACCAAACGAGAGTGAGCCGGTCCAGATCGCTCGTGCCATGAGATGTCCCCCGTCGGGAATGGTAGGGCCTTTCGCGATAGCGGATGCCTGCTCCGGATCGGCGCTCGGCCATTGTGTCCTCCCGGTTCCTACTCGGCGAGGCAAGACGAAAGCCAACAAGCGACACCCGCCGTGACATAAGCCCTGTCGGCTCGCGCAGTGGCGATGCGTTTGCACCCGACTCATCGATCAGGCATGGCGAAATCTCACTCGCGTACCGTCACGCCAGACTCTGCGGCGCCGTTCGTTCCGCGGAAGCCTACGCTGCGCACCGCCAGGGAGGCAGCAAAGGGCTGCACCGGATGTGATTTGTATCGCCGCGCCACGCAGACGGTCTTCGGCGAGGGTCCGAATGACGCAGAGGTGGTGTTTGTCGGCGAGCAGCCGGGTGACGCCGAAGACATTGCCGGCAAGCCGTTCGTCGGACCTGCCGGGCGAGTGTTCGACAAAGCGCTGGAGGCGGTCGGCATCGCGCGCGATCGCGTGTACGTCACCAACGTCGTGAAGCATTTCAAGTGGGAACCTCGCGGCAAGCGACGCATTCATTCCAAGCCTCGGATCTCTGAGATCCGCGCCTGCAGACCCTGGCTGGATACAGAACTCGCCGTTATCAAGCCGCGCGCCCTGGTGTGCCTGGGTGCGACGGCGGCGCAGGCGATGCTCGGGTCAGCGTTCAAGGTGTCGACGCAGCGGGGCAAATTCGTCGATTCACCGCTGGCTCCGCTGGTGATGGCGACGGTGCATCCTTCGTCAGTCCTGCGCGCGCAGACTGACGAAGAGCGTCACCGGGCGATGGAGGAGTTCGTTGCCGATTTGAGAACGCTTGCGGAACAACTCTGAGGGCCGACGGTGCGACGGTGCGACGGTGCGACGGTGCGAGGGTGCGAGGGTGCGACGGTGCGACGGTGCGAGGGTGCGAGGGTGCGAGGGTGCGAGGGTGCGAAGGTGCGAGGGTGCGCGCTAGCGCGTTGCTCGCGATTCTGCGCGCCTGACCCGAGTAGCCGCGATGAACATCCCACCTACGATCGCGAACGCGAGGATCCCCAGCATCTGCACCCAACCGCCCGGGTCAGCGGGGTGGGTGAGCCGCCACAATGCGCCGGCGATATCGAATCCTGCTGCCGGTGTCGCACGCGCTTTGTCCATCGCGTCGAGCACCGCCACCAGCAACGCGGCGCCGATCGCCAGCCCGGTGGCCGCCGTGATTCCCGGACGCAGAAGACCCGACATCGTCGTGGACGGAACCGGTTCCCCCTCGTGTTCGAATTGCGGTTCGCGGACGCCAAACGGCGCGAAGCGATTGAGCATCACCAGTCCCGGAACCCCGATCACCAGAGTGGTCAAGAAGAAACTCGGCCATCCGATTGCAGCGACCGCGAACCCCGTAATCGGTCCTGCCACCACGCGAGGCAAGGCGAACAGGCTGGAGAAGAGGGCGTACTGAGTTGCGGAGAATCGTTTCTCGGTCAGACGAAGCAAGAGCACTGTAAAGGCCCCCGTGCCCATGCCCGACGTCAGCAACTCGAATCCGGTTGCCGCAAACAGCGCTGTCGGCACCGGTCGACCGAGAATCGCCAGGATGTAGTACCCGACGTTCGAGAAGAGTTGAAGGAATCCGAATATCCACAACGAGTTCCCGAGCCCGGCGAGCGTCGTCACCCAACCGCCAAACACCGCGCCAACAATCGTTGTCGTAATCGTGATGAGCCCGAGGGCGATGCCGCGTTGATCGGCGTTGTACCCCATGTCGATGAGAAAGGGACGAGTCAGCGCCTGCGTGAGCTGATCGGACAGCTTGTAGAGGACAACGAAGGCAAGAATTTCGAGCGCGCGCGGCCGGGTCAGAAAACTGAGAAACGGTTGCCACACGGCGTCGCGCAGCGTTCGCGGGGTTGGCGGCTGTACTTCCGGCTCGGGCGACTTCCAGGTGATGAGCAGCATCGGCAAATAGACGAAGGCCAATACTGCGTTGACGACCGGCCAGCCGATGCGCGCGGCCATACTGATCGCGAGGCCGCTCGACGCGAACATCGCTGCACGATACATCGCGACGCGCGCTCCTGATGCTGCGCCTTGCTCGTCTTTGTGCAGGACCTCGACGGCGTACGCATCGATGGCAACGTCCTGCGTCGCCGACGCCAGCGCAATCGCCATCGCCAGTGCCCCGACCACCCAGATCGCTTCCGGCCGCTGGCCGACACCCGCCAGCATGAGACTCACGATGAACAGCACGATTTGCGTGACCGCCATCCATCCGCGCCGGCGTCCCCAGAACGGCGGCACGTAGCGATCCATGAGCGGGGCCCAGAGCAGCTTGAACGTCCAGGGTGCCTGCGCCAGCGTGATGAGGCCGACGACCCGGATGTCGACGCCGATGTCGCGCATCCAATCAGGGATGGCAATCCAGACGAGACCGAGCGGCAAGCCCGATGCGAACATCTGCAGCACGACGAATGCCGTGCGCTTCGAGCGCATCGCGACGGCGAGGCTTGCGAAGGCGCCGGTGGGCGCTTTGGGTGGGTTCCGTGTCATCACACTGACTCTATTCTTGCTTTTCGGGAGAACCGGATGCGCGCAACACCCTCGAGCGCCCGTTCGTAGCTCAGCGTGGCGTCCCTGGCGCTGCGACGCTCTTGTCCAGCCACTCGCGAAGGATGGTAAACACCTCATGATTGTTCTTTTCCATCAGCATGAGGTTGCCATTGCCGTAGATCCCGTAATCGCGCAGCCGAAGCATTTCCACCCTGCAACCGACCTGCTTCAGGAACTCGACGTTGGCCACGGGCGATCCGCCGGCGCCGTCCTCGCTCGTCAGCCAGCCGATCGGGATTGACTGCAGGTTTTTCCACTTGCGTGCCGGCTCTGCCTGCAGTTTGAACGGTGACGCGACGGGTTTCGGAGAATCGGGTGGGGGAGTCCGATCGACCAGCGCGAACTCCGTTGGATCGGTCACCGGCGGCTCGTATGCCACAGGGCCAGCGGTCAATCCCCATCGCAGCTGCCGCTCGAAGGGGTTCCCGTTGATCTCCATGCAGATGATTCCCTTGATTAGATCGGGCCGGCGATCCGCGACGCCCCATCCGAAGAAACCACCGAAGGCGTGCGTGTGGAGAATGCAGGGCCCGAGACGATCGATCAATTCGACGCCGCCGGACCAGGCGAGATCGCTGTGAAACGCCTCATCGATGGTGTTGCCTGACTCGCAGGCCATGAACTGATTGATGTACTCGTCTTCCATCCCACCGGGGCCTGGCCACTGCCGTGTCTTGAAGACGTTGGTTGCCTCGATGAGCGGCTCGAACGGTGGAACATTAGGCAGGTGGCTCGGACCGAGCGCGTCGGGATGGTACGGCGAGCGTCCGTAGCTGGGCCGGTCCAACCAGTAAACGGCGTAGCCTGCCTGGACGAAATAGTGCACCCACCCAGGACGACGCCCGAGGCCCATCATGTGGGTGCCCTGCGCCCCACCGCCGTGAACCATGACGACGGGATACGGGTACCGGCGCTCTGCAGGAATCATGTACTGCACGAACATCTGACCCTGAGGGATCGTTCCGTACGGCATCGGCTTTCGCCGTATGCCGACGAAGAAGCCTCCTTGGTCGGCCAGTCGCATCGCCGTGGATTCCGCAGGGCGATTGGTGCCCGGGCTCGCTCGCGACGTGCTCCTCGTTTCGACGGTGTTCTTCATCCACGCAAGGATCGGCTGCAGTGCCTCGCGATTGTTCTTCTCGAGCATCACCATCGGTCCGTTCCCGCGAACGCCATGCTCTGCGAGTTGGATCAACTCTACTGGACCGCCAGCCGTTCGCAGCACCGCCGCCGCCGTGGGATCGTTGGTTTTCGATGCTTCGGCGACGACGAAAGCAATTGGAATCGGCGTCAGCGCAGAGAGCTGCCGGCCGCGCAGCGATCCCGGTGGCTGTTCAACCGCCACGATGCCCTTCACGAGTGCGGGGCGCGCTTCCCCGGTGACCCACGCGAGCGAGGCGCCATCTCCATGGGTTACGAAGATCGAAGGGCCGATGTCGTCGAGCAGCATCGACCCCCTGCTGCGCCATAGATCGAGTGTGATGGCGTTGATCGCCATCGGCTGTCCCATCGCTGCCACGATTTGAGCGATTGCTGGATCGCTGGCATCCCCTGGCCCTGGCCACTGTGTGTGGTCTCTGCCAGTTGCGCCGATGGCGGCCGCGACGCGCTCGAATGTCTGTGCCTGCGCGTCGTATTGGCCATGCACCCACGGGTGATGCGGGTTGCGGCCCTGGCCCGGTCGATCGACGAGATAAACCTTGTACCCCTGCTCAAGGAACATGGAGGCCCATCCCGGTCTGCCATCCGGACTGCTCATCCAGTCGGAGGCCTGACCGTACCCGCCATTCACCAGCACGATGGGGTACCGATGGCGCACGACTGCTGGGATCCAGTGCTCGACGAACATCTGCATCCCATTGACCATCGTTCCGCGTGCGAGCTTCACGCGTTCCACGCCGTACCAGTAGTAGCTCCAATCGGCAATGTCGAGAACGGATGGAGGCGCCGCTGCGGCCGGTGGCGCCTGTGCGGCGACGGCGGATGCCGCCGCAGCGGCAAGCGATCCCGCAGTCAGCGCGCCGAACTCACGACGTGTGATCGACATCCATGATTTCCGCAGGACAGGTCATCGTAACAGCACTGCGGTTCCGCGTTCCTGGTTCCAAGTTCCTGGTTCGTGTTCAGGTTCTGGTTCTGTGTTCACGGTTCCCGGTTCACGGTTCCGGTGGATAATCGCCGCATGACGACGACTGCCGTTCTGACCGAGCGCGCGAAAGCTGTGGCGCTCGTCGCTGACCAACATGCTGAGTTCGGTGACCGGGAAGGACAGCTGGCCGAGCCGGTCGTGGATGCGCTTCACCGCGAAGGACTCTTCGGCATGTGGGTGCCCAAGTCCGTGCCAGGCGGCGCAGAGCTCGACCCGGTGGCGTCGCTTCAAGTGATCGAGAACCTGACCTACGGTGATCCATCCGCCGGGTGGGTGTTGATGGCTGCAGCGTTGGCGGTCGGAACGGGTGCCGCCTTCCTGAGCGACAGCGCGGTCCGCGACCTGTTCGGTAAGTCGCGCCTGCCAGTGATCGCCGGTCAGGGGACTCGGCCCGGTACGGCCGTCCCGAAAGACAATGGCTTTGTTCTCAGTGGATCGTGGAGCTTCGCGTCGGGCATCAAGCACGGAACGCACATCCACACGCTTGGCGTGATCGAAGGGACCGGTGAAGCTCGCATCTTTGTACTACCAGTCGAGAAGGCGACGCTCATCGACAACTGGGACGTGCTCGGATTGCGAGCGACAGGAAGCATCGACTACCGCATCGATTCGGTCTTCGTGCCCGAGGGCTACACGCATCCGGCGCTGACCGATACGCCCAAACGCGGCGGCAATCTGTACAAGATCGGCGTCATCGGGTTCGCGATCATGTGTCACTCGGCCTGGGCGTGCGGCATTGGCCGACGTGTGCTCGACGAGCTGGCCAGGAACGTCAGGGGCAAGGTTGGACGGACTGGGACGCTTGCCGGTAGTGAAGCGTTCCAGCAGCAGTACGCGAAAGCTGAAGGCACGTACCGTTCCGCGCGCGCGCTCGTGTATGAGGCTTGGGGAGACGTGCGCAGCAGCCTCGAGCGAGGCGACCAGCTGTCCACCCGGCAGCACTCGCTTATTCGCCTGGCCATGGCGCATGCCACCTGGTCGTCACACGAGGTGACGATGTTTGCCTACGCGTCGGCGGGGACGATGGCACTGCGCTCAGGGACGCTGCAGCGGTTGTTCCGCGACATGCACGCCGGTATCCAGCACGTCACGTCGTCTCCACCCGTCTTCCAGGCGCTCGGCCGGGATTTGGCTGGGCTGGCGCCGGGATCGGAATGGAAATTCCTCGATCTTGTGACTTTATAGCCCGCATAGCTCGATTTACCCGTATTTTTCCCGGCTTCGGGCGTTCGCTGCGGACGGTCCTGGCGTTGACACTTATATAGAGCGTGAGCCATGGAGTTGATCGAGCAAGTTCTGCCGGACCGAGTGGTGTTACAGCCGAGAGAGCGCGTCACGTTGGAAAACGAAGCCGACCTGAAGGAAGTGATTGGCCGACATCTGCGTGCCGGGCGTGTTCGGCTGGTACTGGATCTTGCCCTCGTGCCGTATATCGACAGCTGCGGACTCGGCACGATTGTGCAGGCGCACCTGAATTCGCTTCGCGCCGGCGGCTGGCTGAAGCTGCAGAACGTGACCGGCCGCAATTTTCAGTTGCTCTCCGTTACGCGATTGCTTGACGTGATCGGTATCTACGCTCCGCAGCCGCGCGCGGCGAGCGCCTAGCGAAGCCGTAGGGTCCGGCTTCAGCCGGAGCTCCGAAGCCGTAGTGTCCGGCCTTAGCCGGACCTCAAGGGATAACCGGACTCAGACCCTGTACGTATCCGCTCTCCAGTTCCTGACGGCTTGCTTGATGTCCTTCGCTGACAGGCTCTGATCGGCGGCGCGCTGCGCCAGCGCCACGAACTCCTCGTTCGATGCGAAACGAAGGCCGACGATCTGACGGACGTCGAGACGTGGGTCGAGCAGCTTGCCGGTCATCACATAGTGACGCAGCTGCTCCTCGGCACGAATGGCACGATCCTGTGCCTTGAGCGCGAATGTACGCGCGAAGATCGCCGTGAGCATCGTGCCGAACGTGAGCGTCACGAGCAGCGATGCGCTGTAGAAGCGCGTGTGGTCTCCCCACGACAGGTACAGGTTGACGCACGAACCGATGAACGTGAGCTGCAGGATGCCCAGCGTCACGTAGTGATACATCGGGACTATGCGTCCGTGGTTCGCGTAGCTCTGCTCCTTGTCGGCCATGCTCACGCCTCCTAAGGCGTCGGCGCGATTTGCCAGATCAGTATAGGTCGAGTCGCGGAGCGAAGTAACATATGCGGCCGTTCACGGAGGGATGTGTTGTGGCAATGGAACTTGGACTGTCAGGAAGAACCGCGGTCATCACCGGTGGCAGCAAGGGTATCGGGCGGGCGATTGCGCGCGGACTCGCGAGCCAAGGCGTCGGATTGGTGTTGATCGCGCGCAATGCGGAAATGCTGGAGAAGACCGCTGACGACATCCAGAAGGAGAGTGGGGTCAGAGTCGTCGCCGCGCGCGCCGACATCACCAGCACCGAGCAGGTCGATGCAGCGGCCAAAACAGCAAAGGATGCGTTTGGCTCTGTACACATTGTGGTGAACAACGCCGGCGGACCCATGCGGCGCATGGACCGGCAGATCATGTGGCCCGACGCCGACTGGATCGGTGATCTCGACAACAAGATCCTTGGAGCCCTGCGAGTCACGCGCGCGTTCCTGCCGCTCATGCCCGGTGACGGAACCGGTCGCATCATCAACATCAGCGGCACGGCCTCGACGATCGTCTGGGCGCCTGCCTTGACCCACGGCTTGAACAATGCAGCGATGAATCAGGCGACCGGATACCTCGCGACTGATCTCGCCAGTCAGCAGATCACGGTCAACACCGTCGTGCCTGGACTGGTTGGCACCGAGGGACGCGAAGGGTGGGCCGAGAACATGGCCAAGCAGCAGAACGTCAGCAAAGAGGAATTCGTTGCCAGCTTCTGCAAGCGGATGGGCATCCTCGCGGGTCGCTGGGCCGGAATGGACGAAGTCGCCGACACCGTCGTGTTCCTCGCGTCCGACCGAGCACGTTATTACAACGGCGCGAAGATCGTCCTCGACGGTGGCTTGAATGTGAATGCGCGTCCTGCCTGAACCGGTGCGCCCGGCAGCGGGCACAATTACCAAAACCGGGCGACCGATGACGCTTTTGTAAGCGTCGTCGGTTGCCGTCATATAGAAGTGACGGCGGCCGTCGCGGCGGTTAACGTCAAATCTCTCAGCATTTTCACCCAATTTTGCGTCGCGCCGGCGGTTGTGCGCACCCTCTAAGAACTGGCACGGTTCACGCCGAGAGATCTACTCGTGGATCCTGTGCTCGCGCGCGTACCGTCCCCCGGTCCGGCGCTCTTCGAGGACGGGTTCGGCCCGCGCCGGCTCGTGCTCGGAACCAGCGGTGAACAGTTCGAAGCACTCACGCTGCGCGACCAGCTGACCGCGACGCCGGTCGTCGAAGCCGCGCTTCGGGAACGCGTCGAACGGCTGGCAGAGTTTCAATCCGAACACTTCGCCCGCGTGCGCAGCATCGAGCGTGCCGGCAAGTCGATGCCGCGCCTGATCCTGGTATCCGACCATATGCCCGGCGCGCGGTTGTCGAAGATTCTCGCGACCGCGGAAGCACACCTACTGCCGGTCGAGATGAACGCGGCGCTGTGCCTGCTGCGCCAGCTCGTTCATGCCATCGCGGTCCTCCACGACAAGGCTCCTGACTGTTGTCATGGCGCCATTGGTCCCGAACGTCTCATCGTCACCTCGCACGCCAGGCTTGTGGTGGCCGACTACGTGCTTGGCTCCGCGATCGAACAACTTCGGTACTCGAACAAACAGTATTGGCAGGATCTGCGGGTGCCGCTGCCGAGGAGTTTCGGCATGCCGCACCTCGATCGGCGCACCGACATCACGCAGGTGGGGGCGACAGCACTGGCGCTGGTCCTGGGACGTCCGCTGCGAGAGGACGAGTACCCAGCCCAGATCAGCGAAATGACGGCCGGCGCACTGGCGTTGTCGGCCGATGGTGCGCTCGAGCCATTGCCGCTGCCGTTTCGAGTGTGGCTGCAGCGCGCGCTGCAGATCGATTCCAAGACACCATTCAGTTCCGCACCCGAGGCGTGGGCGGAGCTCGATCGTGTCCTGCACTACAGCGATCCGATCGCCGAGATCGAGGCCCTCAAAGTCTTTATGTCGCGCTATCACGCGGCAGTGGGGGTGGCAGATTCGATGCCAGCGTCTGCGTCGCACCCAGTTGCAACAACGCCGGTGCCGCCGCCGCCCGCCCAGCCACCGAGGCCCGTTACCGTCGCCGTGCCATCGATGCCCGCGCAGACTGCGCCTGCTCAAACGCCTATGCCGACCGCCAATCACGCGTCGCCGGCCGTTCCCACGGCATCCGTTCCGCACGCGTCGACCACCGCGGCCACTGCTTCGCCGCAATCCCCGGCTCCGGCGAAGCCGTCCTCGGGCGCAGTATCCACGGGATTCTGGGACACGAAGCAACCGGCTGCGGAGACGCCGGCGCCTCCGCCGCCCCAGCCAGTCGAACAGGTGCGACAGTCGGTTTCGGCAGGCCGTCCCCTGTCACGTTTGAAGCTCGCCGCGGCCGCCGCTCTCCTGATCGGTGTCACTTCGGCGATCACATTGGGAGCATTGCGCTATATGGCGGCTCCCGTGGCCGCGGATGGCATGGGAACACTTGTCGTGCAGACCAATCCGAGTGGTGCGTCTGTCGAGATCGACGGTCAGGCGCACGGGATGACGCCACTGAGCCTCGACCTCTCTCCCGGACGCCACACGTTGAAGCTGGCTAACGAAGGAAATGTTCGATCGATGCCGATCACGATCGTGGCCGGCGGTCAGGTCTCACAGTTGATCGAGCTGCCACGCGCAGCCTCACTGCTTGGCGAGCTTCAGGTCCGCACCGAACCTGCTGGAGCGCAAGTGACCGTCGATGGGCATGCATACGGCCGATCACCGCTGACGGTCGAAGGATTAGCGCCTGGTGCGCATTCGGTCGTGCTCGAGAACGATCTTGGATCGATCAGACAGGACGTCAAGATCGAAGCTGGTACCACCGCCTCGCTCGTCGTCCCACTGGGTGCACCGAAGAACGCGCCCGTTTCGGGATGGATTGCGGTCAATGCCCCGACGCCACTTCAAATCTTCGAAGAAGGGCGCCTGCTCGGTTCGAGCCAGAGCGACCGCATCATGGTCTCGGTCGGCCGCCACGAGTTGCTGCTCGTCAACGAGGGGATCGGTTACAGCCAGGCTCAGGTCGTCAACGTCACGCCTGGCCGCGTGACGCCAATCAAACCGCGATGGCCGAATGGGACGATGTCGTTCAACGCTACGCCATGGGCGGAGGTCTGGATCGACGGACAGCAGGTCGGCGAGACGCCGCTCGGCAACGTATCGGTGCCTGCCGGACCGCACGAGGTGTTGTTCCGACATCCGGAGCTCGGAGAAAAGCGTGTTCGCACGGTTGTGACGCTCTCCGAGCCCGCCAAGGTCAGCGTCGACCTGCGACAGAAGTGAGATAGCCATGCGACCCTACACGACCCCCCTCGCCGTTGCGTTCGTGCTGTTGTTGGGCGCCCGACCTCAGGCGCAGTCACTGGAAGCGGCAAAGGAGTTGTACGCGTCCGCCGAGTACGAAAGCGCGCTCGCGATGCTCGATGGACTCAAGTCAACCGAGCGTCCCAGAGAAGAGCAGCAGTCGATCGAGCTCTATCGCGTGTTGTGCCTCGTCGCAACCGGCAAGGAGACCGACGCGAAGGGCGCCATGGAAGGCCTTGTCACGCGCAATCCGATGTTCCGCCCGACGACCGATCTGCCGCCGCGCGTCCGTACGAGCTACGCCGAGACGCGCAAACGGCTGTTGCCGGCGGCAGTCCAGGCCACTTACCAGGAGGCGAAGACCGCCTTCGATATCAAGGACTTCATTGCGGCCGAACGTGGGTTTGCGCTGGTTCTCCAGGTGCTCGCCGATCCCGACATCGAAGCCGCAGTCAACAAGTCACCCCTTGCGGACATCCGTACGCTGGCGACGGGATTTCACGAGTTGAGTGCCAAGGCCGCCACGCCGCCGGCCCCGGCGCCCGCGCCAGCCCCGGTGCCCGCGCCAGCCCCAGTCGCTCCCGAGCCGCCGCCCCCGTCGCCACGTGTGACGAAGGTTTACAACGCGAATGACGGCAACGTCGTGCCGCCGATCACCGTGAATCAGCAGATTCCTCCCTTCCGCGGTCAGGTCCGCGATGCGCAGATCGGCATCATCGAAGTCGTGATCGACACGATGGGCGGAGTGGAATCGGCGAACATGATCGCATCCATCAATCCTCAGTACGACAGGCAAGCACTGGCGGCCGCGAGATTGTGGCAGTACCAGCCCGCGCGCCTCGATGGTGCGGCGGTGAAGTACATGAAGCGGATCCAGGTCAATCTCGTTCCGGGTAACA
>Ga0111538_10000877_pt1 | contig 41515 bp, 29 predicted proteins | sample SoiMethybrSBSTD1_FD_79669 | JGI IMG/M metagenome (GOLD analysis project Ga0111538, IMG submission 79669) | Bulk soil microbial communities from a Populus tree surrounding site in Tennessee, USA - Soil MetaG P. TD hybrid SBSTD1 (version 2)... | ecosystem: Environmental > Terrestrial > Soil >...
CAGTGAACGTTAAGGAAGGATTAATTGTCTGAAAGAAAGTTGGACAGGATTTACAAGATGTCTCAGGATTGACAGGATGCATCTTGCACATCCTGTTACATCTTGCAAATCCTGTCTATCTGATTTTCGCGGCTTGCCTTACTTCGACGGAATATAACGGATCGCATTAAAGGAATCAGCACCTTTGACTCATAACAAAGGCCTTCAGGTGCTTCATCCGCTAATTCTGCACGGCGATTTGGAACTGCTCCAATTTGCCGTTCGGCAATTCGTACGACCACGCTCGCAGAGTCTGTTTTTCGAAACGCAGTAAGTAGACTCGCAGTATCATTCCGCCACGCAGTCCTTGTCGAACCTGCGTAAACTGTTTCGGTGTGCCGAGCGGCGATAAGCCGGTCGCAAAGTCCTGCAATGCCTGCTCACTGAAATAGGCGTTCGCATTGTCACTGAACAGTGAGCGATCGATCTTGCCGTGCTGTAGTCCGTCAAAAATCTTCTTAGCCTGCTCGAGCTTCTCAGGTGTCGCCGGATCGCTAGTCCCAAAGAGCAACGGAACGATGCCATGGGCTATATCCCCGGCTGCGGAAGACGCGTCCTGATTTGTTAGTGCCACCACTGAAACTCGATCGTCCGGGAACACAACGCTCTCCGAGACAAATCCCGATACTTCACCACCATGTGAGACGGCGCGGTGTCCGGCTTCTGTCGCCAGGCTCACTCCGAGTCCATAACGAGTTCCGAGACCGTTGTTGAGCTGTGCTTCACGTTCCAACTCTCGATATGAAGCTGGTCGCAGGAGCTTTTGGTCCATGATGGAAATATTCCACTTCGCCAAATCCTCAGCAGTCATCGCCAACTCACCGGCCGCGAAGAGCCAACCTGGTCCTTCCTTGGGCGCCACTCGCAATGGTCCAAGCGCATAACGCATGTACCCGGTCGGATCGGTATCGCCTAACTTCTTTTCATCGATATTGGCGACGCTTGCCATTCCGAGCGGCGCGAATACCTTTTCCTTCAGGAATTGCAGGAGCGGTTTGCCACTCACCTTTTCTATGATCACGCCGGCAATGACATAGTTTGTATTGCTGTATTGCCACTTCGTCCCGGGATCAAAATCCAAAGGCTTGCGCGCCCACATCTCGAGGATCTTGGCGGCGGTCACGGGCTGGAGCATCATCGGCATGACATAGTCCTGTGGCCAGTAATCCTGATAGCCGGACGTGTGCGATAAGAGCTGCCTGATCGTCACCTCATTCGCTCGCGTTAGATCAGGAATAAACTTTCCTACTTTGTCGTCGAGCGACAGCTTTCCCTGTTCCTGCAAGAGCAACATCGCTACCGCTGTGAACTGTTTACTGATCGAACCAATGCTGTATCGCATCCCGGAAGTGGCAGGCGTCTGTGGATCGAGTCGCGCCGAGCCATAAGCCTTCAAGTAGACGATCTTTCCGTCACTCACGACTGCGATCGAAGCACTGGGCACGCCTGAGCGCGCCAACGCGTCGGTAGCCACTTTATCGATCTTGTCACGAAGCTCAGGCAACAGGTCTGACTGCGCGTTGGCGACGGAAAGCAACGACACCACGATTACGGCAATGATTACAAACCGGGACAACAGACCACGAGCTTCAGGCATAAGGTTCTCCTCAACATCAAAACAGATTTGCTCTTAAGTATATATCAGGCACGTTGAGTTCGGGCGCCTCCTTGGAGTGCGGCGGCCTGGCGCCGCTTTGTTATCGATCGCGCTTGATCAAGGCCAAAGCGGCGCCAGGCCGCCGCACTCCAAGGAGGAGCACTAGGTCGTCGTGCTTGGACACAGTCCAAGTTACTTCTTGGGAGGCATGACCTTGCGGCACCAGGCGCGCAAGAGTTTGGTGCGGCTGGAAGACATATCGCGGGTGCGCGGCATGTAGTGGATGTTCATCCAGAGCGATGTTTCAGTTGTCCGTATGATCCCCTCCGCGTGCTTACGCACATCGTCCTCTGAGTTTAGCCGGACAATCGGAATCATTACCGGATAGAGCAGGTAGTAAACGCGCAGAACCTTGTCGTAAACCACATCGAAAGTCAGCAGATCGTTTCCCTTGAGTTCGGACTCGTCCGCATCCGAATTTTCATAATACTGACTGAAATCCTCATCATTCGGCAGAATGCGAAGACTGATGCCCGGCGCGTTCGTAATGAACGGCGGATTCATAAACGTGCTGTAGCTCTGCGGCGGATAATTGGCCGGACCGGGATTCGCCACGTCGTTTATAGAGAACGTCAGCAGGAAATTGCCGGGTTGGCTGGTATCGATGACGATGGGTTGACCCGGCTTATGATTGTTTGAGATCGGCTCGGCATTGCCGGGCGCTTGAAGTGGAATTGATCGATACTGCCAAACCGTGACGGCCGGACAAACCTCAGCGGACAGTTCCTTGCCATATTGAAAAACGGAAAACGTCGCCGGCTCACACGTGCCTTGATTTAGAAACTGTGAGCCCGTTCCATGTTGCTCCGCATAAATTCCCTGTTGGTTCGAAACAAAGTAGTAATCTGTTTCGTCGAGAACAACTCCCAAACTCGAGTGAACAAGTCTGAACTTCGCGCCCGGACTTCCTAACACTTGTTGAGCCTCGGCGTTCGCCGTGACGTCGAAGTCAAAGATCCAACCTTTCTGATCGCCCGCTCCGGTCTTTGCATAATTCACTTCGCCAATACTCACGCTCCTCAACCCGCTATAAACAACCAGCGACACGCTACCGAAATCGTACTTGGAATTTGAGGGCTGTGGTCCAGGTTGATAATTGTCCGGAAACGTGCCAACAAAATCGGCCGAGACAATGTTCTGGTTCACCTGTAGCACTGCCGGCGCCAACGCGATCAAACCATTGTTGCCATTGTTCTGCGAACCAACCGGCGTCGCGATCGGAGTCTGATTACAAACCATCAGCCTTCCGGTCGGCGTCGTGAGAACGTGCTCGTCTTCGTACAACGGCGCGATCGTGCCGACGATCTCCAGATTGCCCGGATTCGTTTTCCCCTGCTTATAAAGGGCTTCGATCTTATCGTTCCCACGGACGGTCGCCTGGAAACGAAACAGGTAGTAGCGAAGAATCAGGCCAACAATTTTCGAATCCTCAAAGCCGGGAATGCCAAATTTCGACGAGTGATCCTTGCGAATGACGTGATAGACGTAGCCGCCGGCGCCACCATCAGCGGTGAGGTTTACGTTCCGGTAAAAGTTCAACCACTGACAGGCGCCCTTCGATGCGGGCCCACTTATGAAAGTCGTTCCATCTTTGGCTAATGTGACCCCGTCGAGAAAAAACTGAGTCGCCGGTGGTGAGCCTTCGGAGTTGACGTCGGTGATATGGCCGTTCTCAAAAACGAGGTTGGCGCCCAACAGATTTGTCAGTGGCACATCGCTATTGGCCTCCGTATAAATCTCGCCCGGACCCGTTTGGACGCCGATAACCTGCGTCGTGCCCATGGTCATATCCATTCCGCCGTAGTAATTCCATTCCGCGGGAATAATCTGGCGCGTCTGACCAGGTTGGCCAACGAGGTCGAATGTTTGTGCTCTCTGCACCCAGGCCATAAACGCATCATCAGACATTCCATACGTCCGCGCCTTAACGAGTTTGGAATCGATCAAAGCGAGCGTCTGGCCGGCGAACGGTCCCCACGAACTCGGCAACGCGGTCGCGCCGGCATAGTCGTCGTTGTTCGCAGTGCCGGGGTTTAACTGGATCGTTCCTTTGAAATTGATACGCGGAAATTGAAACAGACTCATCGCTCATGCCTCCATGCACTCGGAACGTACTGTAGGGGCGGCCCTCCGTGGCCGCCCCTGCGTGGAATTAAACTACGCCGAAAGGAAATCATCGCCTCTCGCACGGCAAAGACCCAACTCCACAGCTTGAATGTCCGACAAGGGGCGGCCACGGAGGGCTGCCCCTACAGTACGCTTCGAGGGGAATTGAATGCCCATCAGTAGCTATGTGGCTTCGTGGTCTTTCCAAATGCTGACTTCTTGTGGGGCGGAGCCCATCCCGCTGGAATGGAATTCACGTTGAAGTTCGGCACGTTGTAGTTGTTGGCGACCAGATAAATCCAGAGTTGCAGCGCGAGTCGTTTGCCGGCCGATAGATCCCGTGTGATTGGCATCGCGTACGTGCTCGCCGCCGCCGCGTCCTCAGAAATCGAATTCCAAACGCTGCTGAGGCTCTGCTCGACAGCCTGCTGGCTTCCAAGGTTGACATGCTCCAGCATCACGCTGAACAACATGTCGTAGACATACAGGATCTGGTTATAGATGAACTGCCAAGCCTTTGCCGAATCATAGGTTGAATTCCAAAGGTCCACAAAAGCCTGTGGTACAGCGTCGTCGAAAGGCAGTACGCGAACAGTCGTGTAGAACGCGTAAGTGATGAGAGGTCCATTAGCAATGAGACTGGCGGGCGGCTGCGGCAACGTGTTACCGGAATATGGAAAGAAGGCGAGCACCGGAAAGCCGGAACTCTGAGCCTCGATGCCAATGGTAGCGATCCCATTCGCGTCCGCTGTAACGATCGTCACGTCGGTAGTGACGCCGTTGACGGTGATGGTTTGCTGATTCCCGTTCGTAAAGTTTACGAACTGCGTTTGATTGCTCGGGATCAGAGAGAGATTTGAATCGTATTTCGCGATCAGTATGTTCGCCGCACTCGGTGTCCCCATCCGGCAGGCCGTAATGTTGAATTCAGCCTGAGCATTCTGATCGAGATAGATGGTGCGAGTGTCAGTCTGTGCTGAGTAGTTTTGTTCCAGAAGTGCGGTCTGCCCCTGCACCTGGATTGCCATCATATTATTTTCCAGAAGTGACTTCGTGCCGGAATCGGGGAACGGGATATCGATGATGCCGGCGCTCGCCGAATAGGAAGAGTCGTCATACTGCGAGTAGTCAATTTCGACAATCTGCGTAAAGCCGCCGTCGCTTCCCACCACGCCGAGACTCAGAGGACCAAAGTGAGTCTTGGTGAGATCGGATGGCCATTCGCCGGGAGTTCCGTTTTCAGGCATCGTGCTGTTGAGATCGAGCGAGATCAGTTTCGCGTCGTAGTCTACGTTAGCCACGAGCGGTCCGAGCAGAGTTAGAACAGGAGTCAGGGACTTCATCTTCGCTTTGGCGACCTGTTTAGTAAGACTCAGCATCGGTGGGCTTGCCGCCGCCGCAGGAGCGACAGCCGTGCCTTTTGGCGCGACTGGCTTGTCCGCCGCCAGGTAACGTCCGCCCGGGACAGTCGCGAGCTCGCCTTCGTTCCAGACACCAACCACGCCGACTGTGTGGCTGTAGCACGGTTGCGAGAAGAACTTGGATGTGTCGCCGTTGGTGTTCCAGGCTTCCCATGCTGTTGCCATCAGAGCAGCGAGTTCCTCGTAGTTACTCGGCTGTGAAGTGATGCCGTTAAAGACGCCGTTCCTAAAATAGAGATTCACGTAGGCCGTGAAACGGACCATGATTCCCTGCGCGGGCGACTGCGACGCCGCCTCCTGAAGCTTTGTAGCGAGAGTGGAATTGGCACTTGCAGCGGGCCACGAGATCTGGTTGTAAGGGATGCCGGCCTGGAAGCAGCATGCTACGCTCGCGGCCGGTTGGGTCAACACCTGGTCCTGCGTGTAAATGCGGCTCAAGTTAAGCCAGCGAGAATGCATACGCACACTCGGCGTGCCCTTAATGACGCAGTTGCCGCTGCCGAATGAGAGCTGGTCCAAATAGACCTGGCTGGACCAGAACGAGAACGGATTGCTATCTACCAGCCGTCCGGGGCCACTGCCGTTATCGCCGTTGATGCTAACAGGACCACCGATCAGCGGATCGCTTGTAACAGGGTCGCGATATTTCAGCTCGCCACCGATTATCGTCGTTGTGTAGTTCTGATACTGCACGAAAGAAACTCCGTGAGTACCGAACATGTTCCACTCGGCGGGAATTCGGTCTCCTGGCGGCGTGTCGGAGACGTCCTTCTGTAGCTTGATCGCCCACGGGCGAAATGTCGTGGTGAAGTTGTCGGGCGTGATACCGGGAGGCACTAGTTCTCCCTGCGTCTTGAGAAACGACCAGTTCAGAGCGGCGTTGGCGCCGTCATAAGTCGGAAACGCCTGCCAGTCGTTGTTGTTGAAAGTGCAGGGGTCCCATTCAATAAAGCCCTTAAAATAGATGCGAGGAAAAGAAAGTACGCTCATGGTGGACCTTTCTGTGAGTGGATGTTGTCTATAGCGGCAAGGTCGCCGCCAGTTTCATCATTGAATCCGATTCGTCTGTCCCGATTTCGCCCTCTTTGCTCCATGCGATGCCGACGACGGCGCGCACTGCACCGGTTTCGTCGAACACGGGCAACGCGATCGCTGCTTGTGCGTCAACGGCTTTTGCGCCGGGCTTGATGTTACCCGTTTCATCCGTCTGCAAGTTGCAGGTTTGGACCGGCTGCTTCTTCACCTGGGCCACACCCGCCATCCCCTTGCCATGTGGAACGTGGGCCACGATCGCGATCACCTTCGGCGGAATGTTATGCGCCGCCGTCAGATATAAATCGTCACCACGTTGCACATGCACCGTCCCGGCAAACCCATCCAACTTTGCGATTAGCGACTCCAGCCATTGCTGGTGAACCTGATTAGACTCAAACATTTATGTTTATTCCGAGCGTCACCTTGGAGTGCGGCGGCCTGGCGCCGCTTTGTTATCGATAGTGCTAGACCGGACCAAAGCGGCGCCAGGTCGCCGCACTCCAAGGTGTGGTCCGAGTAAACGGCCTGTTACCCAAAACAGTCCTGCTACCAATAGGACCACACCAAACATCAACGATGTCGTCTGGAAATTGGCGACGGCCGCGCCGGTCAGCGCGTAGAGCAGCGCTGGAGGCAGCGAACCAACAAAAGACGCCAGCGCAACGGTGCCCCAGCTAAGTGACGACGCACCAGACATGATCGCCACGGTCTCAGCCAGCATCGGAATCGGACGCGTCACAATAATTGCCAGCACGCCCCATCGCTCCAGCATGTTATTCGCGCGCGTCTGCTCTGCCGGCGTTACCACTCGCTCGAGGAGCTTCCCGCCGCGACGACCAACTGCAAAACCCACCAGCGCCGCGCCCACGCTACCAAGCAACGAAAGAAGTGTCCCGACGACGACACCAAAAAGCGAGCCATGGGCCACCATCACGAGACTCGACGGCACGGGTAAAAAGACATCGGCAATCAGCAGCCCGACACCCAGTCCCGCTGCTAACAAGCCTCCGTGCTTCATCCAAGGCGTCGGATCCGTTAAGAACGAAATGCCGAGTGCCTCAACGATAAAGAACAGGATCATGAAGAAGGCAATCAGTGCCGCAACGATTAGCAGGTAGCGTTTCACGGTTTCTTACTTGTGCAAAAGATTGAATGCCTCGATCGTCGTACCGAATACAAGCGATCGTCCCGGCGCCGGCGCGGTTTGAAAGTGTTCGAAGTAAAGTCGGTTTGTCAGGTTCTGAATGCCCGCTGTAAATAACATGCGATAGCTTTCACGACGCACTGTATAACCCCCGCGTACTGATTGCACAGCAAAAGAGTTTAGGCTCGCCGCTGTGCCATACTCGGTCGCGATCGCGGCGGAGAGGTCCAACGGATCCGCGCGCTTAACGCGTGCCTGGTAGCGAATCTCATACTCGGCAAACCAGGAGCGCCGCGCACTGTCGAATCGAAGACCATTAATTGTTCGCAAAGGCGTAATGTTAGACAGCGGCGCATCGCCGGCCGTACCACGCAGCGGAATTGGCGTGTCGCTGCGATTATAGAATTGGGCCAGCAGCCTCAAGGTATTTTCATCCGGCGTCAGGTTTGATCCTTTGAGTGCGCCGAATGTGCCGAAGGGAGTAATGATCCCGGTATGGCCCAACGACAGACTCATCTCGTAAGCGCTTTCGACCCCCTGGATGCGAGCTCTTGCCGTGTTGGTCCGCTGCACGTAAAGCACGCCGTGAAACGGGAAAAACGGTGACAGCGGCGCCAGACCTTTAGCAGCATCAGCCGGCACAAACAATGGCGGACCAAAGGCTGAACCAATGAAGTCTTTCAGATCATTTCTGAAGAAACCGATTGAAGCATTCCACTTCGCGCGCTGAATTTTCACGCCGGCGTCATATTCGCTACCTCGCTCCGGTTTCAAGGCGGTATTGGGAATCACCAACACGCTGAAAGTCGGATCACCAAAGTCACGCAGGAGATAACGCTCTGTAATTCCCGGTTCGCGAAAACTGTTTCCCCAGCGAAAGTATGGATTGATGCCTTGAGGCAGACGCACTACAACTCCCGCGTTTCCAGTCACGACTGTGCGAGCAGTGGTTACTCCTTTGATTCCTTTGACCAGATCTACGACTCCATCCGCTCCCCGGGTATTGATTGGACCAGGATTCGCAATCAGTCTCGCGAACGTTAGATCGAGCAACGTTGACTCAACACCGAGCGGGAAGCCACGTGTTACACGGGCTTCGGTGCGCCAGTTGTCAACGCGCAGTCCACCAGTAAACCGCAGCCAGCGGTTGACCTCATGCTCGAGTAGGTTGAACCAGCCCCAGTTTCGATAAACAGAATCGGGATTGCTGGCCAAACCGCTAACGACTTTGAAAGGAGCAACGAAATCGGTGCGCGAGAATTGATCGGCAGACGAATCACGAAGGTAACCAATCCCGGTCGTTAGCAACGTCCGAACTCCGGGGGCGAATGTAACCTGGAGGTCCAGCGCGTCACTCGTGATGGAACTCTTGTTCTCGGAGAGATTCCCGGGTGTGAATGCAGAGCGATTACCCGTAAGCACAGCGATGGGATCCGCCGGGATGTTTGGAGCGGGCACTAGTGTCCAACTACTATCGATAGCAATCGGAGAGGTTAATGTATTGTCAGGAAAAGAAAATTTCTGACGATAAAAACCGGCGGCGATTCGAGACAGCCAGCCGGTCAATTCCCGAGCTTCGTAACGCACGCCATACTTGTCCAAACGCCGGAAGCTGTTCGTTTGTGTACGCGGATCAAAGGGAGTCGCGATAAACGAGAATCCGAGGTTCTTATGCTGGCTGTTCAACTGGCGGTAGCGCAGGCTCTGATTCTCACGCGGGAAAAGCAGCAGATCGATCTGGTCGTTGAATCCATTCGCCTGCCCATTCGCAATCTCGGCTCCGGCCGGCAGACTCCAAACTGCGTAAGTACGAGCAACGCTGTTTCCCACCGCGTTCCCCATGTCCGTAACCAGCCGGCCCAGCTTCACAACGTCATCCACTGAGATCGGTTGATTGCCGGAAGTGTAGTTCGATTGACGGAATAGAGAGCCACCGAGCCGGAGTGCAAAGCCGCGACGACTCCAATTGATTGTGGAGCTGCCGCTACGAAATAGACCGTTGCTGTGGAAGTCGCCATTGAAACGTAGACCAAAATGATTCGCTTCGACATTGCCCCGCGGCGCGGCTGTTATCAAGTTGACCACTCCAGCCATCGCGTCTGAACCATACAAACTCGAGCCGGCTCCGCTGAGAACTTCCGCCGACTCCAGTTGGGTTACTGCCACGACCGCCGGAGAAACACCGGAAGTCGGATCGCTGCGCATGTTGTTGAGCCGCTCACCATCGAGAACGATCAGAACTCTGTTTGAAGCGAGCCCACGAAGGCGAGGTCGCTCGAGTGCCGGATTCGCGATGACGGGAATGAGGTTTGGCGTTCGCTCAATCGCCCGCGATGTTGATACTGGGCGGCGCTCTTCGATGTCGGAAGCGTTCGTCAGTGTAACCATCTGCGGAGTATCAACAGCAACACGCGCGTTGCCCTTTCCCGCGGTGACGGTCGTGCTGCTTTCAATGACACCAGGCACGAGGGAGAAATCTTCTTGATAGCGAGCGCTCCGGTGCAGAGTGATAACCCGCGCCGCAACAGCAAAGCCCTGACTATTTATGGAAAGCTGATAGGAACCATCGGGCAATTCAGTCAGTTCATACTTACCGGACGAATTGGTCTTTGTCTTCACTTCCCTGCCACTGGCGAGATTCAGCATCAGCACATCTGCGCTGACGATTACAGCACCAGTTTGATCCGTGATTGTTCCTGTGACTACAGCGCCGGTCGCGGCGGATCGGCCGGCAGCGGTGCCCAGCATCACACAAAGTAAAGCGACGCCGATGCGGATGAGGCTTTTCATGTCGGGCAAACGTGAGTTCTTACGTGGACTGCGGGCGAAGCTAAAGTATGCGAATGATTTATTCGCGCGTCAATACTTTGAGCCCCTCCCTGGAGTGCGGCGGCCCGGCGCCGCTTTGGCCTTGATCAAAACATGATCGATAACAAAGCGGCGCCGGGCCGCCGCACTCCAAGGAGACGCTCATGTGTTGCTAGCGCGTTTTTCTATTTTCGCCCAGGTGTCGCGGAGGCCGATGGTTCGATTGAACACCAACTTATCGCCAGAATCCCGGTCCACACAATAATAACCAAGACGCTCAAACTGATACTTGCTCCCCGGCGCTGCACCTCGCAGACTCGGTTCTATTCTGCAATCCTGCAGCACCTGCAACGATTCCGGATTCAGATTGGCGGTAAACTCCTGTCCTTCTTCAACGTCGTTCGGATCTTCCTTGACAAAAAGGTTCTCGTACGCGCGAACCTCTGCGGGTAGAGCATGATCAGCCGAGACCCAGTGAATAGTCGACTTCACTTTGCGACCATCAGGCGTGTTGCCGCCGCGTGTAGCCGGATCGTAAGTGCAACGGAGTTCCACAATCGCGCCGTTGCTATCCTTAATGACCTCAGTGCAAGTGATTAAGTAAGCATAGCGGAGACGCACCTCGCGACCGGGAGCGAGCCGGTAAAACTGTTTCGGCGGATCCTCACGGAAATCGTCCTCTTCGATATAGAGCGTCTTTGAAAAAGGAATCTTTCTGCTTCCCGCCGAGCTATCTTCGGGGTTGTTGATAGCATCCATTTCTTCCACCAAATCGTCGGGATAGTTCTCAATCACAACGCGCAAGGGTTTCTGCACACACATCACGCGCGGAACAATCTTATTCAAATCCTGGCGCAGAAAATATTCGAGCTGCTGAAGTTGCGTAATGCCGTTTGTCTTCGACACGCCCACACTCGCAATGAAGTTTCGGATCGCTGTTGGTGTGTAACCGCGACGGCGCATGCCCGAGAGCGTTGGCATACGCGGATCGTCCCAACCCTCGACATGTCCTTCTTCAACCAACTTCAAGAGCTTCCGTTTGCTAAGCAGCGTATGCGTGAGGGCCAGCCGGTCAAACTCGTACTGCCGCGAAGGAAATATGCCGAGCTGCTCGATGAACCAGTTATATAAAGGACGATTATTGTCGAACTCGAGGGTACACATAGAGTGCGTTACTCGCTCGATTGAATCCGACTGCCCGTGCGCGTAATCGTACATCGGGTAGATACACCACTGGTTCCCCGTACGATGATGATCCATGTGCAGAATCCGATACATAACCGGATCGCGCAAATTGAGATTCGGAGAGCTCATGTCGATCCGGGCACGCAGCGTTCGCGTACCATCCGGGAACTCTCCCTTTTTCATGCGCTCAAACAGATCGAGATTCTCTTCAACAGGACGGTCGCGGTACGGGCTGTTCCGGCCCGGTTCCGTTAACGTGCCGCGATACTCGCGAATCTCATTAGCGCTTAGATCGCATACGTAAGCCTTTCCGTCTCTAATCAAACGAATGGCCCATTCGTAGAGTTGTTGAAAGTAATCGGAGGCATAGAAGAGGCCGTCCCATTGGAAGCCCAGCCACTTCACGTCCTCCATGATGGCGTCAACGTACTCTGTTTCCTCTTTTGACGGATTCGTGTCGTCGAAACGCAAGTTGGTCTTGCCGCCGAACTCCGCTGCCAGTCCGAAATCGAGGCAGATGGCTTTGGCGTGGCCGATATGTAAATAGCCGTTTGGTTCGGGAGGAAATCGGGTCTGTACGCGCCCTTGGTGTTTACCGCTCTGAATATCCTCGATAATGATTTCTCTAATAAAATTTGAGGGCCCACCAGTATTCGGGCGCGAGTCTGGCGAACTCTCTGCAAATTCAGTCTCAATACCCACGTTTCTGCGTTCTCCGTCCTTCAATTAGGCTTAATGGCTTGTTCAGTGTACAAAAGATGATGAGCATGGTCATCTCGTCGGCTAGGTTCGGACGCAAAACTCACTTGACTGCCTCTGCACCGGCTCGCATCAGACAACCCAAACCCCGGTAAATCATTCGAAAGAAACTGAAATGTTCGTTCGCAACACCAGCACCTTTTCACTCATTATCCACGCGGCCTTGTTGCTGGCGTCATTGACGTGCGCGGAGGCCCGTCAGACCGCGCAAATGTACAGTGCTACTGGCCGCATCATTGACGCAGTCACGATGCAACCAGTCGCAGGAGCAGAATTCGTTTACGGCCAGCCCGCGAACACTACGAATAACGGTGGCTTCCTGAGCTTCCATATTGGACGGACCAACGCTGCGGGCGAATTCAGATTGCAGCATCTTAAGCCTGCTCATTACGCGCTCTACATAATGTCGAGGGATCGAAGCGATCTATATAGCGATGTACTCAATTTCGACGTTGTTGATGCGGACTTAGCGAATCTTGAAGTTCAGGCTCGTCATGGCTCAAAACTAACTGGCTTTGTGGTACCAGCGGGTGTCAGCAGCGGGACGACATTGACTGCATTGTCCGCGGTGAAGATCGTGGCCGCAGTGCCCAGCATAGGGAATCTGCGAATGGGAATCGCCAAAGTGACTTCCATTTCGCCGGACGGAAGTTTTCAGCTCGACGGATTGCGGCCGGGTAAGGCCTTCATCTCTTTGAAAGCTGACAATGAAATCTTAAATGGCTTGTCGATTCTGCGGATGGACCGAAACAACGGAGAAGTGTCGCAAGGAATTGAAATCAAACCGGGCGAAGATATTCTCGATTTGCGCATCACGATCGCGGATGGAAGCGGTGTCATTCGCGGACAGGTCAAAGTTGAGGGTGGGACGCTACCAGCCGGCGCACGAATGACCGCATCGATAAGAAATCAACCCCGCTTCGCTAACGGCTATGCACAAGTCGATAAGGATGGCCGATTTGTGATTTCGGGGTTGGCAGCGGGAACGTATGAGCTCACGCTGAACGTTTATAATCCGCCTCCTCGCCAGACCGCGCACCTACTCCCAACTATGACACAGACTGTGAAGGTTACCGATGCGAATGAATCTGCAGTCGTCTTCACGCTCCTTCTTCCTCCCCGTTGACTTTACAGCGGGCTCACCGCCACTCGGAACACGGCTTCGGTCGGTCAGAAGAAGGTGTCAGCGGAACGAAAGCACGCCTGCGGATTTCCGCTCTCCGCGATTCGGCAGTCGCTCGCGCTTGACGAGCGGATTCGAGCGCTGCTGATGAAGATGCACCATTGATTACTCCCATTGTCGCCGCATGTACCATGCGCTCCTCATCCGACTTCTTTACAAATTCTCTTTGCGCTCTCTGGATCAGGAGTAGCTGCTGGCGCCAGTAAAAAACTCCGGCTGAACGAGTCGGCCGCGTTGGCAGTTGGGCTTGGGGAATGTCCGTCGACTGCTGGTCGACCCGGTTGATATTGTCAGTGATCATCATGCGGGCATCATGTTCCGCATGCTCAACCTCGGACTTCAACCAGAACAGTTCGCGGAAATCGGCTTCCGTGATCTTCATGCCTGCGAGCGCCTCTGTCGTCTTCGGGTTCTTTAAAATTTTAGCCAGCCGCTTGCTGGTGCGCGGAGTAAGGCAGTCGTCGAAACCGAGTTGCACGGCGTTATTGAGAGCGGCGATGGCGTTGTCAGTCTCGTTCAACTCGGCGTAGAGTTCCGCGATCTCGTACTCGGCTCCCGCCCTGAGCCATTCGGGCGCTCCCGACTCGAGTCGCTTATAACCGCTGATCGCCTCGCGATACTGCTGATTGTCGGTTAACTCGGTCACCCTTAATAGTTGATCAACGTAGTCCTGTTGGGCCTGTATTCGGACGCCAAGCAAAAGCAAAAAGATCGCAAGTAGTGAAATACGACGCATAGAACCTCCTTGTATCGATCCAGTGAAGCAGCTTGTACGATTTCAAAATACTGACGGCGATGTATGGCGAGTAGAAGCAACTGGGCTGCCACGTGGCCGCCAACGCTTCGTAATTGGGCAAGTTTTTGAGTACGGGTTTCAGTTTGAAACGCCGAAGGCGTTGGCTAACCTCAGCCCAGGGTTGGAGCGCAGCGACAACCCTGGGCTCGCACGTAAAATATTTCGTCAAACCCTGAAAGGGTTCCTTTTAAGACGAACCCTTTTCAGGGTTCAACGCTACTTTTTGATCAATTCCCAGGGTTGTCGCTGCGCTCCAACCCTGGGCTATGGTTAGCCAACGCCTTCGGCGTTTGAATCGAATCACGGCTTTGGGGCGATGCGGTACAGGCTGCGTGCGGTGGCCAGGTAGAGTGCATCTCCGACTGCAGTGGGACGCGAATACAGCGGGTCATCCATTTGGATTTCGCCGAGCAATTCCTTACGCCGTCCGGCACGAAGCACGGTCATTAGGCCTCCTTCATTGCCAACGTAAAGCCGATCGCCGGCCAGCAGGAGACATCCCCATATGGCATCATTCGTCTCGTGCTTCCATAGTTGGACGCCGGTTACTGCGTCGAGACAATGAATGGTTCCACCCACGTCTCCAACGTACAGCAACCCATCCTTCACGATAGGCGTTCCCACCACGCGACTGACCTCGCGCGAAGTCCAGAGTAGCCCGCTCCCGGTAACGTCTCCCTGGCCGTTGGGATCGATCGCATAAACAAACGAGGGCGCGTTGCCATGACCAACAGACTGCCCCATGGCAATAAAGACGCGGCCATCAGCGAAGACCGGTGAAGCAAGAATATAGTTGCGCGAAAGAACGCCGGCGCGCGGTAACCACGGAGCATTTTTCGGATTGCCATCAAATCGCCAGACCTCCTGGCCTGAAGCTGCGTCGTACGCGCGCAACCAGCCATCTCCTCCGCCGAAGAGCACCAGCGTGCGTCCGTTGACATTCGCCGCCACAGGACTGGACCACGCTCCGTGCAACACCCGATCTCCTGCTCCGATCGCGCGCCAGACCAATTCACCCGTGTGCTTGTTCACTGCGATCAAGCTGGGAGCGCGCGGTGATGGTACGCGCGTATGACCCTCATTCTGGCCGTTAGAGGTACTGACCAGCAGCAGATCACCGAGTGACAACACTTCGCTGTTGCAGGCTTCGTGTGGAAAGACACCGAGGGCGGGCATGTCCAACTCCCAGATGATGTCGGCTGCGGCGTTGTCTTTGAACACCTCTGCACGATATGGACCATTGTTCTCGCCATCGGCGAGACCTCTCGTGTCAAGACAACGGAGCTGACATTCGGCAGTGACGTAGTACAACCGGTCGCCTTCGACATAGGGCACACTTGTCGTCGAGGGTAACAGGAAGTCCCGAAGTCCACGCTCCACTCGCGGAGCTACGTCCTGCCAAAGGAATGCGCCATCCGTCACCCGAAAGGCCATGAGCACACCTGCATCTTCTTTAAAGGCGCTGTTCATCTGTCGCGTATTGTCACTACCGACATAGACCACATCTCCGGCAACCACGGGACTGCCGTACACTTCGTTTCCCAACTCGACTTTCCAGACGATGTTCCGCCCACTGGAAATATCCCAGGCAGTCGGAGGATGGGCTGCTTTGAGCAGATCCATTTGCGATTGCGACGCGGCCAACGGCGCTGCCACATGAGATGAGACAACAGAAGTTTCAGACTCGACACCATCGATTCGATTCAGCGCCCATTCGGCCTGGTACCGCACAGCCGGATCGTTTGCGGATGCTTTCAGCGCCTCGCGCGCCTTCTGCGCTTTGGGCCCGATGCTTCCAAGTGCTTCGGCCGCGCAGATACGGACGTAGAGGAACTCATCCTTCAGAGCTTCGATCAACTGGGGCACTGCAGAGTGTGCAGCCGGGCCAATGCCCGCGAGCGCCTCACCCGCCGCCCAGCGAACGCCGGGAACCGGATCGTCCAACGCTCTGGTGAGGTTCTTAGTCGCTGCGGCCGCTCTCGGACCAATGGACGCCAGTGCCTCGGCCGCGTAAATGCGGACGTGTGGTTCTTCGTGCGAAAGAGTCTGGATTAGAGCCGGTACCGAAGGACTGGCTTTCTCGCGCAGAGCGCCCAGAGCGCGTGCGGCATCGGCCGCAACCATCGAGTCCTCGTCCCTCAGGGCCCGTCTCAAAGCCGGTTGAATCCTTACTGTATCGGGCGCAAGGTCAATGCATGCATCAGCGGCAAAGCGCCGGAAGGAGAGCTGCTCATGCCGAAGCAGTTCGACCAGCACCGGAATGGCAGGCGGACCGATCCAGCGGATGATTTCAAAGGTTTGCTGATGCAGAGCTTCGTTGTCACTCTTCAGGAATCGTCTCAGCAAAGGCAGCGAGCGTCCGGCATCATGGACCAGTGCAGCTTCTGCGCTCGCCCTTATCTTCGCGTCGCTGGACGTCACGCGATTTGCCCAGTCACGGACAGTACTTCCGGAAAGACCTGACCTCGTTTGACGCGACTGCGCGAGCACCGCTACCGGCAGAGTAAAAAGCAGCGTGCAGAGGAACAAATGTCGCATAGTTGTTATTGAGATGATACTTCTCAAGGAAGGGTTAGCGCATGATCTTTGTCCATAGATTACACAGATTAATTCACAGAAACTGTGTAATCTGTGGATAGACTCCTGTTTTATTTAAGCACTGTTTGTTGACAAGATTTCATCACCGCACTAGGATGCGCCCACACAAAATCATTCTGTTGCCTTAGATACCGGCGTGAGGCTTCGGATCGCCGGCGCAGTCCTCGTCTGCGTTGATTTTGTGACTACACCTCCCAGGCGCATTGCATCGTCGTAACAAGCTTACTTTGACAATCGGAATAGTGTCACAAGCGTGGCGTTGTCAGCCAAACGCTGCCGTTAGTGTGAATACGGTCGTTCAACAGTAACCAACCACAAAGGAGGGATCGGTGATGACACACGAAGCAGAGCTTGTAACGCTTCACAGCAACGACACCGATGCTCTTCCCTCTTCGGCCGTGATGAGCCACCTGCGCTCATCGAATTGGGCCGGCAGCGTACTGCTGACTTCGGCACTCCTACTCACGGCGATCGGTATTGCACTGTCTCTCAAATCAAACGTGTTTGTGTGGCTGCTGGGACAGGTGCTCCTTGCGCTCACGATGGTTCAATGGTTCGCACTGCTTCACGAATGTGGCCACGGCACGCTCTTCCGCTCCAAGTCACTTCATGCACCTGCCGGCCGAGTGGCCGCATTTTTCTCGCTCATTCCCTACCACTGCTGGAAGCGGGTTCATGGCCTGCATCACAAGTGGACCGGATGGCAGGATTTGGATCCGACAACCGCCGCACTCGTACCCCGTCCTCTCGGCCGCGCTGAACGAATCTTGATGAACGTTTGCTGGAAATACTGGATCCCGCTCTTCGCCACTGTATACAGGATTAATAACTACTGGCACCTGCCGCGACTTCGCTCGCTGTTCCTTAAACGAGAAGACCGCCGGCATATCGCGATCAGCATCATCTGGTACTTCCTGGTCTACGTGACGGTGACCATTATCGTGGGTCCCATGACGCTGCTGCGGGTCATTGGTCTTGCAACTGTGCTCGCCTTCGTGGTGGAGGATCTCATAATTCTGAGCCAGCACACGCACATTCCTACAAACCTGAGTCTGGGAGAGAAAGTTCCTCCGTTCCCTGCTCTCGAGCAAGAGGTGTTCACGCGATCTCTCGTTATGCCATCGTGGCTCTCGAAGATGTTGCTGCATATCGACGCTCACGAACTCCACCACATGTATCCATTCGTGCCCGGGTATCGCCTTCGCGATATCCCTTACGAGACGCGCAACGAAATAGATTGGAGGGCGTGGGTGAAAGGCGCCCGCGCAGTGCCGGGTGAGACATTGATGTTTCACAATCGGATCGAGACTGGAGTCGACATTTGAGCGGATGCAATCATGTACGATCCATTTCACTGTGCTCTCTTCTTGATTCCAGCCTTCGTACTCGCCGGCGTTCTGCACTCCTTCTGGTTGCATAATCGCCTCTCGCAGTTCCTGGCTATTCCCATTGATGGCGGCCGCATGTTTCGTGGGCGGCCGATCCTTGGCGAGAACAAGACACTGCGAGGCTTCGTCATGATTCCGGCCGCGGCGCTCGCTTTTGCCGCTCTCGCCACCATCATTTCTCTTCCACAAGGAGCGCCGCCCGCGACGCTGTGGCAGTTAACTCCAGTAGGTTACGCGGCGCTAGGTGCCTGGGCCGGATTCGGTTTCATGGCCGCGGAGCTTCCGAATTCATTTGTGAAGCGCCAACTCGGCATCTTGCCCGGACAAGCACCGGCATCTCGCCTCACAAAGACAATCTGCTTCACGATCGATCACATCGACTCGATTGTCGGAATGCTCGCCGCAGTAACACTGGCAGTACACACGCCGTGGATGACGTGGCTGTGGGTGCTTATTCTCGGACCTGCGATCCACTTGCTATTCAGTTGGTGGCTTTTCCGATTGGGCGTTAAGGGGAGGCGTGCATGACGACTCCTGCGTTCCGAACCGCGCCCGCATTACACACCGATCGCTACATAGTTCCACTCGATCAGGCGACGCTTCCCGAGTTCGCCGGCGGTAAAGCGCACAATCTGTATCGTGTCTTGAAGTTGGGTTTGCGTGTACCGGATGGCTTCGTCGTTACGACGAATGCTTTCGAGACTTATCTCGAAGAGAACGATCTTGCGGAGAGAATCCACACACTGTCTCAGCAACAGTTGTCAGCGCGTATTCATGATCTCATTGTCAATACACCCCTTTCACGCGAACTCCGCGACTGGTTGGACTCGGCCTCTGAAGAATTACTGAAGAGTGGACCGGTCGTCGTGCGCAGTTCGGCTATCGGCGAGGATTCCGCGCGAGCCTCGTTCGCCGGGCAGCTTGATTCATTTCTTCACGTGCGGACGTTCGCGCAGTTGGAAAAAGCTTTGCTGGCGTGCTGGGCATCATGCTGGTCCGAGCGCGCGATCGCCTATCGCGCCGCTCGCGGAATGGAAGCCAGTGGCATGGGCGTCGTCGTGCAAACCCAGGTTGACGCGGTCGCCGCGGGTGTTTTGTTCACACGCACTGCCGAAGGATCGATCCTCGTCGAACACACGTCAGGATTGGGTGACGCGCTCGTAGCTGGGGCCATTGATCCGGGACGCTTCCTGCTGCAACGCAATGGGCACGGCCTCGTCGTGCTTTGCGCGGGCGAGCGGCCTATTAAGAACGTCGAAGACCTCTTGTACTCACGACGCAGGCTCACTGAGTTTAGCCGCCTTGCCACTACGCTTGAAGAAGGACTGGGTGGGGCTCAGGACGTCGAGTGGGCCATCGACCGCTCCGGCTTGCTGCATATCGTTCAGTCGCGTCCGATCACTGCAATTCCGACAGTAAGTGCAGCGCAACCAGGCGGAGCGCCGATCCGCTGGTCAGATGCGAATGTAAACGAGAACTTTCCCGCGCCGATCTCTCCCTTCCTGTACTCAATTGCGAGTGCCGGCTACGCCCACTACTTTCGGAATCTCGCCCGCGCCTTCGGACTCTCAAAGACGCGAATCGCTGCCATGGACGACGCGCTTCGTCACATCATCGGCGTCCACGGCGCGAGGATGTATTACAACCTGACGAACATCCACACCGTGTTGCGAATGGCGCCGTTCGGCGACGCCCTCGTTGCCGCCTTCAACAACTTCGTCGGAGCGGGCGGCTCGTTTGCTGCTGCGTCACGCACCAAAGCCGGTCGCGCGCGTGAAGTTGTTGAGCTTGCTGTAATAGCGGTAAAGGTCGCCTCGCTCTACCTGTTCCTCGGGCGACGCGTGGCAACGTTTGAGCGACTCGTTGACGATTTTGCCGAGCGCACGGAACCAAGCCGGCTCGCTACTCTGTCGCTTCGCGATCTTCGGCTACTGCTCAACGAGCTGATGGATATCCGCTGCCATCAATGGACCAACGCCAGTCTCGCCGACGCGGCCTCAATGGTCTGTTATGCCATGCTGCGCCGGCTCGTCGAACAAGCCAGCGGCGGCAAAGGATCAGCGGCGTTGCATAACACTCTTCTCAAGGCCATTCCCGAGCTCGTCAGTGGAAAGCCGGTACAACAGCTCTGGGAACTTTCCCGCACAGTTCGTGATGACGCGACACTTCGCACTCTATTCGAAAGCGATTCAGAAACTATTGTTGACGAGATAGCGCTCAATCCGGAGTTAGCGGGCTTTCGTGTCCAGTTCGAGAAGTATTTACAACAGTGGGGCTTCCGCTGTTCCGCCGAACTCATGCTCACAGTTCCGAGCTTTCAGGAAGAACCAGCGCGGCTCGTCGAGATTATTCGCGCCTATGCACGCCGCGATTGCGAATCGCCTGATGCGGCGCTTAGCAGGCAACTTGCCGAACGCGAGCAGGAGACTCACTCCCTGCTGCGAAGACTGCCATGGCACCGCGCCGCCGTCTTACGCATCATCCTCCGCTGGACGCAAGCCGCCATTGCTTATCGCGAGCGCGCTCGTCTCAAACAAGCGTTGCTGTACAGCCGCTGTCGCCGCCTGGCGCTTGCGCTCGGCGATCAACTCGTGACAAGAGGACATCTGGCTGATCGAGAAGACACTTTTTATCTGACCGTTTCGGAAATCGATGAGTTGACTGCCGGACGCGCGATGTTCCCGCATCACGTGCAGGAACTGACAGCCATGCGCAAGCGCGCGCATGCGGATCTTGCCGCAACGCATCCCTTGAACGACTTCACTCTTCCCGAAGGTGGATATCTACCTCTGAGTGAAGACGCACATCCGGGTGACGTTACACCGCTGCGAAAGGATCACGGTTCGCACACGCTACAGGGAGTAGGCGCGTGTGGCGGTCGCGCAGTGGGCCGCGCTGTCGTGTTACATGACGCAAGTGAGGCGGGCAAACTTACGGACGGCGACATCCTGGTTACGCGTCAAACAGATCCCGGCTGGGCTTCAGTTTTTTTCCTGATTAAGGGTTTGGTGATTGAGCGAGGGGGAATGCTTTCACACGGCGCGATTGTGGCGCGCGAATTCGGAATTCCATGTGTTGTCGGTGTGCAACATGCAACACGTGAACTATTACGCGCCGGACAAATCGAAGTCGATGGCGATCAGGGGAGAGTGCATGTCCTCGATAAAACTGATCTACGCTTACTGGCGTGAACGATACCCCGTTAGCGTATTCCTGCCCTTCACGATCCTGATCGCCGCTGCGGGGGCCGCGGCGGGAGGATCGCTTCCTACCGTTCGGGACGCGCTGATAGGTTGCGTGCTCGCATACACCCTCGTTTTGGTTTTCCGCATCGGCGATGACCTCGCCGATCTCAGCAGCGATCGCGTGCGCCATCCGAGCAGAGTGTTGGTCCGGGCATCGAGTGTGACTCCGATCGTCGTCCTTGCGTCGATGATCGCCGCCGGCGACATCCTGTTGATGTTGCGCCAACCGCACCGCGGCGCTCGCATCGTTGTGTTTTCCGCGATCTCGCTCTTCCTTGCGCTGTGGTATCACTGGCGAGCACGGCTCCGCGCTGGTCCACTCGTCTCTGCGCACATCGTACTCGTCAAGTATCCCGTCATTTCTCTTTTGACCTGTGTGCGTTGGGACGAACTGTCACAACACACCGCGCTTCCCGCGTTCGGCACGATCTATCTTGGCTTATGCATTTACGAACAGGTTCATGATCGCGTGGTGCGCGAGTCGTACGGAGCGCAATGGATATTCGCCGCCGAGGTGGTACTCCTTGCGGGTCTGCCGCTGCTGATGCTTTCGATTGGAGGTTTTCTTAGATGACAGCCAATGCGATGATGCTTGTGAGGGACGTGCCTCAGTCCGGACCGCCTCCTGCCCACTTTGAGAAAGTGTCTTGTTACTACTGTAAGGGCACGGACTGGGCTGACTTTCTTACAGCTCAGGACGATCTCACCGGTCGTCCAGGGACGTTCACCTTCATCACCTGCAAGCGCTGTGGACTTCGATATCAGAACCCGCGGCTTCGCATCGAGCACGTCAAAGACTTTTACGATAACGAGTACATCGCCCACCGGAAAAAGACTGACTGGGGCCCGCTCACACAGTTTTTCAACTGGGTGATGGACCGGCACGATCGGCAGAAGGAAAAGCTCGTGCGCAGGTACGTCAAGCTTGGTCCAAAGACTGACGTTCTGGACGTGGGATGCGCTGTAGGAACTTTTTTGCAGAAACTGCGGGCGCGCCATGGCGCTCGTGTTGTGGGTGTCGACTTCAAAGATCTACGCGGCTGCCAGTCGCTCGAAGGCGTCGAGTTCCATTGCGGCCTGTTCTACGAACAGGCGCTCGAACGTGAACGCTTTGACGCAATCACGATGTGGCATTTCCTCGAACACGATTACGATCCACTACGCACACTTCAGACAGCTCGCGAATTGCTGAAGTCCTCCGGCTATCTCGTGATCGAGGTTCCGCGTCTCGACTCGCTCACATTCCGGCTCTACGGCGACCGCTGGCCCGGTGTGCAGGCGCCGCAGCACACAGTGCTTTACGACCGCAAAATGCTTTTGCGCATGGTCCGAAAGGCCGGGCTGGAAGTCGTCGATTATCTGCCCTACGGCGCGTTTCCGGCATTTTTCTATTTCTTTGCCGGCGCAGCCTTCAAGCTGTTAAAGGGTAAGGGTCTAAATCTTTCAAAAGCCATCTATCCCTATTTCGTCGGGCAGGTTTTATTTGCCCCGATCCTTGCTTTCGAAAAGCACCTCAACTTTGCGATGCAGACCGTCATCTGCAGGCGGGAGGATTAGGTATGACCAAGCGTGGCCGTATCGGACTTACGGGTTTGTTTATGTTGGGCGGCTCGTTGTTTTTGCTGGCCGTCGCGATCCCGACACTTTTTCTGGCGCGCCGTTTCTATTCCGAAGTCATCGTCCGCTGGATGGGGAGCGTCGTTCTCAGGTTCTGGAATATTGACTACACCACTTACTATTCCGAGCCACTTCCAGATCGCCAGACGATCTACATTGCGAACCACACCTCGACGCTTGATGTCATGCTGTTGATGGCGCTTGCCATACCGCGCGCGCGGTTTTTTCTTTCCGGTGATCTGCGCAGGCTCCTCGTGCCAGCGATCATTGGATATATCATCCGTATCTTTTGGACCGTTCCTCAAAGGTTTCCGGAGCGGAGACGCAAAATCTTCCAGCGCGCCGATCGCATCTTGCGACGCACCGGTGATTCGGTATTCCTGAGCCCGGAAGGCAAGTGCATCACAACAGGTGAGATTGGCCCATTCAACAAGGGCTCATTCCATCTCGCTACCAGCCTGAAGGCTCCTATCGTTCCCATCTACATTCACATCCCGCTCCAAATGCAGGGGTGGAGAGGTTACCACGCGAAGCCGGGACACGTGGACGTCTATTTTCTTCCTGCTATCGACACGTCGTTGTGGCGGCTTGAGGACCTCGAGGCCAATCGGGATCGAGTGCACGAGCTGTACGTTCGCGTTCATGACGCGATACGCGCAGATGGGAGGCTTCCGGCAGACCTGAGCATCGATCCGCCGCAACCGAAACTCATGAGGGCCGCCGTATGAACCACGATTTCCGCTCTCTGATTGACATGCTGTGTTACCGTGCACTGTATCAGGGGAACTCTCGCGCCTATACCTTTCTTGCAGATGGCGAAAACGAGAACTCCACACTTACTTATGCAGAGTTGGATCGACGCGCCTCCACGATCGCCACCGTTCTTTTGGATCGAGGAACGAAACCAGGCGAGCGGGCGATCCTGCTTTACCCTCCCGGTTTGGATTTCATAACGGCGTTCTTCGGCGCTCTCTATGCAGGTGTGATCGCCGTGCCTTGTTATCCGCCTCACCGCTTGCAACTCGCTCGTTCGCTCCCGCGCCTTACAGCCATAATCGCTAATGCCGAGCCCGGCATTGTCCTTTGCACAGCGGAGGTTGCTGCTGCGATTCCAGCCTGGATGGCACATACTCCAGACCTGAGTGCGCTTCCATGGATCACAACCGATACGCTCGAGGATGACGCCGCCTGCACGTGGAAGGAGCCTGAGGTTGGCCCATCAACTCTGGCCTTTCTTCAGTACACCTCGGGCTCAACCGCCGCACCTCGAGGAGTGATGGTTACTCACGGCAATCTCCTCCACAACCTCGGCAACATCAATCACGTGCAGGAGAATGATTCCGCCAGCGTTTCAGTTTCCTGGCTCCCGGTCATTCACGATATGGGGCTGATTGAAGGAGTTCTCGAGCCGGCGTACGCGGGCTACCCAGCGTATCTGATGCCGCCGGCCACCTTCCTCCAGCGTCCCATCCGCTGGCTGCGCGCGATTACTAAGTATCGTGCCACGAACAGCGGTGGTCCAAACTTCGCATATGACCTTTGTGCGCGGAAGGTCAATGCCGAACAGCGTGCCTTACTCGATCTTTCCAGTTGGCGCGTTGCATACAACGGTGCCGAACCTATTCGCAGTGAAACATTGACTGCGTTCGCTAGAACCTTTGGTGATTGCGGCTTCCATTGGAAATCTTTTTATCCGGTGTATGGCCTCGCTGAATCGACGCTGGTCGTCACCAGTGGGCGAAGGACCTACGAACCGAAATTTCTCGACGCCGATGCCGCTGCTCTTTCTGGCGGGCGCATTGAGGAATTCTTGTCAGATAGATCAACCCGACGAGTTTCACTCGTATCGAGTGGTCCACCTGCGCCTGGTACGCGTGTTCTCATCGTAAATCCTGACACCTACCGGCGTTGCGCGCCGCACGAAATCGGTGAGATCTGGATCTCATCAGCGAGCGTTACAAAAGGTTACTGGCGTCGCGACGAGGAGACCGCGCAAATCTTTGGCGCGAGACTCACCGACGATGGAAGCGGACCCTATCTACGCACCGGTGATCTCGGTGTCGTCATCGATGGCGAGTTGTTTGTTGCGGGACGACTGAAAGATCTTCTAATCGTACGCGGCTTCAAACACTACCCGCAGGATCTCGAACTGACGGTTGAGCGTCAGCACCCTGCCATCCGTCCAGGTTGTGTCGCCGTGTTTGCGCTTGAGGCACACGACGAGCGTATCGCCGTTGCTGCTGAGCTGGACCCGCGGCAACTGGATATCACGCGGACGAATCCCCTGGAATCCCTGATAGGCAGGATTTGCGGAGCCGTCGCGGAGATTCACGGGATCCAACTCCACACTATCGCTCTACTGAAACCCGGTGCACTTCCGAAAACAACCAGCGGCAAGATTCCTCACCGGGCATGTGCCCAGGCTTTGTCCGGGGGGCAATTAGCGGAGCTTGTGCGATGGATCAAACCCGAGGTTGGTCCATTCGATTCCACAACCACGCTGCAGTGGGCGGCAATATGACGACTACGGTACAACCTACGGCAGGCGAGGCGTTGTACCCGAGATTGGCGCAACTTGCAGCCGGTGTGCTGCGCATCCCGGTCGCAGATATTAACCCTGCTGTGCCGCTCTCAACGATGGGTCTCGATTCACTGGCAGCAGCCGAGCTAACCGCATTAATAGAAGATGAAGTAAGCCAGGAACTCCCACCGGCGCTGCTTTTCGAATGTCCGAGTCTTGATTCGCTCGCGCGCTTCATCGAATCGCGTTGTGCCGGAGAGCCGCTTGAGGAGAGCGAGCGAGAGACGCGTATCTCTCGAATGCTTGCCGATGCGATCTTGCCGGCCGACATCGTGCCGCCGCGCTCTGAAGATCGTCTTGATCATGACAACGTTCTTTTGACGGGCAGCACTGGTTTCGTCGGTGCTTACCTACTACGGTCGCTCCTGCGCGACACGCCAGCCGTGGTCCACTGCCTGGTCCGCCCGAACGGTACAGAGCCGAGCATTCGTGTAAGACGAAATCTGCAGCAATACGGACTTTGGGAGGAGCACTTTGCGGCGCGCATCCGGTACGTCGACTGTGACATCGCACAACCGTTGTTGGGAATGGCGAGCCCGGATTTCCTCGCGCTCGCCAACTCTATCAATGCGATCTATCACGGCGCTGCTGCAGTCGACTGGGTGCGCTCATACGAGGACCTTCGCGATGTGAACGTCTTTGGCACGCGCGAGTTGCTTCGTCTCGCGTGTTCCGGTCAGCCAAAATCTTTTCACTTTCTTTCGAGCCTCGCGGTTTGCTATTCCACCCGCGGGACCCGAGACGCGGTGGAGAGCGACGATCCTCTCACAAACTTGAGCGGTCTGAGCCTGGGCTATGCGCAGAGCAAATGTGTTGCGGAGTCGTTGGTGCGACAAGCCATCGAGCGTGGATGCCGCGCTACCATCGCCCGCCCAACGCTTGTCTCCGGTGATTCGAGCTCCGGAATCTCCAATGCCGATGACTTGCTGTCTCGTTTGCTTCGAGGCTGTATCCAGATGGGTGCGGCACCCGATCTCGATTGGGCCATGGATTGTGTGCCAGTCGATCACGTCGCGCATGCGATGGTCCACCTTGCACGAAGCGGCGTTGCCGGCGGTACCTACCATTTGATTAACGCGAGGTCCCGGTATTGGCGCGAGTGTGTGCTGTGGATGTGTCTGCGTGGCTATCAACTCGAGCTGATGCCCTATCGCGACTGGACGCGGCGCCTGCGCGAGACGGCAACTCCGTCACATCCTCTGTATCCCTTGCAGTCGTTCTTCCTGCGAACAGTTTCCGAGGAAGGCGGTCTTACTATTCCCGAGTTGTACGAAGAGACACGCCGGCGGCGAACGCGAAGCGATTTTTCCCGCGACATGCTTACACAAGCAGGAATAACATGTCCGTCTTTAGATACGCACCTCCTCGATCGGTACTTCGACTCGTATACGCAGCGAAGCCTGATTCCACCAGTGCCGCGTGCGACTCCCGTACATCGTGAGTCGCGTCTCAGCAACTCGCTCATCACGGCGATTGAGCATTCGCTGCGACGTCGCAACTGCGATCCTTCATTGCGCATCACGAACGTGGAACTCTTTCCCCTTGACGGCGACGACAGCATCGTTGCCGAGCTCACGTCCTGGAAACGCGGGTCTCAACCGGGGCTTCGTCGTGCTCGGCTGACAATTGAGTCGCGTGATGGGCGCACATCGTCGATCGACGTGATGTTGAAGTCGAAACCTGCGGACACAGACGCAATAGAAGTAGGCGAACAGGTCGCGCGCCTGTGTGGACGTCAACTCGGCGACGCGTACGCAGCGTGGCGCGATCACATTGGGTTGACTGGGAGTCACCTGAGAGAGTTGGCAATTTATGAGACCGATGATCCGCGCTTTGTCCAACATGTCCCGGCACCACTCGCTGTGTTGCGCGATGACGATCGAGGCGAATGGGTGGTGGCGCTGGAATACGTGAGCGATGCGCACGTGGCTAATGCTTCGGATCGCGCGTGGAGCCCCAGCGAGATCGACACCGCTCTTCGTGGTCTTGCCGTTCTTCATGGCGTGTGGCGCGATCGTTGGGATACTTTGATTTCGCAAAGCTGGCTTGCGCCACGGCGCAGCTCAGCGCAGATGGCGACGATGCTTCCACTCTGGTCGGCTCTCGCTGCAAACGCGCGCGCGGCTTTTATGAACTGGGCGGGACCTGCGCTGGTCAGGGCGCACGAGTCTTTGTTGTGCGGAATCGCTCGCTGGTGGCATCCGCTCGACAACTGTTTCGAGACGTTAATTCATAACGATTTCAACTCGCGGAATATCATGCTTCGCGGCGGTACTAATGGGCGACTGCGTCTTTGTGCGTACGACTGGGAGCTCTCGACAATCGGCGCGCCGCAGCGCGACCTGGCAGAGTTTCTTTGTTTCGTGCTCGCGCCCGAAACGGCGACTGAGGATGCACCCTACTGGCTTCAGCGTTACCGCGTTCTGCTCGAGGAACAAACAGCGACAACTATCGATGCAGTCGAATGGAACGCAGGATTCCGGGCTGCGTTGTGTGACTTCCTGATCGATCGGCTGGCGATGTACGCGATGATCCATCGCTTCCGCCCGCAAACGTTTCTCCCGCGTGTCGTGCGCACCTGGCTGACACTCCACAACCTTTTTCTATGGCCCATCTCATGAAACCCACTGGACCAGCCGGCACCATACACGTCAGCAATCTGCTGACGTACACAGCGCTGTTAGCCGGTTGTGGTGCTGTGTATGTCGCCATGATCGCTCATCAACGTGCTGCGGCAGGGGCGTTCATGGCCGTCGCCGTTATTGCTGATATCTTCGATGGCCGCTTCGCTCGACTGTTTGATCGCACGGGCTTCGAGTCAGAGTTTGGCGTGCAACTCGACAGCCTCACAGATGCCATAACGAGCGGCTTCGTTCCGGTGATCGTACTTGCGTCAGACAGCACGCCGGTTACATGGACCGCGGCTCTCGCCTGGTGGAGTTGCGCATTTCTCTATGCATTTGCTGCCATCACGAGGCTCGGTTACTACAACCTCACCCACGGCGACGGCCCCTGGTTCATCGGCCTGCCGGCCCCCTTCTGCACCCTCGTGGTTTCGACCTCACTGCTCTGGTCCCCACACGCTTTAGCCTCAGCATTGATCCTCGTCTGCTGCGCCGTGGCAATGGTCGCTCCCATTCACGTTCCGCGTCCGCGTTCGGTGGGGCTCGTTGCCTTCGTGGGCTGGGCTTTGGCTCTCGTAGTGCTTCACGCCCTTTATCCACAGATTACGCAGATTAATTAATACAATCTGTGTAATCTGTGGATAAAGAACTACTGAAACTTCAAAACAGGAAAGCCGCTGGGAACTGATTTTGGAATTTGTTTTTTCAACATCTCAGGCGTCGCTCGTCTATCGAGTAGTGCGTTGCGCACGAAATCTACGAGCTGCTGAAACTCGTCGTCCGTCAGCGCGATCGGAGTAACGAGAATCGGATCGACGCGCGTGAGCACCGGTTCAATGGGACCCATTGGCGCCATCAAATCCGAATCGACACCAGCCGCTCCAGGATTGTAGTGGCGCGCCGAAGCAAAGACGTCCAGGTGATGTCGAATCGCGTCTTCCAGGCGAGTAAAAGCACCGTTGTGGAAAAAGGCGGGTTGCAACGCCACGTTGCGCAGCGGCGACGTGCGAAACTTATAACGATCGAGCGAGTTGCCGGTCACCTGCTCGAGGCCGAAATCTTCATTCTGAGCCGGTCCATCGAAAGGCACGTTTCCGACCGCGGGCGCAATCTGCGGAACACCGATCACGTGCTGTGAAAAATCACTGAACATCTCATTGGAGCTTCCCGAAACCTTGTGACACTCCACACAACGTGCCTTTCCGAAGAAGAGTAATGCGCCTCTCTTTTGCTCGTCCGTCAGAGCATTCTTCTGTCCTCTTGCAAACTGATCGATTGGCGCGTCAGCAAAGATCAGTGAGAACTCGAATTCAGCGATTGCCAGTCCAAACATATCGAAAGTAATTGGTCCACCATCTCGAACCGCGGGAAAGATCTTCCCAAACTGTTTGCGATACTCAGGCACGTTGTTAATTCGTCTGAGCACCTCCGTGCGAATGTCGGAGTTGTCACCCGGAAAAGCAAAACCAGCGACTTCGACGCGTTCTGTCGGCGGAATAAAAGCCTGCGCAACGAGCAGGTGCGGCTGATATGAAAGCGTCAGTCCTTCCGGCAACGGAAACTGAAAACCGGCACTATTATCGAATGGGTCGAGAGAGAGAGAGGCGAAGCGCGAGTTCCACATCAGGTTTGGGAAGAATGCCGTGTTGATTACCATCGGCGTGCGTCGTTGATTGCGTGGTCCGGCGCGATCGGGACCGACGATGCCATTGTTATCGATCCCGATCGCGATTGATTGAGAGTCTCCAAAGCCGTTCTTTGGCGAGTGACAGCCGGAACAGTTGTTATCGTTGTTCAACCCACCGGCAGTGTCGAAGAATAATAGCCTGCCCAGATCCACGAGTTGGTTATCAAGCTTACGACCGAGTCGCGGTTCGAGAGTAGACTCGATTCGACCTGTGAATCCATGTTGAGAGAGCACGGCCGCGAGCTGATCATCCAGTGTCGCACTGCTGACAACAACGGCACTCAACAACAGAAGTGATATGACAACGATACAGATTCTCATTGATCCACCTCAATTATTTCGGACTCACTCGGCGCGAGGATTGTGCTGCTCAAACATACCGTTCGGATTATGTAGCCAGATCCACGCTGTCAATTCCCAGAGCCCGACTCCTTCGCTGTCTTCTCGCCACGCGTCCGCAGCGCCAGGGAATCCTTCCGGTGCTATACCCGGAGACAGAGTTAACGGAACCACGTATTCCACGCCCACCAATCGCCATCCATCTCCATCGCGAAGGTATAGAAGGATCTCAGGGCGATTCGGATCAAACTCGCCGTCAAGCAACGAAGGATTTAACCAATGGCAGCCTTCACCTTCCTCGCAGAAATTCAGATTGATGTAGCCTTCCGCTTCTGCCTGCTCGACACGATGGAATCGCGCCGTAGCTTTTCGAGCGCTTGCAAGCCCCGCCAGAACCTCAGGCGAGAGTTCGTCGCTCACGTTAGTTGGAGGTGTTGCGAAAGTGGCGCCGATCAGTATTAAAACGAGTATTGAACTCACTAGTAATTTCATTTCGGTCTCCTTTGTTTTTTGATATCTGTCACCAGTGCCAAACTTGATCGTAGTCATCCATCAACAGCGCGATGTCGTTGCGATGGATCAATTTCACCCCGGCCATGCAGTTCGTAATATCAAGGCCGCGTTCTTCGAGATCTTCGCGAACCGCAAAAACGGGAACACCCTTTTGCTGTAAGCGCATGAGGTCTTCGTTAGGCCGAGCGGGGTGATTGATTCCAATAGTGCCTATCTTGATGGGCGGACATTCCTGAGGCACGAGATAGTTGACCGCGTTTGACCTCAGCATGACGCCGAGATTAGCGCCGGCATTCTTCAGTGCGCCGCTAAGCCATAGGATTGTGTCGTCCTGTTCTTCCAGGGTGGCACGGTAAGCTGTTTCGACAATGTTCAGAATTTTCATACTTACCTCCCAGCTCATTTGGTCGGAATGACCAGAGTGTTGGTGGATTCGCCCACCATCTTGAAGAAGTCCGCGGGACTACCGCGCCGTACACCATCGACAGCGTTCGCCGCGCCACGTTCATCCACGCAAAGGCCGCAGTTGATCCACGTCAGCCGCGGTTTGTCGCCGCCCATTGCGAGCAGCGAACTCACGAATGCTTTGGTAGTGGGATGTTCTTCCTCGTCAACGCTTGTCCCTTTCACAGGGTTGGCGTGTGGCGCCTGATCTTTTAGTGACAGGCAAACAGCCCCCTCGTAAGCAAAGACGTTGACATTGATTCCCTGCTCCAGCGCCGCGTGAATGATCCGGAACGCGGTAGTCGAGTTAGCCGATTCATAAGGCGGATCCATTAGTGCCAGGGTCAGCGTTCGCTCTTTCATAGTTCCTCCTAGTGGGCTCTGGTCCAACAAGCTAATGCCAGATTGCTTTCGTATTTGGCTGAGTAATGGTGTCGACTAGACTGTTGACACCCGATTCGTGGACACCCTGGGCCAGCTCTGCGGCTTGAATGCCGCGCTCGTGCAATGAGAAGTCGTCTGCCAGCAAAATGACGCCGGCATCCAGCAAACGTTGTAGTCGTGCCGTTGTCTTTCGGGCGGCAAACACTCCGTTCTGCAACAGAAACACTGTGACCCGGTGGCCACGTTCCTTGATGGCGATCGCTGTTTGTTCGACGAATTCCGTGTCGCGCGACTCGAATGAGTCTCGTGATTCGATAAGAACGTATTCCGTCATCGGCTTCTCCTCATGTCTCCCGATAATTTCCCTTCGGGAGCGGCGTTCACCCTGTAAGCGGAATTTCCGGCAGAAGCGTCTCAGACCAGCGGCAAAATTTTTTTGAGTCTTGCGCAGCCTGAGATAGAATTCGCCCTCCCGGGGCTGGAGGAGCGCCTGTTGCGATGACCGAAGCTCAGACACATGATGTGACGCAGTTGCTCATTGATTGGAGTAACGGCGACAAGTCCGCACTCAATAGGTTGGTGCCGGTAGTGGAACAGGAGTTACGGCGTCTCGCGCACCACTACATGAGAGGGGAACGCCAGGGGCACACCCTGCAAACCACGGCGCTAGTCAACGAGGCTTTCGTCCGATTGGCTAATCGCAAAAGAGTCCAGTGGCAAAACCGGGCTCACTTCTTCGGCATTGCCGCTCAACTAATGCGTACGATTCTCGTGGACCACGCACGCAGCCATGCCTGCGCAAAAAGAGGGGGCGGCGCCGAAAAGCTTGAGCTGAACGACGCGCTGGTAGTCTCACAGCAGAAAGCGTCGGAGGTGATCGCTTTGGACGAAGCACTGAAGGAACTGGAGCTAATCGACCCGAGACAGAGCCGCATCGTGGAACTCCGATTCTTTGGTGGTCTGACAGTTGAGGAAGCAGCCGAAGTCCTGCACGTCTCGCCCATCACAATCAAAAGAGAATGGAGCAGCGCAAAATCCTGGCTTTATCGCCGTTTGGCAGAACAGTAACGATCCACTGCTATGACCCCCGAACGATGGCAGCAGATTAAAGTTGTGCTTGAGGAAGCACTGGAGTGTGATCCGCTCGAACGCGAGGCGTACCTCGATGACGCCTGCGCCGGTGATCTCGCCTTGCGCACCGAAGTCGAAGCCCTCATCGACTCACATGCGCGCTCCGGCGACTTCATCGAATCGCCCGCATATGAGTTACTGGCAGGTTCGCTCACGCAAACCGACCTTGAGCCCGGCAAGAGCATTGGCCCATACGAAATTATTCGGCGTCTCGGCGCGGGCGGAATGGGCGACATCTATCTCGCGGAAGATACACGCCTCGGACGCAAAGTTGCGCTCAAAGCGCTGCCGGCCCATTTCACGAAAGATGCCGAGCGTGTTCGTCGCTTTCAACTCGAAGCGAAGGCAGCCTCGGCGCTCAGCCATCCAAACATCATCACGATCTATGAAATCGGGCAGTTAGACCACCTGCACTACATCGTCTTTGAATTCATCGACGGGCAAACGCTTCGCCAGCACATTGCAACCGCGCCGCTCACAATCGCTGAAAGCCTGCATATCGCCGGCAGTGTCTCCGCAGCACTACTCGCCGCGCATGAAGCCGGCATCGTGCACCGGGACATCAAACCGGAAAACATCATGATGCGCGCGGACGGCTTCGTGAAAGTGCTCGACTTTGGATTGGCGAAGTTGACCGAACGTAAAGTCGCAGTTTCTGAAGCGACCACCCTGTTTCAAACAGAGCCGGGACTGGTGATGGGCACCGCTCCCTACCTATCGCCCGAACAGGCACGTGGACTGAGTATCGATCCGCGCGCCGACATTTGGAGTCTGGGTGCGGTGCTTTATGAGATGGTCGCAGGCCGTCCGCCATTTGAAGGACCGACCAAGACGGATGTGCTGGTTGCAATCCTCGGTAGAGAACCAGTTCCACTGCCGAGATACCGGCCCGAGGTACCGACGGAGCTCGAATGGATCATCAAGAAAGCACTCCGTAAGGATCGAGACGAGCGTTATCAAACGGCCAGAGAGTTCCTGGCCGATCTGAAAAACCTCGCTCAACGATTGGACTTCGAACAAGAGCTGGAGCGCACGCTGGACACGAGTGACTCTCGTAGTCCTGCTTACCTCGTCTCGCAATCTCAGCCGAAATCGTCGAGCTCTGTCATCGACTCACTTGCCATAGTTCCGTTTCAGCACAACGATCCCGAGGCAGGCATGGAGTACTTCAGCGACGGCCTCGCTGAGACCATGATCACCACGCTCTCGCGTTTGCCGGAGCTGCGCGTAATGGCGTGGAGTACCGTATCCCAATACAAAGGCCGGCAGATAGATCCGCGGCGCGTGGGACGCGAGCTGGGAGTTCGTGGTGTAGTGACCGGCCGAATCGTGCAGTCAACGGATTGCCTCGTGATGAAGCTCGAACTCGTCGACGCCAATGATGGCTCGCAACTTTGGGGCGACCATTGCGTCTGCAATCCGGAGAATGTGCTTGAGGTCGGAACACAGATTTCATGTGAGCTTTCAGAACGGCTGTTACTACGTCTCACGAGCGAAGAAAGGAATCAACTTGCCAGGCACCCGACTAACAACGTTGAGGCTTATCACTCGTACCTCAAGGGACGTTACTGCTGGAACAAACGTACCGACGAGGATGTGAGGAGTGCCATTGAGTATTTCCAAAAGGCCATCGATTCGGATCCCACATATGCGTTGGCCTACATTGGACTCGCAGACTGCTACCTGATTCTCGGAAGTTTTGGCGTTGCCACCCTTGCGCCAAAGGAGGCTTTCCCCAGAGCGCGCGAGGCTGTCGAGCGCGCAATCGAGATCGACGACACGTTAGCTGAAGCTCACAATTCGCTCGCGTATTGTCTCGCTAACTACGACTGGAACTGGACGGCCGCACAACGTGAATTTAGCCGGGCTCTAGAGCTAAAACCCGGTTATGCAGTGGCGCACCACTGGTATGGCTTCCTCTTTCTGGTTGCGTTTGGCCGCCTGGATGAGGCAATTGCGGAGCTGCGGCGTGCGCTTGAGCTTGATCCGCTTTCACTGCCCATCGGTTCAAACATTGGCTTCCTGCTCTACCTCGCCCGCCGCTATGACGACGCCCTGGGTCACTTTCGTCGCCATCTCGAGATGGACCGAAGTTTTGTCTACACGCATTGGCAGATGAGCCTGGCGTACGAAGCATGCGGCAGGTATGACGAGGCAATCGCAGGTTTCCAGAAAGCGATCTCCCTTTCGGGAACAAGCACGTTGCCGCGCACTTTATTGGCGCGCAGCTACGCACTCGCCGGAAGGAAAAGCGAAGCTCTAAAACTAATCGATGAGCTAAACGAACTGTCGGTCCAGCACTATGTCTCTCCCTACCGGATCGCGGCTGTTTATGCTGCGCTTGGCGATAGAGATCGTGCTTTCAAATGGTTCGAACACGCGTATGAGTCTCGTGATGGTTGGTTGATTTGGCTGGCAGTCGATCCAGTGGTTGATAACCTTCGCGAAGATGAGCGATTCACAGAGCTTCTACGGCGTATCGGTCTGCCAACAGTGCGTCCAACGGCAGTAACTGGAGAGTCAGGTTCTCGCTTGCAGCCGTCGACGCCAGTGCGCCCGGCTCGTTTTAGACGTGTGGCGCTGGTCACAGTGCTGGCCGTCTTGCTGTTAACCGCCGCCGGTTATCTGCTGGTCAGATTTCCTGGAGGCAGAAAAACGGCAAAAGGTCCTGAGGCTGTTAGCTTTCAACAGTTGACATACCAATCGGGGCCCGAGTTCTTCCCTTCACTCTCGCCTGACGGCAATTCAACCGTTTATGCGAGCCGCGCCTCAGGTAACTGGGACATCTACCTTCAGCGCATCGGCGACGCGAACCTCGTTAACCTGACAAAGAATTTTGTAACAGACGATTCTCAACCTGCCTTCTCGCCTGACGGGCAACGAATCGCATTTCGCTCGGAACGCGATGGCGGCGGTATCTATGTAATGAATGTGAATGGAGATTCGCCGGTTCGCGTGTCGGACTTTGGCTATTCTCCTTCATGGTCGCCTGACGGCGAACAGATCCTCGTCGGTACGGAAAAAATTCCGCAGCCCTCAACTCGTCCGACAAAGAGTCAGCTTTGGATAATCGAGTTGAAGTCAGGACAGAGACAACGAATCTCAGAAGGTGACGCACTGCAACCGGCATCTTCTCCTCATTACAAGCGGATCGCCTACTGGAGCCGGCCGGATCGATATGGACAACGCGAACACATCTGGACCATCCCCGCCAGCGGTGGTACGCCTGTGGCAGTGACCGACGGTTCTTCAACCGATCTCAATCCGGTTTGGTCGCCTGACGGAAAGTACTTGTACTTCTCGAGCAATCGCGGTGGCAGTTCGAATATTTGGCGTGTGCTTATCGATGAAGATACAGGTGTCGTCGGCGGGTCGCCCGAAGCCGTCACATCAATCGGTGCGAATACTTCTGTTTTATATCTCAGCTTCTCGCGCAACGGGCAACTGGCGTATTCGGCGCAGACTGACATCAGAAATCTCCGCCGCATCCCCTTTGATCCCAAGCTGGGCACTGTGGGTAAGCCGGTTGCCGTTACTGAGGGGTCATTGCAGTTATGGTTTCCGGATGTGTCGCCGACTGGAGAGTGGCTGACTGCATATTCGATGGGCCAGCAACGACACATTTACGTCATGCGCCCGGATGGTACGGACCAGCGTGATATCACTCCGGACACCTATCGTCATGCATGGCCGCGGTGGTCTCCCGACGGTCTACGTATCGCGTTCACGTCGCGACGTACAGGCGACTACGAGCTTTGGATCATGAATGGTAACGGTTCCGATCTGCGGCAGGTGTCTCAAAGTAATGGTGGTCACTATTCACCATGGTCCGTTGCGGGGAACATGATCGCGTATTCGATTCACACGCCAAAGAACGACTGCGTCATCATTAATCCCGACAAGGCGTGGAGTGATCAGAAGTTTGTCTATTTGTCTCCGCTGAGCGATGCGAGCTTGTCGTTCGAAGGGTGGTCGTGGTCTACGGACGGCAAGAAGTTAGCGGGCATCAAACACTTGCCGAACGGAGTCCATTCCGGTATTGGCATCTATGATCTGGAGACGCGGGATTATGATTGGTTAACTGATTTCGGCGATTGGCCGATTTGGCTCAAGGATAATCGTCACCTGCTGTTCGTGAGCCAGGGAACGATTTATCTTTATGACACGGCCTCACGAAAGTACCGTCCGGTATTCCAGGTCACTGATCAAGATGTTGACATCGGCAGCCCCGCCCTCTCGCCAGACGACCGCACGATCTATTTCACGTACGTCGCCGCGGACGCCGACATATGGCTCATGAATCTAGCCGCGAAATAGCCTTTTGGAACGTGCTGTAGGGGCGGCCCTCCGTGGCCGCCCCTTGTCCGGACATTCAACTTCTGAAGGTCGGTCGTTGCCGCACGAGAGGCGGCGATTGCTTTCGAGGTAGTTCAATTCCCCGCAGGGGCGGCCACGGAGGGCCGCCCCTACAGTACGTTCAGCGCGACGCCGGAGCACTGTTCCGCGAAGATTCGATCTACCAGTTTGGCTATTTCCTCCACGGCTTTTTCGGGAGATTTGCCACGGCGATGAATCCCGCAAACGGCTGTCGTCCACGAATGGTCGAATTGTGCCGCCAATCCCCAGCGCGATTGACCCTTCTGGTCCAGACCATAAGTCAAGTATGCCGAAAGCGTATTGATCCCTGTCCCGGGTCGCTCGCCGATCAGATGAATGATCATTTCAGCTTGCAGCAGCGATCCGACGTGATAACCCGCTCGCACTCTCCCATTCTCAATAACTATATCTACCTCGCTAACGTGATTCCCTCTCGCCATAAGTTCGCGGCGTACGCCCGGCAGCACTGAGCGCAAATTCTCATTGATCGCGTTGGCGTTGAGTCCATCGGAAACGACAATCTGCACTCGGGGCCGTCGTGCGGGATAGAGTGTCCGGATACGAGCCGCATCTTTAGCGTCGATCAGCTCGCCCGTTGCCGGGTGTGCCAGGTAGTCGTCTCGGCCCGAAGATCTGGTGTGCACTCGAAAGAAACGCGGCGACGAATCAGAGATCGCCGCTTCATCAAGTGTCGAGTAAAGCGCACGCCTCGCATTTGAGTAGATTCTCAAAATTCGAGCGTTCGCTTCAGTCGGGTCGCTGAAGTTTGCGTCGCAGCCGTAACCAAGGTCGAACCCTCGTTCCACAAGCACACTAATCTTTTTTGCTCCTTCGTCGCGGAGCGTATCGAGGGAACGAGAGTCGCCGCCCGCTTTGTGATAGGCGGCATACAGCACATCCGGACTCGTGCCGGACAGCTCGATTAATCTCCTCTCCATTGCGGAGGTGATTTGACGCCCGGTTTGGCGGCGCAACCTGGGATGCTCGCGGAAAGAAGTCGTCATGTAGCCAAGCATTGGATCCGCGTTTCCCGCAACCGCCATCAAATACGCCGGGGCAGCCTGGACCACGATCTGTTCCGTAAGTGTCTGCAATTCAGATGGTCCAATACCCATATGAAAAGTGGCACAGACATCAAGGCCCATTGTTATTCCGTGAAGCTTGGCCATCACAGTGTCTTCCAGGCACGCCCGCAGCAATTGTTCGCCGGTGCGGAAGACTTCCGGTCCGATGAATCCGGCTACATCGTTGACGATCATCCAACTCCCGGTCCGTTGCTGAATGAGTCTCGCAACGCCGTACGCCCGCGCTTCGAGCGTAACCATATCAACACCCTCGGCAGCCTGGTTGGTGACCGCGGAACCCTGACCCGTCTCGAAGTAGAGCCCGTCAAATCCGGGTGCGAGGGCTAGTAACCCGTCAACATCGAGCCCGACCATTCCCAATATTGCCTTCGAAGTTCCGGCAAGACTCTGAAAGCCGACATCCACTCTTGTTTGCGAGCGCGCATTGGTCTGCTTAACGATGTCCGACAGCACGCAGTATCGAGTTGGTAACTTGAGTCGCTCGACGACGCTCTGCAGCAACTGCTCGAGCCTGATGATTGTGTCGACATCGTCGCTTGCAGGATTGAGACCGATAATCACATCGCCGCAACCGTAGGCCAGTCCTTCGAGGATTGAAAGCAGTATCTCCGTTTCATCGTCGCCGGGCGAATTAGGCTGAATTCGTGAGCCGAAGTGTCCCGGTGAGCCGATTGCGATATCGTTTCCCGGCAGCGGATTGAAGAGCTTGCAAGATAGCGTCCCAAGCTCTTCATTACTCATGATTTTTACGACTGCGGCAACAGCTTCGCTGGAGACGCCACTTCGATGCTGTTCGATCCAACTCGCGCCCTGGGACGAAAGAAGAATTCGCTTGAACTCAGCGACAGTAAGATAGGCCACCTCGCGGGCAAGTTGCGGATCCAACGACTGATGAAGAGCCTCGGTAACCTGATCTTCGACGAAGTCGGTGCCGGCAATATCTCCGAGCGACAGCGCGGCCAGCGTGTCGCGCGCCTCGCGTCGTATGTCGTCATCGCGTGTGCCACCGACGTTCAAATCACCCTCCTTGAACTCGTTGGCGAGCACGAATATTGGGGTCAGCCGGTTGTCAGCCATGGTGAAGAATCATTCCAGATCGGAGACTATCATAGTAGTGACCAGACGCCTCTTGTGTTGAATTCCTCGACCACTCAAAGTAATCTATAAGCCACTTATGCACTTCTTACTCGACTCAATCAGACTTTCTTTCAACTTGTCGGGCTGCGCTTTGCCAACCATCTCCAACGAGGCCTGTAAGTGTATGCGCGGAGGATGACGGCTTAGCCAAATTGTATTTGGGTAAATGGGTCGTCATCCGGAGTGAGGATGGCGGCCTTTTAGTTTGTGCTGAAGTGAACAGTGAGGACCAATGGAGTTTCAACAATTAGAGATGTTCGCGGCAGTGGTCGAAGAAGGAAACATATCTCGGGCGGCACAGCGCGTCTTCCGAACGGGGCCCGCCGTAAGCATTGCTCTGAAAAAACTGGAAGATGAGATGGGCACTCTGCTCTTTGAACGAAACGATCGGCACAATTATCAACTCACGGGTTCGGGTAAGTTGCTCTATGAACATGCAAAGCGAATCCTCGACTTGCGGCGGGAGGCCGAGACTGCCGTCAAGCACTCTTCAAACGACGCCACACTCCGAATCGGAACACACGAAAGCACGAGTCTATATTTCCTGCCGTCTTTGATGACACGACTAAATGAGACACATCCGGCGATCAAAACAGAAGTCATCTGCGGTAATGCCGATCGATTGTTACTGGCATTAACGAATCGTGCCATTGAGCTGGCACTGATTGGAGATGCGCCGGCTGATCCTGAATTAGACAGTTACATGCTCAAGAGAGACGAATTGGTTGTGATTGCTAACCCGGAACACCATCTGTCAAAACGCCAACATATAACCGTTGCGGATCTTCGCGATGAATACCTGGTGGTCCAGGGACGCAAATCACATTTGCGGGAAAGGATTGTTCAGGCGATGCAGGCATCCAGGATTCCGTTCAACATCGGCGTAGAGAACGTCGGGATCGAGGCAATTAAGCGCCTCGTGATTAACGGACTCGGCATTGGTTTTGTACCAAAGATGTGCGTGAGTGAAGAAGTAGTTAATGGAAAGCTTGTTGCTCTGAAAGTCGACGATCTCAGGACTGAGTGGAACATCTCGCTGGTATGGCGAAAGGATCATTCTCTGTCACGCATCGCGCGAGAGTTTATCGAGCTGAACATTAAAGTCTCACTGTCCTGATTTGGATTTCTCCGTGCAGAAGGAGTTCAAACTAAGACACTACCCGAAACCGGGACGAACGTTTCGCAATAGTTCACGAACGACCGGGCTTCGGTGAGAAGAGTGGTTGCCGCTGTTTCGGTCGGATCGCAGCCTTTCAGCTCGATGAAACGAGAAGATAACTGTTGCCATTCTTCCTTAGTCTGTCCCGATAGAACAAATAAGTTTTCAAACTCCCACAACGCCTCATCGTCCGTGAACGGATCAACCAGACGTTGGTAAAGAGGCACACGTGCTGCCGCCGCCGCTGCTTCGTAAGCAACGAGCATCGCGTGTTCGTATTCACGGTGATAGAAGAGCGCGTCTCCTTGGGCAAGCAATTCGCGCGACCGCTCGATCGCCGGTACAGTTGCCGCCACAGTCGACCCGGCACACTCGCCCTTCACTCCCTGACGCACGGCGAACTGTTCATTCTCATGTCCGTAGTCGTCATAGAAAGTCGAGTCTTCTGCAAAGGCAGGTACTGCGCGCCACGGCTCCAATAGCTGCCGGAGTCGTTTCTCACCTACACGCGTCACAAAGTCGTTGAATTGCTCATCTTCATTCCTCTCATCTTTATACAACTGCAGCAGCGTTTTAATAACGTGGGTACAATTTTTCGCCGGGAACTTTCCGATGAGTTGTGCGATTTGTGCCGAGCCGGGATCAGTCTGACCACCCAATGAGACAAGGTAGGCCGGCACAGTGTGCCCTTCGTGCGACAGCGCTGCCGCATGAAAGCCAATGTTGGCCACAGTGTGTTGGGCGCAACCATTAGGACAGCCGGAGATCTTGATTCTTAACTCTCGGGCGAGCTCACGATACCCCGCCAGACCGTTGTCGAAGGAGTTAGAGATTGCGGTTCCGAGGCCTTTGGCAGAAGCGATACCGAGACGGCAAGTATCAGATCCGGGACACGTAGTTACATCGACAACCGTCCCGACACCTGCTTCGCCAACTTCAATTTGCTTTAACGAAAGGTACAGCTCGAGCAATCTCTCTTCACGCACCCAGGGAAGAAAGAGATTCTGCCCAATTGAGGTCCTTAGCTCGCTGGAAGAGAATTCACGTGCGATCCTCGCGAGGCTTCGCGCCCG
>Ga0111538_10000878_pt1 | contig 41500 bp, 45 predicted proteins | sample SoiMethybrSBSTD1_FD_79669 | JGI IMG/M metagenome (GOLD analysis project Ga0111538, IMG submission 79669) | Bulk soil microbial communities from a Populus tree surrounding site in Tennessee, USA - Soil MetaG P. TD hybrid SBSTD1 (version 2)... | ecosystem: Environmental > Terrestrial > Soil >...
GGCGCTCAGCGGCGCTCGAGCGCGCTGTCCTCCGCGGACAGCCGCCGCGCCTCGTCAGGCAGCATCACGGGGATGCCGTCACGAACCGGGTAGGCAAGCCGGTCGGCACGGCAGACGAATTCCTGGGAATCCTGGAGCCAGAGGAGCGGCCCTTTGCAGACGGGGCACGCAAGGATGTCCGTCAATCGCTCACTCACGTCCGTGTTCCTTCCTTTTCCGCCTTCCGGCGCGCGATCGACTCGATCAGCGCCGAGGCGCTGGCCGCGTCGACTCGCGGCTCCACTTCGACGTACCCGGCTTCGCTCCAGCCGACGCCGTTGCATTTTACGGCATCCTTCTCGGTGAGCAGGACCGGCTTGCCTCGCCCTGCCCCGGCAAGCGCAGGCGTAAACCGCGCGTGGTCCGGGAGCGTCCTAGTTTCGATCTGGAGCCCGTGATCGCGCAGCATCGCGAAGAAGCGGTCGGGATTGCCGATCGCAGCCGCGGCGACGACCTCACGCCCGGCGAAGTCCGACAGCGGTCGCCGCGACCCGTCGCGGAACGCGACCACCGCGACCGGCTGGAGACGCATGCGAATCGCGCCTGCCCGGTCGAAGCCCGCGCCGTTTACGACCACCGCGTCGACTTCGTCGAGCCGGCTCGCCGGCTCGCGCAGCGGTCCAGCCGGCAGCCGCCGCATGTTGCCGAGGCCGCGCATGCCGTCCACCACTGCGATCTCGACATCGCGCGCGAGCGCATAGTGCTGGAGCCCGTCGTCGCAGACGATCACGTCGCAATCGGGCTCAAGCAGGCGCACGGCGTCGGCCCGGCGCGCCGCGACGGCCACCGGTAACGTCAGGCGACGCCGGATCATCCAGGGTTCGTCGCCGGCGTCCGACGCGGAGTCGGCGTCCGTCAGTCGGCGCGCGCCTCCGCCCGCGCCTTTGTAGCCGCGCATGGCGACGCCCGTGCGCAGGCCCGTCCGCTCGAGCTCACCCGCGAGCCAGATCACGAAGGGCGTCTTGCCGGCGCCGCCCACGGTGAGGTTCCCGACGATCACGACGAGCCGCGGCGATCGATAGCGCGCGAGGATGCCGCGCTCGTAGAGCGAGCGGCGGAGCGCGGCGGCACCGGCGAATAGCCAGGCGAGCGGGAGCAGCCACCGGCCGCGGCCGCTGTCGCCGTACCAGGTTCCGATCAGCCAGTCGTGCAGGCGCTTCTGCATGCGTGCGGCCGAACCCGCTCAGACGTTGAACTGCATCCGGTGCAGTGCTGCGTATGTGCCGCCTGCCCCAAGCAGCGACGTGTGCGTGCCGGTCTCGACGATGCGCCCTTCGTCCATGACGACGATCCGGTCTGCTCGCTCGATGGTCGTGAGCCGGTGCGCGATGATGAGCGTCGTTCGCCCACGCATGAGCTCCGCGAGCGCGGTCTGCACGAGGTGCTCGGATTCCGCGTCGAGGGCCGAGGTAGCCTCGTCGAGGATGAGGACCGGCGCATTCTTCAGGATCGCCCGCGCGATCGCCACGCGCTGCCGCTGGCCGCCGGAAAGGAGCGTCCCGCGCTCGCCGATCGGCATCTCGAGGCCGAGCGGCAGCTCCTCGGCAAACTCGAGCACGTGCGCCGCCCGTGCAGCCTGCCGCACCGCTTCCGCATCGGCACCGGGGGCGCTGAACGCGATGTTGTTGCGGATGGAGTCGTCGATGAGCATGACGTCCTGGCTCACCATCGCAAGCTGGTCGCGCAGGTCGCGACGGGGGTACTTGCGGATGTCGATCCCGTCGAGCAGCACCATGCCCGAGTCGGGGTCGTGGAAGCGCGGCAGCAGGCTCACGAGCGTCGACTTCCCGCTGCCGGACCGCCCGACGATCGCGACCGTCTCGCCGGGCGCGACGCGCAGGTTGATGTCCGTCAGCACGCGGCCCTTTTCCGCCTCGTAAGTGAAGCTGACGTCGCGGTACTCCACTTCGCCGCGCGCGCGGACGAGTCTGATGTCGCCGCCGCCATCCTCGGCCGCCGAATCGATCACCTCGAACACGCTCTGGCCGGCAGCGATGCCCTGTTGCAGCGGCCCGAGCACGCTGACCAGGCGGCGCAGCGGAGCGCTGACCATCAGGAGTGCGACCAGGAACGAGGTGAAGCTTCCGACCGTCATGCCTTCCTGGATCACGTCACGCAGCGCCATGTACATGACCGCGGCCAGTCCGAGCGAGGCGAACATCTGCACCACCGGGTTCGACACGGCCTTGACCGTGATGAGCTTCATGAAGCTCGCACGGTTGAGCTCGTTGACCTCCTCGAATGCGGACAGCTGCTGCTCCTCGGCGTTGAACACCTTGATCATGCGCTGGCTCTCGAGCGACTCCTTGGCGACACGCGCGACGTCGCCCATCGAGGACTGGATGCGCGCGCTGTAGCGCCGGAACAGGTGGCTCGTCGCCCGTATTAGCCCGACCGCGATCGGGCCGACTGCGAGCGCGAAAAGCGTCAGCTTCCAGTTCAGGTAGATGAGGTAGGCGACCAGTCCCACGATCGTCAGCGTGTCACGGATGATGAAGGTCACTGCATTGGTCGCAGCCTCCGCCACCATCTCGATGTTGTAGGTCAGGCGGGACAGCAGCGGCGCGACCCCGTTCCTGTCGAAGAACGAGACCGGCATCTGCAGGTAGCGCGCAAAGAGGTCGTGGCGGAGCGACTTGATGACCTGGCGGCCGACCCAGCCGGGGGCGTAGACCGAGAGGTAGTCGCCGACGCCGCGCACCACGAACAGCACGACGATTCCGGCCGGCACGATGACCAGCATGCGGGGGTCGTGCACGACGAAGGCGCCGTCCAGGAATTTCTTCGTGAGGATGGCGAATCCCGTGTCGACCGAGGCGTACATCACCATGCCGAGCACGCCCAGCAGGAACATCGGCCAGTGCGGGCGCGCGTAGGCCAGCAGCTGCACATAGGTCCTGAGTGCGCTGGCGTCGAGCGCGGCGCGCTCGGCCCGCGCCTTATTCTTCCGGGTGCTGGCTGACGGTCGCAATGTTGACCTGCGTGAATCCCTGCCGGGCGGCGACGTCCATCGCAGTCACGACCGATTGGTGGGTCGCGCGCGCGTCCGCCCGGATGGTGACCGGTTCGCGCGTGTTGCGGCCCGCGACCTGCCGGAGCGCCGCGGAGAGCGTCGCACGCTCGTTGTTCACGAGCGCGCGGTCGTTGACGCGGTAGCTGCCCTGGGCGGAGATCGTGATGATGATCGGGTGCATCGAGCGCTCGATCGTCGCTGAACCCGCCTCCGGCAGCTCGACGCGCAGGCGCGAGTCCTGGATGAAGGTCGTCGACAGCATGAAGAAGATGACCAGCAGCAGGACGACGTCCACCAAAGAGATGAGGTTGAGCTCGATCTCGTCCGGGCGCTTGACGCGCAGCCTCATGAGGCCGCTTCGCGCCGCCGCGAGCCGCGCTCGACGCGGCGGCTCATCTGGTCGAAGGCACGCACCAGCTTCATCGCTTCCTTTTCCATGTCGACAACCAGGAGGTCGACGACGCCGCGCAGGTACCGGTAGGCAAAGAGCGAGGGAATGGCGACGATGAGGCCGGCGGCAGTCGTGATGAGCGCCGTGCCGATGCCGCCCGACAGCACGCGCGGATCGCCTACGCCCTCGCTGGAGATCGCCTCGAAGGCCTGGATCATGCCGGTTACGGTGCCGAGCAGGCCAAGCAGCGGCGAGATGGCGGCGATCGTGCCGAGCGTGCCGAGGAAGCGTTCGAGCTCGTGCACGACGTGCCGGCCTGTGTCCTCGATCGCCTCCTTCATGATCTCCCGGCCCTGCTCGCGGTTGGATAGCCCCGCGGCGAGCACGCGTCCGAGCGGCGAGTTGTGCGCGAGCGCCTCGATGTGGCGCTCGTTGAGGCTCTGCGACTCGACTAGCTTCCAGATGCGCTCGGTGAGCTCGCTCGGGATCACGCGCTTGCGCTGCAGCGTCCACAACCGCTCGAGCGTGATCGCGGCGGCGACCACCGAGCAGAAGATGATCGGCCACATGACCGGGCCGCCCGCGAGGATGATTTCCCACATGGCGCGGCATGATACCGTGCGGGCGCGGCCGCTGCCCGCACCCCTCAATTCAGCGACCCGGCCCTCCACCAGCGCCGGTTCTCGCGGCGCTCGGCAGCGACGGCGACATGGCCCGGCTGCGGCGGAAATTCCGCGCGGATCGCACCCTCGTCCGCGGTGACGAGGACCGATGTGCCGGCCTGCCGCCAGCGCGCGACGACTCCCGCATCCGGCATGTCCCAGCGATTGCCGAAGCCGGCCGACACGATCGCGACGCGTGCAGACGCGGCCGCAACCAATGCGGGCGACGACGAGCTGCGGCTACCGTGGTGCGGCACCAGGACGACGTCGGCCGCCCCCACGTGCGGAAGAATCTCCGCTTCGGCAGCTGCCTCCGGGTCGGCAAGCAGGAGCGCGCTACCGCCGCGACCTGCAACGACGATCGCGCAGGAGCGGTCATTGTCGCTTCCCTCGAATCCGGATGGCGGGTGCATCACGCGGAATTCGACGCCGTCCCAGCGCCAGGAGTCGCCGCGCCGGCAGGTCGCGTCCGCACGGAGGCGGCTGTGCTCGGCCGTCATCGTGAATTCGACGGGCAGCGCCAGGCGAAGCGCATCCGCTCCGCCCGCATGGTCCGCATCGTCGTGGCTCACGACGAGGACGTCGATGTTTCGGACTCCGCGGCCGCGAAGATAGGGCAACAGCGCGACCTTCGCCGCCGCGTTACCCGATTGCCAGCGCGGTCCCGTATCGAATACAAGCGTGTGGCGCGCCGTCTCGATGACGGTCGCCAGTCCCTGGCCGGTGTCCATCGCGGTTAGTACGTATCCGCCTTCGGGCGGGCGCGGGGCGTTGCCGAGTAGCAGCGCGCCAGCCATACAGGCGGCCGCGCAGCGCAGCCCCGTAATTGGCAGGACCTGTGCCGCGAAGAGCGCGAGGCCCGTCGCCGCGACGACCACGCCAGGCTGGGCTGCGGGCGAAAAGCTCGCCTTCGGCCACGCCGCAACGGCCTCGAGCAGCGGCCAGGCGCGATCGAGGATCACCGCGAGCAGGCGCCACAGCGTCGCTGCGGCCTCCGGAGCGGCCGCCGTCAGCACCGTCCCCGCAAGTATGACCGGCAGAAGAGCGAGGCTGAAAACCGGGATTGCAACAGCGTTCACGAGCGGCGCAACGAGCGAGATGCGTCCGAAAGTCGCCGCAAGCACCGGCGTCAGAAGCGTCGTCACCGCGAGCTGGGCTTTCGCAAACGCCACGAGGCGGGACCACCACTGCGCTTGCTGGATGCTCGCAGTGCAGAGCGCAGCGGTCGCTACGAACGACAACCAGAAGCCGGCCGAAGTCAGCGCCAGCGGATCGCAGGCGACCAGCACGAGGCCGGCGAGCGCCAGCGACTGGTGCAGCGGCCAGGTGCGTCGCAGGACGCGAAGCAGCGCGAATACGGCAAACATGGCGAGCGTTCGCAAGGCTGGCACCGATCCGCCCGACAGGACTGCGTATCCTGCCGTGACCGCGACCACGACAGCGGACTCGGAGCCAGTCCCGATTCGCGGCAAGCCGGTCGAATGCGCACGTCGGCACAGGCGAAGAAGCGCCAGCACGGCGACCCCGCAGCCGGTGACATGTAGTCCGGAGATCGCAATGAGATGTGCGATGCCGGTGATGGCGAACGCGTCCCACAGTTGCTCCGGAATCGCGCCGCGCACGCCGACCGCGAGCCCTTGCAGCACGGCGGCGGACGGTCCTTCTGCCACGGCCTGTGCAATGCCGTCGGCGATGCGGCCGCGCAGGCGCTCGACAGGTCGCTCGGCTGGCGGCGTCAGCCGGACGGGCGCGCTTTTTCCCACCACGTACGCGGTCGCGTCGACGCGCTCCCGCAGCAGCGCAAGATCCCGGTCCGGCGCGCATGGATTGACGAATCCGTGGCGGCACCGCAGCCGTAGCTGGAGCCGCCAGACTTCGCCGGGCCGCGGAACTCCCGTCGATTCGTACCACGCGACCCGGACTCGCCGTGGCGCGTCCGCGGCGGGCTCGGCTTCGATCACGTCGAGGTCGAAGTCGGTGCGTCCCTCGCGCTCCAGCGCGGGCGCCGCGATTCGCCCCGTGACGGTGACCGGCTCGCGATCGCGCGCGCAAGGCCACGCGCCGTCGAGCCAGCCGCTCGCGAGCAGCTGCGTCCAGGCAAATCCGGCGCATACCGCTGCAAGAACCGGTCGACGCCGCACGAATGACGCGACGCATAACGCAGCGAATGGCGCGACGGCACGTGCACCGACCGCGGGCATGCCGAGGAGCGCGGCAGCACCCGCCGAGAAAGCGATCGCGACCTGCCACATGAACGCCGGCCCGCCTGTCGTGCCCGGACGTTAACGGGACGCGGCCGGCAGCGTCAGGCGATCAGGCGGCGCCTTCGCGCAGAATTCCGTCTTCGAGCACCAGCACGCGGTCCATGCGGGCGGCGAGTGCGTGGTCGTGCGTCACGATGACGAGGCTCGTGCCCAGCTCGCGATTGAGCTCGATCATCAGCTCGAAGACCTGGCGGGCGTGACGCCCGTCGAGGTTTCCTGTCGGCTCATCCGCGAGCACGATGCGCGGGCGCGTGACGAGCGCGCGTGCAACCGCCGCGCGCTGCCGCTCGCCGCCGGAGAGCTGCGACGGCCGATGCGCAAGGCGGGCACCGAGCCCGACCCGCCGGAGCAGCGCCTCTGCTGCGTGCGCGGCTTCCGCGTGCGGCATCCGGCGGATGAGCAGCGGCATCGCGACGTTCTCGAGCGCCGAGAACTCGGGAAGCAGGTGATGGAACTGGTAGACGAAGCCCATCGCGGAGTTCCTGAGGCGTCCCCGCTCCGCGTCGTCCAGCGATGACATCTCGCGCCCGTCGATCCGAACGCGGCCGGCGGTCGGCAGGTCCAGGCCCCCCAGCAGCTGCAGCAACGTCGTCTTTCCGGACCCGGATGCGCCGACGACCGCGACGCGCTCGCCTCGTCCGACGCTCGCATCGGCGCCGGAAAGCACCCGGACGACAGCCGGTCCCTGGCGGAATTCCTTGACGAGGCCCTCGCAGGCCAGCACGACGTCATGACTCATGCGGTTCGCTCAAACCTCGTGGCGCAGGGCATCCGCCGGTTGCGTCCGTGCAGCGCGCCAGGCGGGATACAGGGTGGCTAGTACGCCGAGGGCGAGGGCGACGCCGGCGACGAGGAACACGTCGGCCGCGCGCACCTCGGACGGCAGCTCTGAGATGAAATACACCTGCGGATCCACGAATGTGATGCCCGTCGCCTGCTGCAGCGCCGCAACCACCGGCGTCGCATTGAAGGCGAGCAGCAGCCCCGCCGCGGCGCCGATCGCCGTTCCGACGACGCCAATGACCGAGCCCTGCGTCATGAAGATCGAGACCATGTCGCGCGGTGCGCCCCCGAGCGTGCGCAGGATCGCGATGTCGGCGCGCTTTTCCTTCACGACCATCACGAGCGTCGCGATGATGTTGAACGCGGCGACCGCGACGACGAGCAGCAGCACGAAGAACATGATCGACTTCGTGACCTGGAGGGAGCGGAAGAAATTCCCCTGGCGCCGGCTCCAGTCGCTGATGAAATAGCTGCCGGGCAGCGACTGCCCGATCGCTCGGATGAGCTCCGGCGCGGCATTCGGGTCGTCAAACCGGTAGCGCAGGCCCGTCACGGCATCGCCCAGCCGGAAGAGCCTCTGGGCATCGGCGAGGTGCACGACCGCGAGCCCCTGGTCGAACTCGTACATGCCGGCGTCGATGAAGCCGGCCACCATGAACCGGCGCATGCGCGGCGCGACGCCGGCGGGCGTGACGTTGCCCTGCGCGATGACGACGAGCACGCCGTCGCCGCGGCGGACCCGGAGCTTGTCCGCGAGCCCCCGGCCGAGCAGCACGCGCCAGCCACCGGCGTCGAGCGCGCGGAACCCGCCGTCGGACAGGTGCCGTTCGAGCGCAGAGACGCGTCGCTCCGCGTCCGGCTCCACCGCGCGCAGGTCGACGGCCGCGGAACGCTCGCCGGCGACCAGCATGGCGTGGCGCTCCACGAAGGGTGCGATCGCAACGACGCCGTCCTCGCCGCGCGTCTTCTCCATGACCGCGCGCCAGTCAGCGAGGCGCGCTCCCTCCCCCTCGAGCGTCGCGTGGGCGACAATGTCGAGGATCCGGCGCGATAGGTCGCGCTCGAAGCCATTCATGACCGAGAGCACGACGATGAGAACCGCGACCCCGAGCGCGATGCCGGTCATTGCGATGATCGAGATGAAGCCGACGAAACGGTTGCCTTGCCGGGCGCGCAGGTAGCGCAGGCCGATCCAGACCGGCCACGCTCCCGGAAAGGGCGTTTCCGCAGCTCTGCGGGCATCGGCTGTCTTATTCATACCGCAACGCCTCCGCAGGCTCCGTCGCGGCTGCCCGGCGCGCGGGGTATATCGTCGCGAGCAGCGTCAGCAAAAAGGCGGTGATCGAGACAAGGAGGACGTCGGATGCACGCAGCTCCGACGGTATCTCGGAGATGTAGTAAACCGCCGGGTCGAAGAGCTCGAACCCGAAAACCCATTCGAAGAAGCGCACGATCCCGGCGGCATTCAGGGCGAGCACGACGCCGAGGCCGATCCCAGCGAGCGCGCCCACCCAGCCAATGAGCGTGCCCTGTACCACGAATGTCGCGACCACGCCGCCACGCGAGAAGCCCATGGTGCGCAGGATCGCAATGTCGTTGCGCTTCTCCGCAACTACCATGACGAGGCCCGAGACGATGTTGAACGCCGCGATCGCGACGATGAGGAGCAGGATGACCGACATCACGAGCTTCTCGATGCGAATCGCGCGGAAGTACGCCGAATGCTCCGCCGTCCAGTCCGTCGCATTCCTGACGCCGAGCGCCACTGCCAGGCGCGGCGTGCGGGCGGGCGCTTCGAAGGGGTCCGCGTAGAACACCCGCACGCCGGCCGAAGCAGCCGGACCTGCGATCGCGGCGACGTCCTCGAGCGAGGCGAACGCCAGCGTCGAGTCGTGGTCCGCAAGGCCGACCTCGAACTCGCCGCTGACCTCGAACGAGCCGATGCGCGGCGCAAGGCTTCCGTCTGCATTGCTACGCAGCAGGAGGAGGCTCACATGGTCACCCGGCTGAGCCTCCAGCTGGTAGGCAAGCACGCGGCCGAGTGCGACGCGCGTGCTCCCCGGGATGAGCTGCCCAACCTCGCCCGCAATCATCGCCTTGGCGAGCGCCGTGTCCGGACCATGGTCGCGCGCGTCGATCCCGCGCAGCACCACGCCTGCGAGCGTCGCGTTGTGGGAAAGCAGCCCCTGGACCTCGACGAAGGGCTCGGCGCTCGCCACGCCTGGCTCGCTGCGCGCCCGCTCGGCCAGGGCGCGGAGCGACGCCGCCTCCGGCGAGCCCGGCAGCGTCGCGTGCGCGGCGAGCGAGAGCAGGCGCGTGCGGAGCTCGCCTTCGAACCCGTTCATGACGGACAGGATGGCGATGAGCGCTGCCGCCCCGAGTCCAATGCCGGCGAGCGATACGACACTGATGAAAGAGACGAAGTACTGATGCTGGCTGGCCCAGAGGTAGCGCAGCCCGAGTCCCAGGGGCAGCGGGGTCAGCATGTGCAGTAGTTCACAGGATTCGGAATGCCTATCAAGGATTTACCGTGGCAACCTCGACAGGCTCCCACCCGGTGCTAAACTCGTTGCGGAGGTATCGCGATGCCTATCCTACGCATTTTGCTGCTGCTCGCGCTTGGAGCCGCCGGCCCTGCGCTTGCGGAAACGCTCAGCACCGATACCGGCAATCCCGCGGCCGCCGCGGATCGCCCGCATCGGGGCAGCACGATGACCCAGGTCGAGAGCCAATACGGCGCGCCCACCAACCGGCATGCCGCTGTCGGCACTCCCCCGATCACGCGCTGGGATTACCCCCAGTTCTCGGTGTATTTCGAGAATGACCGGGTGCTTCACGCCGTGCTCGCCAAGAGCGTGCCGGCCGGCTGATCGTTGCCGGCCGCAAGGGGCCGGGTATCCTGTCGAATCGAGACCCCGCCGGGTTCGCCCGGAGCGGGGAGTTTTGCCTGCAGGATGCACCGATGCCAGACCACCCCGCCGCGAGGACCCGATTGCCCGAGGGTGTGCAGCGCGTGCGCTGGGGCGAGCTGTACGGCAGCAGCCCGGCGTTCTTCCTGGTTGAAGCCGCGACGTCGGCATCGGCACCACTCGTCGTCGCCGCCGGCAGCGGGCGCGAAGCCGACCAGGTGCTCGCCGAGATCTCGTTCTATGCCGGCAGCCGCGACGACCTCTGGTCTTTCCCGGATCGCGAGACCCTCCCCTACGACCCGTTCTCGCCGCATCCGGACATCGTCTCCGAGCGCCTGCGTACGCTCGCGGCGCTCCCCAATCTCCAACGCGGTATCGTTGTCACGACGAAAGCGGCACTACTCGACCGGCTGCCGCCGCGCGCATTCATCGAGGCGCACGCGTTCAAGTTGGCGGTAGGCGAGCATATCGACCTGCCGCGGCTCCGCAAGCGTCTGGCCGACGCCGGCTACGCGCAGGTCACGCAGGTCCTGAGCCCGGGCGAGTTCGCGGTCCGTGGCGCGGTCATCGACCTCTATCCGGCCGGCGCCGCGCAGCCGTTCCGGCTCGACCTCTTTGACGATCTGATCGAATCGGTGCGGGTCTTTGATCCGGCCGATCAACGCTCGGGCGCGCGACTGCCTGCGGTCCCTTTGCTTCCCGCCCGCGAAGTGCCTTCGTCGGCAGAGGCGATCGCGGCATTTCGCAGCCGCTGGCGCGAGCGCTTCGAAGGCGACCCGCAGTCGAGCGCCGTCTATCGCGCGGTGACCGCCGGACAGATGCCAGCCGGCATCGAGGCGTGGCTGCCGCTGTTCTTCGGGCGCACGTCGGGCTTCGCAGACTACCTGCCCGCCGGCAGCGTGGTCGTCGACCTCGTCGACCTCGAGCGCGCGCTCGAGGACGGATGGGTCGATATCGGGGCGCGTTTCGAGGATCGGCGGCACGACCGCGAGCGGCCGCTGCTGCCGCCCGAAGAAGCATTCGTGCCTGCCTCGGTCGCGCTTGCAGCGCTCGACGCGCATGCACGAGTCGTCCTTGCCCCCGTGAAGGTCGAGCCGATCGCGACATCCCTGCCCTTCGTGAATTTCGGTTCCGAGCCGCCGCCCGAGCTGCGCGCAGATCCGCGCGCGCCGAAGCCGCTCGAGAAGCTCTCCCGCTTCGTCGAAGGCGGCGCACGCCGCGTCCTCGTAACTGTGGATTCCGCCGGCCGGCGCGAAGTCCTCGCCGAGTCGCTGAGGCGCGAGGGCTTCGTGCCGGAGATCGCCGCGGACTGGAAGGCGTTCATCGACGGCGGCGCATCGCTCGGGCTCGCCGTGGCTCAGGACGTGCGCGGGCTCCTGCTCCCGCAACGTGCGCTCGCCCTGGTCGCCGAGGAGCAGCTTTTCGGCGAGCGCGCGCGCCAGGAACGCCGCCGCCGTCGCGCCGAGCGCGACCCCGATGCAATTCTGCGCGAGCTCGCAGCGCTTTCGCCCGGTGCGCCGGTCGTGCACGAGGACTACGGCGTAGGACGTTACCGGGGACTGCGCGTAATGCAGGTCGCCGGCCACCCCGCCGAGTTCCTCGTGCTGGAGTACGCCGGCGGAGACCTCCTGTATGTGCCGGTGCACGCGCTCGATCGCGTGACGCGCTACACGGGCGGCTCGCCCGATGCGGCGCCCTGGCACCGCCTCGGCACTGAGCAATGGGCGCGTGCACGGCGTCGCGCGGCCGACCGGGTGCGCGACGTCGCGGCGGAGCTGCTGGACCTCTACTCGCGACGCGCGGCACGCGCCGGCCGACCGCTCGCCTTCGACGACGTCGCCTATCGCGCCTTCGAGGCGGCGTTTCCCTTCGAGGAGACGATCGACCAGCACGACACCATTGAAGCCGTGCTCGCCGACATGCGCTCTGGGCGGCCGATGGACCGCGTCGTCTGCGGCGACGTCGGATTCGGCAAGACCGAGGTCGCGTTGCGCGCGGCCTTCGCCGCCGTCACGGGCGGCCGTCAGGTCGCCGTGCTCGTGCCGACGACGCTGCTCGCGCAGCAGCACGCGCAGACCTTCGCGGACCGCTTCGCGGACTGGCCGGTGCGGGTCGAAAACCTGTCGCGCTTCCGCACGGTGCCCGAGCAGCGTGCCGTGGTCGAGGGCCTGAAGGGCGGCTCCGTCGACATCGTGATCGGCACGCACCGCCTGCTCCAGCGCGACGTCGGCTTCCGGGACCTCGGGCTCGTCGTCGTGGACGAAGAGCACCGCTTCGGCGTCTCGCACAAGGAGCGGCTCAAGCAGCTGCGAGCCGACGTTGACACCCTGACGCTGACGGCGACACCGATCCCGCGCACGCTCAACATGTCGCTCGGCGGCCTCCGTGATCTGTCGCTCATGACGACGCCGCCGGCGGAACGGGTCGCGATCGAGACCTTCGTCACCGAGTGGAGCGACGGCCTGGTGCGGGAAGCCTGCCTGCGCGAGATCCGCCGCGGCGGCCAGGTCTACTTCGTGCACAACGCGGTCGAGGACATCGAAGTTTTCGCGGAGCGCTTGCGCCGGCTCGTACCCGAGGCGACGGTGCGAGTCGGCCACGGCCAGATGCGCGAACGGGACCTCGAGCTCCTGATGCTCGACTTCTATCACCGGCGCTTCCAGGTCCTCGTCTGCACGACGATCATCGAGTCGGGTATCGACGTACCGACCGCGAACACGATCCTGATCGACCGCGCGGACCGGTTCGGACTCGCGCAGCTGCACCAGCTGCGCGGGCGCGTCGGCCGCTCCCACCATCGCGCCTTCGCCTACCTGCTGGCACCGCCGGTCGCGGCGCTCCCCGAGGATGCGCGCAAACGCCTCGAGGCGATCGAGTCGCTCGAGGAGCTCGGCGCCGGGTTCACGCTCGCGACGCAGGACCTTGAGATCCGCGGCGCGGGCGAGCTGCTCGGCGAAGAACAGACCGGCCAGATCCAGGAAGTGGGGATCGGGCTCTATCTCGAGCTCCTCGAGCGCGCGGTGGCCGCGCTGCGCGAGGGCCGCGAGCCGGCGCTCGATGCGCCGCTTGGCGCCGGCACCGAAGTGGACCTGCAGCTGCCGGCGTTGCTGCCCGAGGACTACATGCCCGACGTGCACCTGCGACTGCAGCTTTACAAGCGCCTGGCGGGCGCAGCCGATGCAGAGCGTCTCGACGACCTCGAGGCGGAGCTGATCGACCGCTTCGGCCCGCTGCCGCCGCCGGCCCGAACGCTGCTGCTCGTGCACCGGCTGCGTCAGCGGGCGGCGGCGCTCGGCATCCGGCGCCTCGAACTCGGCGCCACGGGAGGCGTCGTCGAGTTCGGGCCCGGGCACCGCGTGGACCCGGCACACGTCGTACGGCTGGTCCAGCAATCGGCCGGCCGCTACCGACTCGACGGTTCGACCCGGTTGCGGCTGCGCATCGCAACGGCGGACGCCGCGGAACGTATCGCGTCAGCGGATCGCGTCCTGGACGAACTCGTCGCCTAGGCCAGGCGGTCACCCTCGAGCTGGAGCGCGGGCCGCTCGACGAGGTCGCGCGCTGCCGCCGCGGCAGCCTGCCAGCGCGGATCGGTGGCCAGCGCCGGCGGTGCGGCCTCTCGGCCATGCAGGCGCACGAGGCGCATGCGGCTCACGGGATCCGGCGCTGCTTTCAGCGATTCGAGGAGCGCGATAGCCGCTGCGCGGTCGTTGCAGACGGGCAGGACGTCGCAACCGGCGGCGAGCGCGAGCGCGCCGCGCGCGCCGATGTCGCCGAGCGCAGCGGCGCCCTTCATCGAGAGGTCGTCGGCGAAAACTGCGCCCTGGAAGCCGAGGTCGTTGCGAAGCACACCCTCGATCCATCGCCGCGAAAGACTCGCGGGCCTGTCGTCAACTTCCGGAAAGACGACGTGCGCCACCATCACCGCGGGCAGCGCGTTCGCAATCAGGCGGCGATAGGGCTGCAGGTCCGCCTCGATGTCCGGCCACGCGCGGCGATCCACCGGGAGCGCGACGTGCGAGTCGGCGGCGACTGCGCCGTGGCCCGGGAAATGCTTGGCGGTGGCCGCCATTCCTGCCTCCCGCATGCCGAGCATGTACGCGACCGCGAGCTCGGCGACCGCTGCGGCATCGGCGTGCAGCGCGCGGTCGCCGATGACCTGGCTGACGCCGTAGTCGAGGTCGACGCAGGGCGCGAAAGACATGTCGACACCGCAGGCGCGGAGCTCGGCAGCCATGAGCCAGCCGAGCTGCCGCGCGAGCGCAAGGCCGTCGCCCCGGCTCGCAGAGTAACGCCGGCCAATCTCGCGCAGGGGTGGAAGCCGCGTGAAGCCGTCACGGAAACGCTGCACGCGGCCGCCTTCCTGGTCGACCGCGATGAGCAGCGGCGGCGTGCGCACGGCGTGGATCTCGGCTGTGAGTCGTCCGAGCTGCGCCGGACTCTCGTAATTGCGGGCGAACAGGATCACGCTCCCGACCTGCGGATGCCGGAGCAGCTCGCGCTCGACGGGTTCGATCGCGACGCCGGCAAGGTCAACCATGACCGGGCCGAGCGTCATGGCGCGGGCTCGAAGAGCGCGATCGTCTCGACGTGGGAGGTGTGCGGAAACATGTCCATGACCCCGGCCGCCGTAAGGCGGTAGCCCAGCTGCCCCGCAAGTATGCCCGCATCGCGCGCGAAACTTCCGGCATGGCAGGAGACATAGACCACCCGGCGGGGCCCGGACGCGACGGCGACCGGCAGGATTTCGCGCGCGCCCGCGCGCGGTGGGTCGAGCAGCACGAGGTCGTGGCGCGCGTGCGCCCACTCGCCCTGCTGCGTCGCTGCCGCGAGGTCGGCCGCGTGGAACGCGGCATTGGCGATGCCGTTCCGCGCCGCATTCGCGCGCGCGCGTGCGACGAGCGCTGCGTCGCCCTCGACGCCGGTGACCGCGGCCGTTCGACGCGCGAGCGGCAGGCTGAAGTTGCCGAGCCCGCAGAAGAGATCGAGCGCCCGGTCGGCCGGCTGCGGGTCGAGCAGTTCAATCGCGCGCGCAACCATGAGCTGGTTCAGCTCGCCGTTGACCTGGATGAAGTCGGTCGGTGCAAACTCGATGCCGGCGGGCAGCCCGTCGAGCTCGTATCGCAGCGCAGTTGCCGGCGGCGTGAGCGCGGCGACGGTGTCGAGGCCGCCGCGCTGCAGGTAGAGCGCGATGCCGTGTTGCGACTCGAACTCGCGCAGGCGCGCGAGATCGTCTTCGGGCGGGGCCTCGAGCACGCGCAGCACGAGGGCCGAACCGTTGTCCCCGACCGCGACCTCTATCTGAGCGACGCGGCGCCGTATTTCGAGGCTGCCGACCAGCGCGGCGAGCGCGGCGACGAGCGCACCGACCGGTGCCGCCAGCACCTCACAGATCTCGAGGTCCGCGAGTAGCGGGCTCCCGCGCTCGCGGAAGCCGACGAGCACCTTTCCCTTCTTGTCGACGAACTTGCAGCCGAGGCGTGCTCGCCGCCGGTACGACCAGGCGGGCCCCGCAAGCGGGGGCAGCCAGCGCTCCGGCGCGACGCCGCCGATGCGCTCGAGAGCCTCGACCACGATGCGGGACTTGGCGGTGAGCTGCGCCGCGTGGTCGAGGTGCTGCAGGACGCAGCCGCCGCAAACGCCGAAGTGACGGCAGCGCGGTATCACGCGTTCCGGCGCCGCCCGCAGCACCTCGACGGCGGTGGCCTCGTCGTAGCGCCGCTGACGGCGCGTGCGCCGGAAGCGGACCGATTCGCCGGGCAGCGCGCCGTCCACGAAAACCGCCTTGCCGCCGACGTGCGCGACGCCGCGGCCTTCGTGATCCAGCGACTCGATCTCCGCGTCTTCGATCGCGGCCGGCAGCTTCAAGCGCCGGCCCAGGCGGAGGCATATTGCTGCCAGTGCGGCTCCTTGCGCTCGTCGAGCCATGCGCGCACGCGGGCGACCTCGTCCGCGTGCGCCGATACGGACAGCTGCCCGCGAGCCAGTTCGAAGCGAAGCCAGACGAGAAACGTGTTGAGCACATCCGTCTCGCAATAGGCCCGGATCTCCCCGAGCCGGCCGTTCTTCCAGAACTCGAACACCTGGTCGCCGCTCATGCCGAGCTTGCCCGGCAGGCCGAGCAGGAGCGCGACGTGCTCGAGGCTCGCACGGCCGCGCGCCTGGTAGGCCGACAGCACGTCCATGAGGTCGACATGCCGCATGTGGTAGCGGTTCAGGTAGTTGTTCCACTTGAAGTCGCGGTCGCGGTCCCCGGTCTCCCAGTAAGTCGGCGCCGAGATGCCGTGGCGCAGCATCCGGTAATGCAACACGGGCAGGTCGAATCCCGACCCGTTCCACGACACGAGCGTCGGGCGGACCTTCTCGATGCCGCCGAAGAACCGCCGAACCAGGTCGTCCTCGCCGCTGGCGACTTCGCCGAGGCTCCAAACCTGCAGCTGATCGCCGCTGCGCAGCAGCGTCGATATCGCGACCACGCGGTGCTGTTCGAGCGGCAGGAACGACGTCCCCGATTCCTCCTCGCGCGCCGCGAGCATGGCTGCCGCGACGGCATGGTCGTCGCCCTCGAATCCGAGGCGACGGCCGAGCTCCGCGTCCGGCACGGTCTCGATGTCGAAGACCAGGCAGTTCGGCACGAGACTCATGCCTTCTTCATCAGCACGGCGACCGCCATCACGAGGCCCGCCTCGTCCGTAAGGCTGACGTGCCCGTCGCCGGCGCCCAGCCGGTCGGCGATCTCCCGCCCGCGCGCGGAAAAGATCACATCCGGCCTGCCCCAGGCGTTCGCCTTGAAGCCGAAGTCGCGAATCCAGACGCCGTGGCGGAAGCCCGTGCCGAGCGCCTTCGAGATCGCTTCCTTGGCGGCGAATCGCATTGCGAGGAAGCGCACGGCGCGCCGGTCGGGGTCGAAGAGCGCACGTTCTTCCGGCATGAGCAGGCGCTCGACGAAGTGAGCGCCGAACCGCCGGTAAGTTGCCGCGATGCGTTCGACCTGCACGAGGTCCGTGCCGATGCCGAAGATCATGCGGTGCGCGCGCCGACCATGAGGCGCTTCATGGCGGCGACCGCGGGGCCGAGACCGGACATGACGCCGCGGGAGACGATGGCGTGCCCGATGTTGAGCTCGACGAGCTCGCGGATTGCCGCGACCGGCTGCACGTTGTGGTAGTCGAGGCCGTGGCCGGCGTTCGTGACGAGCCCGGCGGCGGTCGCGCGCTTCGCCGCCGTGACGAGCCGCGAAAGCTCGCGGGCGCGCTCCGCGCCCTGCGCCTCGGCATAAGCTCCCGTGTGCAGCTCGACGACCGGCGCACCGGCGCGCGCCGCGGCATCCACTTGGGCTTCGTCGGGGTCGATGAAAATCGACACGCGGATGCCGCCGGACGCGAGCCGCCTGCAGGCCGCCGCGATCGGGGCGGGATTCGAGGCGACGTCGAGGCCGCCCTCGGTCGTGACTTCCGTGCGCTTTTCCGGCACCAGGCAGACGTCCCGCGGCTGGACGTCGAGTGCGATCGCGATCATTTCCGGCGTCGCCGCGATTTCGAGGTTCATGCGAGTCTGCAGCGCCGGGCGCAGCGCGCGGACGTCCCGGTCCTGGATGTGACGGCGGTCCTCACGCAGGTGCAGCGTGATGCCATCGGCGCCCCACTGCTCCGCGACCAGCGCTGCGAGCAGCGGGTCGGGCGAGCGGCCGCCGCGAGCCTGGCGCAGCGTCGCAACGTGGTCGATGTTGACCCCCAGCAGGATTTCCCCATTCATCCTTCACGTCCCCGCCGGCGCACGGCCAGCATCACTTCGCGGCTCGCGAGACCGCGCCCTTCGAGGCAATGTGCGATCGCGGCGCCGTAGATCCCGCGTGCGGCCCGCTGCGCTGACGGCAGGCCGAGCTCGCCGCGCGCGACCGCCAGGAGATCGCGCCCCGCGTGTATATCCGGACCCGGTTCCGTATCGCGCACGACGAGCACGCCGCGGCCCGGCTCGAAATGATAGTTCCGATCGGCGTCCAGGGGCCGTCCGCTGCCGGCGTCTCGGGTGAGGTCGACGCCGTAGCCGAGCTCATCCAGCAGCACACGCTCGAACGCGCGAAGCGCCGGCTGCTCTGCGTCGGAGGCGAGGCCTGCGAGCGCCGCGCCATAGGCGTCGAATATCGCATCGTGCCGGTCCTCTCGCGGCAACAGGCGCAGGAGCAGTTCATTAAGGTAGTAGGCCGACAGCAGCCGCTCCGGCACGAGTGCGGGCGCGTTGCCTGCCGCTTCGGCGGCCGTGAGCGTCCCGCCGTCTGCGCGGCCGGACCAGGAGACGACGAGCGGCTGGAAAGGGCGCAGCACGGCCCGGAGCGGCGACTTAGGCCGCCGCGCGCCGTGCGCGAACAGCGTGACTCGCCCGTGGTCGCGCGTCACGAGGTCGAGGATTCGGCTGCTGTCGCTCCACGGGCGATGGTGCAGGAGCCACGACGGCTCGAGCTGCTTGAGCCGCTGGCTGCTCATGGCGGCTCGTGGCCGAGCTGGCGCAGCATGCGGTCGTCGTCGCTCCAGCCCGCTTGTATCTTGACCCAGGTGTTGAGGTGAACACGGCGGCCGAACAGCTCGTTGAGTGCGAGCCGCGTCGCGCGGCCGATTGACTTGAGTCGCGCGCCCTTCGTGCCAATGACGATCTTGCGCTGGCCTGCACGCTCCACCCAGATCACGGCGTCGATCTCGGTGCGCCCGTCCTCCGTCGGCTCGAAGCGCTCGATCTCGACCGCGATCCCGTAGGGCAGCTCGTCCGAGAGAGCGATCATGAGCTGCTCGCGAAGCGCCTCGGCGGCCTGGAAGCGTTCGCCGCGCTCCTGGGCGGGCCGTGCCTCCTCGGGCGAGCCTTCCGGCAGGAGCGACGCCGCCGCTTTCGCAAGTGCCTCGAGGTTCTCGCCCTTCAACGCGGACACCGGAACGATTGCGGCGAAGTCGTGCCTGCGCGACAGCGAATCGAGAAGCGGCAGCAGCGATGCCCGCGGTTTGACCCGGTCGATCTTGTTCACGGCGAGGACGACCGGGAGCCCTGTCCGTTTCAGCCGCTCGAGGACCACTCCATCCGCATCCGTCCAGCGCGGCGCCGCGACGACGAGGACCGCGGCGTCGGCACCCCCAAGCGCCGCCTCGCCCTGGCGGTTCATGAAGTGTGCGAGGCGGCTGCCAGCCGCGGCGCCTGCGCCCGGCGTGTCGGCAAGGACCATGTGGAACCCGGGGCCCGCGACAAGGCCCTCGATGCGGTGGCGCGTGGTCTGCGCCTTCGGCGTCACGATACTGAGCTTGCGGCCAACGAGCGCGTTGAGCAGCGTCGACTTGCCGACGTTCGGCCGGCCGGCCAGTACGGCCGTGCCCCAACGATGCGCTTCGCCCGACTTCACCGCGCAGATTTTAACTCGGGATCCTCAAGGATTCGCTGAGCGGCTTCCTGCTCTGCACGGCGCCGGCTGCTGCCGTCCGCGACCGCGGCAAGGCCGAGACCCGGGACGTCGCAGCGCACGCGGAAACTCTGCTCGTGCGGCTCGCCGCTCACTTCGAGCACCGTGTACGCGGGCAACGGATGGCCGCGGCCCTGGAGCCATTCCTGCAGCCGCGTCTTGGGGTCCTTGAGCGCTGCAGCGGCAGGCAAGGCTTCGAGTGCGGCTTCGAATAGCCGGGCCGCGACGCGCCGCGCCACGTCGAGCCCCTGGTCGAGGTAGATGGCGCCGACGAGCGCCTCGAGCGCGTCCGCCAGGATCGTGGCGCGCCGCTGCCCGCCGGACTTCATCTCGCCCTCGCCGAGCCGGAGCTGGTCCCCGAGACCGAGCGACGCCGCGATCGCCGCGAGCGCCTCCCCGCTCACGAGGCTCGCCCGGTAGCGCGACAGCTCGCCTTCGCGCGCGTCCGGGAATCTCTGAAACAGGATTTCGGCCACGACGAACGACAGTACGGCGTCGCCCAGGTACTCCAGCCGCTCGTTGTGGGCGGAGCCGTGGCTCCGGTGCGTGAGCGCACGCTCGAGAAGGCCGGGATCCGTCAGGTCGACGCCGAGCCGCTCCGCCAGCCAGCCGGCCGCCGGTCCGGCGACGCTCATCGTTCGCTCAACGCGCGCTGACGGTGACCGACTTGTCGAAATCCACGAGGAAGGAGATGTTGCTGACGATCGGCGTCGTCGCCTCGTAGGCGGCGCGCATGGTGAACTCGCCGCCTTCCCGCGTGATCTCGATGTCGTTCGACGTGACCACTTCGACCATCTCGATGTCGAAGTGGCGCTCGATCGCCTTGCGGAGCATGAACTCGGTCGTGCCCGGGTTGCTGTCGAACTCGTCGCGCACCTTCTCGAGCGTCGACGCGACCCGCATGTATTCGAGGTAGAGGGGCGTCAGCCGGATGCCGGCGTAAATCCACGCGCCGACGACGACAACGACGAGGATGATTCCCAGCATTGTCATGCCACGCTGTCTGTGCTGCATACCTGTCTCCCTAGCGGATGCCGGTTCCCATGCGCTTCCAGAGCAGGAGCGAGCCCGGCCCCGGATTGAACGACAGCCAGATCGCTTCGGCCTTTCCGATCACGTTGCCTTCCGGCACGAAACCGACATCGGGAAAGCGGCTGTCGCGGCTGTTGTTGCGGTTGTCGCCCATCATGAAGTAGTGCCCCGGCGGGACCTGCCACTCGCCTTCCATGCCCGGCCTGGCCGGGTCGATGAGGATCGCGTGCGTCGCCGCCCCGAGGTGCTCCTCCCCCACGTGCGTGAACGGATACTGCTCGCTAAGGGGGCCGGAATACAACTCGCCGGGCTCGATCTGGGACGGCGTTCCGTTCACGAGCACGCCTGATTCCGTCACGCGGATCGTGTCGCCGGGCAGCCCCACCAACCGCTTGATGAACACGACCGACGGCTCCGAAGGCTTACGGAACACGATGACGTCGCCGCGCTGCGGCATGCCGATCGGCACGACCTTGGTGTTGAGCACGGGCAGCCGCAGCCCGTAGCGCCACTTGTTGACGAAGATGAAGTCTCCCTTGATCAGAGTCGGCATCATCGAGTCCGACGGGATCCGGAACGGCTCGTACAGGAACGACCGCAGCAACAACACGATGACGATGACCGGGAAGAAGGAGCGCGAGTAGTCGACGAGGACAGGTTCCTTGGCGATGCCCTGCGCGCGGCGCTTCGGCGCGAAAAACCGGGCATCGACGCCCCACACGACCCCGGTCACCGCGGCGAGCGCGACCAGCACGAATGCAAAATCGAAGACCATCAGCGACCCCCGCCGTTCACTTCTTGCCGACCCGCAGCACCGCCAGGAACGCCTCCTGCGGTATCTCCACCGTGCCCAGCTGCTTCATGCGCTTCTTGCCCTCTTTCTGCTTCTCGAGGAGCTTGCGCTTGCGCGTCACGTCGCCGCCGTAGCACTTCGCGAGGACGTTCTTGCGCAGCGCCTTCACCGTCGCGCGCGCGATCACCTGGCCGCCGATCGCGGCCTGGATCGCCACCTCGAACATCTGGCGCGGAATCAATTCCTGCATCTTGTCTACGAGCTCGCGGCCGCGCTGGTAGGCGCTCTCGCGGTGCACGATCATCGACAGCGCATCCACGCGGTCGCCGTTGATCAGGACATCGAGCCGCGACAGCGGCGCCGGCTGGAAGTGGCTGAACTCGTAGTCGAACGAGGCGTAGCCCCGGCTCACCGACTTCAGGCGGTCGAAGAAGTCGAGCACGACCTCCGCGAGGGGGAGCTGGTACTGCAGCGACATCTGCCGGCCCAGCTGCAGCATCTTCTTCTGCACGCCGCGCTTCTCCTGGCACAGCCCGAGCACGCCGCCGACGTATTCAGGCGGGACCAGGATGTTCGCGGTGATGATCGGCTCCCGCAGCTCCCGGTAACTCGGCGGCAGGCGCGCCGGATTGTCGACGGACATCACCTCGTCGTCATTGCCGACCACCTCGTAGACCACGGTCGGCGCACTCGTGACGAGCGCCAGCCCGTACTCGCGCTCGAGCCGCTCCTGGACGATGTCCATGTGCAGGAGTCCAAGGAATCCGCAGCGGAAACCGAAGCCGAGCGCAGTCGAAACTTCCGGCTCGTAGTGCAAGGCGGAATCGTTCAGCTTGAGTTTTTGCAGCGCATCGCGGAAGGACTCGTACTGGTCCGATTGCACGGGGAACAGCCCGGCGAACACGCGCGGCTGGACCGTCTTGAATCCGGGCAGCGGCCGCTCGCAGGGGCGCGACTCGCTCGTGATCGTATCGCCGACCGGCGCGCCGTCGATGTCCTTGATCCCGGCCGTCAGCCAGCCGACTTCGCCGGTGGAGAGTGCCTCCGCCACGACGCGCTTCGGCGTGAATCGGCCGACGCGGTCGACCTGCCAGCCGCGGCCCGTCGACATGACCTGGATGCGGTCGTTGGGGCGCAGCGCGCCGTTCATGACGCGCACCAGCGACACGACGCCGACATAGTTGTCGAACCAGGAATCGACGATCAGCGCCTGCAGAGGCGCGTCCGGCTCGCCCTTGGGCGGCGGAATGCGCGCGACCAGCCTCTCGAGCAGCTCAGGGACGTTTTCGCCGGTCTTGGCGCTCACGCGGACCGCGTCGCTGGCCTCGATGCCGATGATGTTCTCGATCTCCTCGATGACGCGCTCGGGATCCGCCGAGGGCAGGTCGATCTTGTTAATGACCGGGAGGACCTCGAGGCCCTGCTCCAGCGCCGTGTAGCAGTTCGCGACGCTCTGCGCCTCGACGCCCTGGGCGGCGTCTACGACGAGCAGCGCCCCTTCGCAGGCGGCTAGCGAGCGCGAGACCTCATACGAGAAATCGACGTGACCCGGCGTGTCGATGAAGTTCAGCTGGTAGTCGCGCCCGTCGGCGGCACGGTAGCCAAGCGTCACGGACTGCGCCTTGATCGTGATGCCGCGCTCACGCTCGAGATCCATCGAGTCGAGCACCTGCTCCTGCATCTCGCGGGCCTCGAGGCCGCCGCAGGTCTGGATCAGGCGGTCCGCGAGCGTCGACTTGCCGTGGTCCACGTGCGCAATGATCGAGAAATTGCGTATCTGCTGCTGCATCGTGGGGAAGCGGGACGCCCTTGCCGGACAGGCGCGTCCGGGGATGCGGGATTATAGCAGCCGGGGCGCGCCGGCCCCCGAGCGGGTGGCAAGCTTGAGCGCCGCATCGCGATCGAGGTGGCCGTGGCAGACGACGCTGCCGTCGCAGGTCAGCACGGGCACCTTGAGGCCGAAGCGGCGACGCGCGACAGGATCCTCGTCTACGTCGCGCAGCTCGAATTGGAGCGGCAGGCCGGCTAGCTCGGCGATGAACTCGTCGCAGAGCGCGCATTCGGCCCGGGTGTAGACAAGGAACCGGGCGCCCGCCATCGGCGGGTCAGTTACGGCGATCGGTGGCGGCCGCGTGCTGCAGGTCTGCCCCGAGCGCCGCCGGGCGAAGCCCGGTCGCGATGTACTTGAGCGTGCGCGGCGGAACCTCGCCGACTGCCGTCACCTGGTGGCCATCGACCACGGTCGTGAAGGCTGACGCGACGCCGGATCGCGTCGTCCCCTGCGCCGGTGCCTTGCCGGGGCTCGGCGCCTGGATGAAGACGGAGACAGTCGCGAGCCCGTCCGAATAAACGAGGTGGCTGACGGGAGCCGTAGAGCCGGCGACTGCCTGCACGCCGCTCATGGACAGGCGAAATCCTGGCGGCACCTGGACCGCGCGCCAGGCCGGCGCAGCGTCGTCGTCCTGCGGGGACTGGCGCACCCAGCGCAGCTTGCTGCGGTCGAGCGCGGGCTCGAATGCCGAGTCAGGGATCCGATCATCGAGGCGGAGCTTCGTGAAGCGCAGGCGCTCGACCACGCGCCCGGAGCCGTCCGCGAGGTCGCTGCGCACGGGCATTTGGGTGTCGACGTCGATCCAGAGCCGGTAGCCGAAGCGATAGCCGTCCAGGGGGCGCACTGCCACGACGGCGGTGGGACCGAAGTCGTCGAGCGTCTCGCGCCCGACCCAGTCCACCTTGTACCACGACGCCATCCGCCCCTCGAACTGCGGCAGCGAGCCCAGGAGGTCACTGCGCCCCGAGCGGCGCTCGATGATCGCAAGCTTCTGGTCCGGCAGGTAAACGACGACCTCGTCGTTCTCGCGCACGAGCTCGCGCCGGCTGCCGGTGAGGGACACGAGCCGCTCCGAGACGACTCCGTCACGGACGCGATGCGTAATCGCGAGACGCTCGGTACGCCCGGCGGACTCGGAGACGAACTCGCCGACATAGCTCGCATTGTTGAGGGCCGCGCCCATGCGCGTCAGCCATTCCTGGCCACTCTCGGCGAGCGCCGGGGCCGCCGCGAGCCCGAGCGCGATCGCGATGGCCGGCCTGGGCATCACTGCCCGTCCTGCTCCGTCGGCGGCACGCCTTCCTGGAGGGCGGAGGAATCGTCGCCGATGAGTCCGGCGCCGACGCTGCGGCGCACGAGCGGAGTCGCATACCCGTAATGCGCGACGAGGAAGTTCGCAAGTTCGGCCGGCGCGATGCCCGCCGCCGATTCCGTCGCGGGCGGCGTCGTATACACCGTCGCCGGCTCCGTGTCGTCCATGACCGGCTGGACCGGCGGCACTTCCACCTGGGCGATGACGGCAGATGGCGCGGCCGCGTCCTGCGAACGGAACTCCTGAACCAGCGCCACGGCACCGAGCGCGACGCCCGCGGCAACCGCGAGCCCCGCGAAACCCTTGAGAAGCGCTTCGCGCCCGGGCAGGCGGACGAAGGCGGCTGCACGGAACGGCTCCTTCGCGATCGCCGCGCTCACGCGCGCCGCCACCTGGCGCGCTGCCGGCACGTCGCCGTCGCTGCGCAGCACGGCACCGATCAGCGAATAGCGCGACAGGGCACCGCGCAGCTCGTCGTCGCGCTCGAGGCGCTTAAGCAGCAGTGCCGACTCCGTGTCCGGCAATTCGCCGTCCAGGAAGGCCGACAATTGTTCCTTGATTCGATCCGTCATTCAAAGTCTCCGATTCGCCCAAGGCCACCGTCGAACACCTCGCGCAGGCTGCGATCGATCGCTTCGCGCGCGCGGAAGATCCTCGAACGGACCGTGCCTACCGGGCATTCCATCGTCTTCGCAATGTCCTCGTACGAGAGGCCTTCGAGCTCGCGCAGCACGATCGCGAGCCGGAGGTCGTCCGGCAGCGCTTCGATGGCCTCGTTCACGGTCCGCCGGATCTCGTCGGTCAACGCGAGAGCCTCGGGCGTCTCCGTGTCGGCGAGCCTCGTGTGCGCCTGCACCTGCGAGCCGTCCTGCAGGTCGAGGTCGTACGACACCGGCCGCCGGCGGCTCGCCACGAGCGCGTTCTTCGCCGTGTTGATCGCGATCCGGTACAGCCAAGTGTAGAACGCGCTGTCGCCGCGGAAGGCCGGCAGTGCGCGGTAAGCCTTGATGAACGCCTCCTGGGCGATGTCCTCGGCCTCCGCAGGATTGCGAACGTAACGCTGTACGAGCTTCAGCACCTTGTGCTGATACTTCAGCACCAGCGCGTCGAAGGCCGCCTTGTCCCCTTTCTGGACGCGGCGCACCAGCGCGATGTCGCCTGCTTCAGCCCGCATTGGCTCGACGACTTGCGCTGCGCCCTCCACGTGCACGCCGGATATGACCGGCTGACCCCTCGTTAGTTCGCAAGGTCGTGATTGGGCGGGCGAAAGCCCCTCCTGGGGTGAGATAACGCACAGATTCTAGCATCCAGGCCGACACGCGCCTTGAGCCGCCGGAATGCGTGCGGCGGCAGGGTCCCGCGGGCGATCAGCCAGCCATAGCGCCGCGAGCCCGCCCTGAGGTCGACCACGACGAGTCCCGCATGGGCGCGCGAGCGGGCCGTAAATTCTGCGCGCTGCCACCCGGGCCGTCCGCGCAGTTGCACCCGGCAGCCGCGGGTGTCGAGGCGCAGCGCCGCCAGCGTGGCATGAGGACCCGGCAGGCGCGCGACCGTCATAGCGAACCCCAGCAGCGCCAGCAGTGACAGCATTGCGGCGAAAGGTACAGGCACGCGTGCCAGCCAGGGCAACGCCGCTGCCACCGCGTGAAAGAGCGCTGCGGCGGCCGCGAGCTGCGGCGATGCGGCGGGCTCAGCCGCGACGTCGAACGATCTCATCGAGAAGCGTGGCTTGCCGCGCGTCCGCGGGCCGCGCTCCGCCGAGCAGCCAGTCCGCGAGATCGGGGTCCGGCTGGTCGAGCAGCCATTCGAACGCCTGGCGCCGCGCGTCGTCGGCGCGAGGCCAGCCTTCGGCGAGCCAGCGGGCGAGCAGCACGTCAAGCTCCTTCATGCCACGCCGGCAGCGCCATCGCAACCGTGCTTCACGCGTATCAGTCACGGCTCACCCGCCCTCGACCAGCCGGCGCTTGATGTCAGCGATCGCGCGCGCCGGATTCAGGTCCTTCGGACAGGCCTCGGTGCAATTCATGATCGTGTGGCAGCGATAGAGGCGGAAAGCGTCGTCGAGCCTGGCAAGCCGTTCCGCGCTTGCTTCGTCGCGCGTGTCCACGATCCAGCGATAGCTCGCAAGCAGCGCCGCCGGTCCTAGGAAGCGGTCCGAGTTCCACCAGTAGCTCGGGCAGGACGTGGAGCAGCAGGCGCACAGGATGCAGGCCGAAGGCCGGTCGATCCGCTCCTGGTCCTCGGGCGACTGCCGACGCTCGCCCGCCGCCGGAGGCGCGGTCTTTGCCTGCAGCCAGGGTTCCACCGCCGCGTACTGCCGGTAGAACTCGTTGAGGTCCGGGACCAGGTCCTTGACCACCGGCAGGTGCGGCAGCGGAAAGACTTTCACCGCACCGCGGATGGCCGCGATCGGATGCGTGCAGGCGAGCGTATTGACGCCGTCGATGTTCATCGCGCAGGAGCCGCAGATGCCTTCGCGGCAGGAGCGGCGGAACGTCAGCGTGGAGTCGACTTCGTTCTTGATCTTGATGAGCGCGTCGAGGACCATCGGGCCGCAACGATCGAGGTCGAGCTCATAGCTGTCCACGCGCGGCGGCTCGCGGGATTCCGGGTCGTAGCGATAGACCCGGAACTCGCGCGCGCGGGTGACCCCCGCGGGCGCCGCGTGGCGGCGGCCAGGCTGGTCCGTATAACGTGAATTCGCGGGCAGTCGGATCTTTGCCATCGGTCGGATTGCTCCTTCAGTACGCCCGCACCTGCGGCGGGATGCGCTCCACGCCGCTCGAGCCGGTCTCCAGCTGCACCGGGCGGTAGTCGAAACGCACCTCGCCGTCGGCGTCGACCCAGGCGAGCGTGTGCTTCATCCAGTTCGCGTCGTCGCGCGCCGGGTAATCCTCGCGCGCGTGCGCACCCCGGCTCTCCGTGCGATTGCGCGCGGAGTGGATCGTCGCAAGCGCCTGCGCGAGCAGGTTGTCGAGCTCGAGGGCTTCGATGAGGTCGGTGTTGAACACGAGCGAGCGATCGCTGATGCGGAGGTCCCGGAATGCGTCATGGCAGCGCGCGAGCGCGGCGCAGCCTTCCGTAAGCGTCTTGCCGGTGCGGAACACGGCAGCGTCGCGCTGCATCGCGCGCTGCATCTCTTCGCGCAGCCCGGCGGTTGGCCGGCTGCCCGAGGCATTGCGGATCCGGTCGAAGCGGTCGAGCAGCGGGTCCAGAGCCGCGCCGGCCAGCTCCGGCTGTTGCGCGCCGGGTTTCAGCGTCGTGGCGCAGTGGGCCGCGGCCGCGCGGCCGAACACCACGAGGTCGAGAAGCGAGTTCGAGCCGAGCCGGTTGGCGCCATGAACCGAGACGCAGGCGGCCTCCCCAATCGCGAGCAGTCCCGGTACTGCCTCCCCGGATCCGTTCTGCGACGTCAGCGCCTGGCCATGAACGTTGCAGGGAATGCCGCCCATGTTGTAGTGCACGGTCGGCTGGACCGGGATTGGTGCGCGCGTCACGTCGACGTTCGCGAAGATCATCGCGGTCTCCGCGATGCCGGGCAGCCTTTTTGCGACCACGTCCTCGCCGAGGTGTTCGAGGTGCAGGTAGATGTGGTCCTTGTGCGGCCCGACGCCGCGCCCCTCGCGGATCTCTATCGTCATCGCCCGGCTTACGACGTCCCGCGAGGCGAGGTCCTTGGCATTCGGCGCGTAGCGCTCCATGAAGCGCTCGCCCGAGGCATTCCGGAGGATGCCACCCTCGCCGCGCGCGCCCTCGGTGATGAGGCAGCCCACGCCGTAAATGCCAGTGGGGTGGAACTGCACGAACTCCATGTCCTGCAGCGGCAGGCCGGCCCGAAGGACCATGGCGCTGCCGTCGCCGGTCTGCGTGTGTGCGCCGGTGCAGGTGAAGTAGACCCGGCCGTAGCCACCGGTCGCGATGATTGTCGCCTGCGCAAGGAATCGATGCAGCGTGCCGGTCGCCATGTCGAGCGCGAGCACGCCGCGGCAAGCCGCGCCGTCCATCAGGAGGTCAATCGCGAAATACTCAATGAAGAACTGTGCGCGGTGCCGAAGGCTCTGCTGGTAAAGCGTGTGCAGCATCGCGTGGCCGGTCCGGTCCGCCGCCGCGCAGGTGCGCTGCGCGATGCCCTTGCCGTAGTGCGTCGTCATGCCGCCGAACGGGCGCTGGTAGATGCGCCCGTCCTCCGTGCGCGAGAACGGCAGTCCATAGTGCTCGAGCTCGATCACGGCCGCGGATGCCTCGCGGCACATGTAGGCGATGGCGTCCTGATCGCCGAGCCAATCCGAGCCCTTGACCGTGTCGTAGAAGTGGTAGCGCCAGTCGTCGTCGCCCATGTTGCCGAGCGCCGCGCTGATGCCCCCCTGCGCCGCGACCGTGTGGCTGCGCGTCGGGAACACCTTGGTGATGCAGGCGGTATCGAGACCCGCCTCGGCGAGCCCGAGCGTCGCGCGCAGGCCCGCTCCACCCGCGCCCACCACGACGACGTCGCACCGGTGGTCGACGAGGGGGTACGCGCTCACGAGGCCGCTCCCTGAGCGAGCCGCAGGATCGCGAACGCGAGCGCCAAAGCCGCCCCGACGTGAAGGGCTCGCGCGATCACGATGGAGATGCCGCGCAGGGGTCCGCCGACGTAGTCCTCGAGCACGACCTGGACGCCCTGCATCGAGTGCCACAGGAGCGCGGCGCCGAAAAGCGAGGCGAGGAAGGCCTGCAGCGGCTTTGCGAACCAGCCCGAAACGATCGCGTAGTCGAGCGAGGGCTGGCGCAGGAGCGAGGCAAGGAACCAGAGCCCGAGGGGGACGAGCGCGATCGCGGTCAGGCGCTGGTTACGCCAGTGCCGGCTCGCGCTGCCGGGCCGCTCGCTCACGGCATGCCCGCCAGGAAGCGGCCCGCGGGCGTCAGGAAAATTGTCGCAGCGAACGCGGCGGCGGCGAGGACCACGACGACCACGCCGCTGCGCCGCGCCGTCCGCTTCTCGAATCCGAGGCCCGCGTCCCACGAAAGATGTCGGATGCCCGCAAACAGGTGGTACCAGAATGCGGCGAGCGCCAGCGCGAGCGCGATGCGCATGGGCAGGCTCGACAGCCAACGCACGGCGCGTTCATAGCAACCGGGCCCGGCGGCCGCCGCAGCGAGCCAGCCCACGTAGAGGAAGCCCGCAGCTGACAGGACGAGGCCGCTCGCGCGATGCAGGATCGAAAGCACCATCGTGTACATGGGCCGGTACACCGAGAGGTGCGGGGACAGCGGCCGTTCGGCAGAAACTCGCATCGCTAAGCTATTCTGCCAGAAGGGATACGGCCTTCCCACGGCCCAAAGCGGCGCGTTCGGCGAGATGTGCTGCGCTACGATGGCGCATGCCGGCCACGCGCTGTTGCCTGCTCGCTTCGCATGCCGCCGTTGCCGTGACCGGGCACGACGCGCGCACGTTCCTGCAGGGCCAGCTTTCGAACGACCTCCTGGGCCTCGAGCGCCATCCCGGAATGCTCGCCGCATCCTGCAACCGCCAGGGACGCGTGCTGGCGACGATGCGCCTCGCCGCCGACGGCGAAGGCGTCTTGCTCGTGCTGAATGCAAAGCTCGCGCGCACGCTCGTCGCGCAGCTCGCGACGTACGTGCTGCGTGCCAACGTGCGCTTCGAGGACCGCAGCCAACAACTGCTGGTCGCTGGCCTCATCGACGCCGAGCCCGACGCCCGCTGGTCACAGTCGGCGGCCGCCGCCGCCGGCCTCGCGATGCTGGTCGCAAGCCCGCGCCGTATTCTCCTCGCAGGCGAGCGCCAGGCGCTCGACGCCGCGCTCGCTGCGGTGCCGCGCACGGCGCCGGACGACTGGGAGCGCGTGACGATCGCGGACGGCGAGCCTTCGATCATGCCGGCGACGGCGGCGCTCTGGACGCCACAGATGCTGAACCTCGACCTGATCGGCGGGGTCAGCTTCAGCAAGGGCTGCTATGTCGGCCAGGAAGTCGTCGCGCGAGCCCAGCACCTCGGCCGCATCAAGCGCCGCACGCTTCGTTACGTCGGCCCGCCCGATGCGACTCTCGCGCCTGCGCAGGCGCTGTTCAGCGGCGAGACGTTGGCCGCGCAGGTCGTCGGCGCCGCGCGCGAAGAGTCCGCCACGCAATGCCTTGCTGTCGTCGACCTCCGGTACTGCAGCGACTTGCTCGGCGCACGACCCGGCGGCTCCGAGTTCGTCCCCGCGGACCTCCCCTACGCGATCCCCGCACCCGCGCAAGCCGATGACGACTGAAAAAGGGGACGCTCCCGATTTCCTTCGGTCCCACGGGAAATCGGGGAGCGTCCCCTTTTCTAATCTTCAGCGGCTGAGTTGCGCAGCTGCGGGAACAGCAAGACGTCGCGTATGCTCGGCGAATCCGTGAGCAACATGACGAGCCGGTCAATGCCGACGCCGAGCCCCGCCGCCGGCGGCATACCGTACTCGAGCGCGCGAATGTAGTCGGCGTCGAAGTACATCGCCTCCTCGTCGCCCGCCGAGCGCCGCCTGACCTGCTCGCGGAAGCGCTCCGCCTGGTCTTCCGGGTCGTTCAGCTCCGAAAAGCCGTTCGCGATCTCCCGGCCGTCGATGAAGAACTCGAAGCGGTCGGTCAGGAACGGATCCGAATCCCGGCGCCGCGACAGCGGCGAAACTTCCGTCGGATAGGAATGGATGAAGGTCGGCTGCGTGAGACCCGCCTCGCAGGTCTTCTCGAAGATCGCGAGCTGCAGGACGCCTGGCCCGTCGCCTTTACCCGGCTCGATGCCGATCTTCGTGCAGGCCGCCGCGAGGTAGTCGCGATCCCGCAGCCGCGCCGGGTCGAGATCCGCATTCGCCGCAGCGACAGCCTGCTCTACCGAGCGCCTCGCGAACGGTGCCGAGAAGTCGATTTGTCGTCCCTGGTAGGTTACGGTGCGGCTCCCGGCGACCGCATCTGCGAGTCCCTGCATCATGCGCTCGACGAGGCTCATGAAGTCCGCGCAGTCCGCGTACGCCTGGTAGAGCTCGAGCATCGTGAACTCGGGGTTGTGCTGCGTGGAGAGTCCCTCGTTCCGGAAGTTGCGGTTGATCTCGTAGACGCGCTCGAAGCCGCCAACGACGAGGCGCTTCAAATAGAGCTCGGGTGCGATGCGCAGGTACATGTCCTGGCCGAGCGCGTTGTGGTGCGTCACGAAGGGCCGCGCGACCGCGCCACCCGGGATCGGCTGCATCATCGGCGTCTCGACCTCGAGGAAACCGAGCGCGTCGAGGAAGTCCCTGAGGAATCGCACGACGCGAGTGCGCGTGCGGAACGCTTCGCGGGCGGTTTCGTTGACGATGAGGTCCACGTAGCGCCGGCGATAGCGCGTCTCGGTGTCAGCGAGGCCGTGCCACTTGTCGGGCAGCGGCCGCAGCGCCTTCACGAGCAGCCGCGCTGACTCCGCGCGCACCGACAGCTCGCCCGCCCGCGTGCGCATGAGCGCACCGTGCACGCCGACAATGTCGCCGACGTCCCAGCCCTTGAACTCCTCGTAGCCGCCGCCAAGCGCCTCGGCCTGCAGGTACACCTGCATCTGACCGCTCGCGTCCTGCAGCTTGGCGAACGAGGCCTTGCCCATGACGCGCTTGGCCATCATGCGGCCCGCGACCCGGACGCGAACGGGATGCGCCGAGAGCCACTCGTCGCTGCGCGTGCCGTAGGTCGCGTGCAGGTCACCCGCCAGCGCGTCGCGCCGGAAATCGTTCGGGAACGCGCTGCCGGCTGCGCGCAGGCGCGCGAGCTTGCCGCGGCGCTCCGCGATCAGCGCGTTTTCATCGGCAGGCGGCGGCGATTCCTGGGGGCTCATCTCCGGAGCTTACAGGCCTTGCTTGAGGCTCGCTTCCATGAACGGGTCGAGCGCGCCGTCGAGCACCGCTTGCGGGTTGCCGGTCTCGTGCCCGGTCCGCAGGTCCTTGATGCGCGACTGGTCGAGCACGTACGAGCGGATCTGGTGGCCCCAGCCGACGTCGGTCTTTTGGTCTTCCAGTACGCGCGCGGCCGCGTTGCGCTTGTTCACTTCGAGCTCGTAGAGCTTCGCCTTCAGCATCTTCATCGCCGTCGAGCGGTTCTTGTGCTGGCTGCGCTCGCCCTGGCACGCGACTACGATGCCGGACGGCAAGTGCCGGAGGCGGACGGCGGAATCGGTCTTGTTGACGTGCTGGCCGCCCGCACCGCTCGCGCGGTAGGTATCCATCTCGATGTCAGCCGGATTGACCTCGATGTTGATTTCGTCGTCGATCACCGGCGAGACGAATACCGAGGCGAACGAGGTATGCCGCCGGTTGCCGGAATCGAAAGGCGACTTGCGCACGAGCCGGTGCACGCCGGTCTCGGTACGCAGCCACCCATACGCGTAGTCCCCGTCCACCTCGATCGACGCGCTCTTGATGCCCGCCACTTCGCCCGGGCTCTGGTCGATGACTTCCATGCGAAAGCCACGCGAATCGGCCCAGCGCGTGTACATGCGCAGCAGCATCGCGGCCCAATCCTGCGCCTCGGTGCCGCCGGCGCCCGCCTGGATGTCGACGAAAGCTCCGCGCGGATCCATCTCGCCCGGGAACATTCGCGAGAGCTCGAGCTGACGCACCCGCATTTCGAGCGCACCCGTGTCCTTCACGATCTCCGCGAATCCGGCCGCGTCGTCCTCCGCCTCGACGAGCGACAGCAGCTCCGCAGCATCCGCGAGGCCGGTACCGAGCTGTTCGAGTTCGGTGATGGTCGATTCGAGCCGCGCGCGCTCGCGGCCCAGGGATTGGGCCTTGTCCGGCGTGTTCCAGATCGCCGGATCGCCAAGTTCGTGATTCAGCTCCTCGAGGCGCTCGCGCTTCGAGTCGTATTCAAAGGTACCCCCTCAGCGCCTTCTGGCGCTCCGTGAGGTCCTCGATCAGCCGTCGGGTCAGCGCGGTTTCCATGGCGGCGGCATCTTATCAGAGGCCTGTTCCCCGCCATTCGACGTGATCGGCGAGAAGCTCGGCGCGCTCGCTCCCGCCGAACGACGTGGACTGCAGGCGGTATGCGAGCTTCAATCGCGCGCCGGCGCCCGGCCGCCGCGCGCCGGATTCGTCAAAGTAGCCGAACGCGATCGCTTCGACGGGGCGCATCGCCGCTTCCGCCCGCAACCAAAGCTTGAGGTGACGATCGCCGACCGTGCGCGCCTCGACGACGTCGAACTCGCCCTCGAACACCGGCTCCGGGAATCCCTGGCCCCAGGGGCCGCCGTCCTCGAGTGCACGCGCGGTCTCGAGCGAGATCTCCGCGGCCGCGAGCTCGCCGTCAGTTTCGAGCACATTCTGCATCTGGGACGGCGAGAGCTGGCGGCCGATCTCGTCCGCGAAGGCGTCCGCAAAGCGCGCGAGCACCGAGCGCTTCAGCGTGAGGCCAGCGGCCATCGCGTGGCCGCCGAAGCGGTCGATGAGGCCCGGATGGCGCGTCGAAACCGCCTCGAGCGCATCGCGCACGTGCACGCCCGCGATCGAGCGTGCGGAGCCCCGCAACTCGTCCGCGGACGCCGGCGCGAAGGCGACGACGGGGCGATGCAGGCGATCTTTCATCAGATGCGACGAGCCCGATGACGCCGGCGTGCCAGCCCGGGTCGAACAGCGTGAGCCCCGGCGGCAGCTCGCCCTCGGCAATACGCAGGTTGCGGACCGCGGTCACCGCTTCCTCGCGCATGCGGCTTTCCATGTCGCGGCGTTCGCGATTCAGGCGGTCGAGTTCGCCGGCGAGGGAAATCGCTTCCGACGGGTCGTCGGTGAGCAGGCAGCGGATGCCCACGGCCATGTCGTCGATGCGTCCCGCCGCATTCAGGCGCGGCGCGATCTGGTGCCCGAGATTCCGCGCATTGAGCTCGTCGAGCCGGCAGCCCGCGACACGCGCGAGCGCCATGAAGCCCGCCGTCGCGGCGCGCGCACGCGCGCGGCGCAGGCCCTCCTGCACGAGAATGCGGTTGTTGCGGTCGAGCGGCACGAGGTCGGCGACCGTGCCGAGCGCAACGAGGTCGAGCAAGTCTGCGACCGGCGGCAGCCGCTCGCCGCGTCGCTGCTCGAGCTCGCGGGTCACCGATGCCATCAGGTAGAAGGCGACGCCGACGCCTGCGAGCGCGCGGCTGCCGAAGGCCGCCTGCGGCAGGTTCGGGTTTACGTGCGCCTCGCATTCCGGGAGTGTCGGCGCGGGCAAGTGGTGGTCGGTCACGAGCACCTGGATGCCGAGGGCACGGGCCGCCTCGATGCCTGCGAAGGCCGAAACGCCGTTGTCCACCGTGATGATGAGGTCGGCCCGCTCGCCGGTGAGCTCGGCGACGAGCGCGGGCGTCAGGCCGTAGCCGTGGCGCAGCCGGTCCGGCACCCGCATGCCGTGGTTCGCGTGGCCGAGGCGTCCGAGCTGGCGGAGCACGAGGGCCGTGCTCGTCGCGCCGTCGGCATCGAAGTCTCCGACCACGAGGATCCGCGAGCCGCGCTCGACATGCGCGGCGAGAAGCTCCGTGGCGGGCCCGATGCCATCGAGCGTCGAGACCGGCAGGAGCGCGCGCAGCTCGAGTGCGAGCTCTTCGGCATGGCACAGGCCGCGCGCGGCATACACGCGGCGCAGCACGGGATGAAGAGTCTGCGGCAGCCCGTCGGCGGGCAGCGAGGGGCGGCGCCGGAGCGTGAGCGGCTGGGCGCGCGGCAAGTCGCGGAATTTCATCGGCCGACATGATAGCCGCCGTGGCCACGGCGATTGGCTATATTGAGGTGTGCCATGGAGTTCACCCGCGACACTGCTGCAGCGGCCAACGCGATCCTCGCCTGCACCGACCAGGAGGTCCGGCTGCGTGACCGCAGCTACCGGGGCAGCGTCATCGTCACGCGCGAGGCAGTCTTCGCCGACTGGCACCCGCCGCCGCCCGAAGCGCTGACAATGGCGGATTTCAGTCAGTTGCTCGCGCACTCACCGGACGTCCTGCTGCTCGGTACCGGCAGCCGGCAGAAACTGCCTCCACCCGCGCTCTATGCGGATCTCGCGGCGCGCGGCATCGGACTCGAAGTCATGGACAACCGCGCCGCCTGCCGCACTTACAATCTGCTGCTCGGCGAGTTTCGCGAGGTTGCCGTCGCGCTGATGCTCTAGCGCGGCGGCAGCTGCGTCAGCGGGTCGAGTGGCTCCCCCTCGAGGCGGATCTCGAAGTAAAGCATTGGCTGCTGACCCGGTCCCAACCCCATCGCCGCGATCTGCTGGCCGGCGCGGACTTCGTCGCCCTCCTTCACCTGGACGAAGGCGTTGTGCCCGTAAGCCGTCAGCCACCCGCGCACGTGGTTGATGATCACGAGCTGGCCGTAGCCACGGAGCGCGCTGCCGGTGTAGACGACCTTGCCGTCGGCCGCCGCGAGAATCGGCTGGTTGAGGCCTCCATCAATTCGAAGGCCGACACCGCCCGAAGGCTGGCGCACGAGCCCGGCGACGCTGCCGACATCGACGGGCCAGCGCCAGGTTGGAGGCCGGTGCTCGGGGTCGTCCGGGGATGCGCGCGGCGCACGCGGCGCCTCGGGCCTCCTGGCCGTCGCCGCGCCTGCCGCCGGCTCGAGCCGGAGCCGGTCCCCCGGACGGATGATGTCGTCCGGGCTGATGCCGTTCCAGCGCGCCACGTCCCGATAGTCGAGGCCGTAGCGCCGGGCAATGGAATAGAGCGTATCGCCGGCCCGGACGATGTACTCCTCGGGCGCGTCCGGCCGGCGATCGTTACCTGCGCAGGCTGCGATCGCGAGGACCGCGGCGAGGACGAGCCATCGCTTCAGGTCACACCGCCGAGAAGCGGCACGAAGCTGACGTAACCGAGCCGCTCCCGCAGAAACTGGTCCTTGCGGCGCGTGAAGCGAAGGAGCTCCTGGCGCCCCTCGGGCCCTACGGGAGCGACGAGGCGCCCGCCTTCGGCGAGCTGGTCCAGCAGCTTCTGCGGCAGCGCATGCGGCGCCGCCGCAAGCAGGATGCCGTCGAACGGCGCCTGCGAGGGCCAGCCTTCCGAGCCGTCGCCGTGTTTGAAGCGCACGTTGCGGATGTCGAGGTCCCTCAGGCGCTCCCTGGCGCGATCGAGGAGCGGCTCGATCCGCTCGATGCTGTATATGCGCCCCGCGAGCGGCGCCAGGACCGCGGTCTGGTAGCCGCAGCCGGTCCCGATCTCGAGCACCTTCTCGGGCGTGCCTCCGATCGTGATCGCCTCGGTCATGCGTGCGACGACGTAAGGCTGCGAGATCGTCTGGCCATGGCCGATCGGCAGCGCGGTGTCCTCGTACGCGCGGCTCGCGAGCGCCTCGTCGACGAAGAGGTGGCGCGGGACGTTGCGGATGCGGTCCAGCACGCGCGCGTCGCGGATGCCCTGCTCGGCGAGGCGCTGGATGAGACGCTCGCGCGTGCGGGCGCTCGTCATGCCGATGCCGCTGCGTTCGGTGCTCATTCGACCGGCCCGCCGAGCCAGTCGCGGACGGAGTCGAGTGCCGCATGTCGTGTGAGGTCGACCTGCAGGGGCGTCACCGACACGAAGCCGTTCGCCACCGCGTGAAAGTCGGTTCCCGGTCCCGCGTCCTGGCCGGCGCCGGCAGCGCCGACCCAGAAGATCTCGCGACCACGCGGGTCCTTCCCGCGGACGGCCGGCTTCGCGCGATGGCGGTGCCCGAGGCGGGTCACCTCGAAGCCCTGGAGTTTTTCGTAGGGCAAGTCCGGGACATTGACGTTCAGGATCATCGACCGGTGCAAGGGCCTTGCGAGCAGCCGCTCGACCAGTTCGCGCGCGACGCGTGCGGCCGTCGCGAAGTGCGGACCGGTGCCGCCGCCCTCCGCCACCAGCGAAACGGCGACCGTCGGCAGGCCGAGGAACCGCCCCTCGATCGCGGCCGCGACGGTGCCGGAATAGAGCACGTCGTCACCGAGGTTGGCGCCGTCGTTGACGCCCGACACCACCATGTCGAACTCGAAATCGAAGAGCCCCGTGATCGCGAGGTGGACGCAGTCCGTCGGCGTACCGTTGATGACGTACCAGGTATCCTCGTCGACGCGCTGGACGCGCAGCGGCACCTCGAGCGTCAGCGAATGGCTCGCGCCGCTGCAGTTGCGATCCGGCGCGACGACGGTGAGCGGCGCGACGCCGTTCAGCGCCTCCCGGAGAAAGCGCAGCCCCTCGGCACGATAGCCGTCGTCATTGGCGAGCAGGATCTTCAAGGCAGGCCCTTCCCGGTCGCGGGCCGCGCGACCGGGCCGCACTATACTGTAAGCGCCGCAGCCCCGGCGCGCGCGGAGGGTGCCGACATCAAGGACGAGGAGCGCGATCTTTTCCGCGCCGCCGTGCGAGACGTGAAGCCGCTCCGCCAGCCGAAGCCGGCGCCCGAGCGCGCGCGCCGGCGCCCGAGCGCGGCGTCCCGGCGCGCCGACGAAGCCCGCGTGCTCGCTGATTCCCTCAGCTTCGACGCGGCGGACCTCGATGTCGACTCCGGGGACGAGCTGACGTTTCGCCGCGAGGGCGTCGCGGAAGCTACGCTGCGTCGGCTCCGGCGCGGCGAGTACGCGGTGCGGGACGAGCTCGACCTGCACGGCATGACGCAGGACGAGGCGCGTCTCGCGCTCAGCGACTTCCTCGCGGAAGCGGCGCACCACGGCCGCCGTTGCGTGCGTGTCATCCATGGCAAGGGGCGTGGCTCGGGTCACCGCGGGCCCGTCCTCAAGTCGGCCGTCAACCGATGGCTGCGTCGGCACGGCGACGTGCAGGCCTTCTGCAGCGCGCGCAGGATAGACGGTGGCACCGGCGCGCTCTACGTCCTGCTCGGCGGATCTCGCTAGTCGGCGATGGGCTCCGGCACCCGCACGTCGAGCAGCTCCCGCAGCACGCTGGTCGCGAAACCGCCGCGCGGCAGCGCGAACTCGAGCTCGAGCGAATCCGCATCGAGGCGGTGACGCAGGTCGAGCGGCCACAACATCAGTGCGCGGCGCTCCCCGCGCATCCCGACCGCCGCGAGCAGCGACGGGATGGGCGCAACGGTTGCGAGCGCGTCCGACTCGATGCGCCCTGCTTCGCCTGTCGGCAGGACGCCGCCCGCGCCGCAGAGCGGCCCGGTGGGCGCGACGTCGCCTTCGAGCAGGCGCTTCTGCAGGCCCTCGTCCGGATAGGCGGAAACGAAGACCGACTGGCTGCCGCTCAGGTTGATCACTTCGCCGGGCAACAGCCGGTTCCAGGTCCCCCCTGCGACGCGCGCGGCCAGCACCGCGTTGAACACGAGGGCGCGCGCGGAAGACAGGAGGAAACCGCGCTGCTCGCGGCCGCGCGGCAGCCGGCCGGTGGCGAGCCAGCCGCGCACGCGTCCAAGGTTCGCGCCGTCCTTGCCGAAGCGTTGCGCACCGTAGTAGTTCGGCAGCCCGGACGCACTCAGGCGCTCGACGCGCGCGGCGATCGCGTCGGCATCGCCCTGCAGGCCCCGAACCCGGATCTTGAAGGTATTGCCGGCCAGCGCACCGCGGCGAAGCTTGCGCGAATGCGGCAGCTCGCGCAGCACGCGAAACCCGTCGCCCGCGTAGCCGACGAACGAAGCGGCGTCGCGCGACGCGGGCACCGAAAACCACTGCCGCGCCAGCGCACGGCGGTCTTTCAGTCCCGCGAAGCCAACGTCGGCCTGCGGCCTGCCGGCCCGCGCCGCGAGCGCGCGCGCGACGAACAGCGTGTTGGTTCCGACTTTCTCGACGAGCAGCAGCCGGTGCGCCTCGCCGCCGTCCGCCTCGAAGCCCAGCCGCTCCTCGACGACGAAATCGGCATGCTCGACGCGCACCGCGCCCGACACGGGCGTTTCGCCGTAAGCCCGCGGCGGCTCGAGGGCGGCCTCTTGCCAGGCGTCGTGTGCCTCAGCCTCCATGGAGTCCGGTCAGCAGCACGGCCGCGTGGGCCGCGAGGCCTTCGCCCCGCCCGAGCGCGCCGAGACCCTCGGGCGTCGTGGCCTTGACGTTGACGCGATTCCGGTCGATGCCGAGGTCGGCGGCGATGTTCGCGCACATCGCCTCGCGGTGAGGGCCGATGCGCGGAGCCTCGGCGACGAGCGTAAGGTCGCAGTTGGCGACTGACCAGCCGGCTGCGGTCACCTGTCGCGCGACCTCGCGGAGCATCCCGCGGCTGTCGGCGCCGGCAAAGCGGGCGTCGCCAGGCGGAAAATGCTGGCCGATGTCGCCGAGCGCGGCCGCCCCGAGCAACGCGTCCATCAACGCATGCAACAGCACGTCTCCGTCGGAGTGTGCGACGACGCCCTGCACGTGCGGAATCGAGACACCGCCGAGGCGCACCGCGCTGCCGGGTCCGAAACGATGCACGTCATAGCCGTGCCCGACCCTCACGAGCGCCTCCGCGCCGAACGCAGGGCCGCCTCGGCGATCGCGAGGTCGCCGGGACGCGTCACCTTGACGTTGAGCGGCGAGCCTTCGATGAGCCTGGGGCGCAGGCCTTCGCGCTCGATGGCGGCCGCTTCATCGGTCGGATCGACGCCGGCAGCCAGCGCCGCCTTGATCGCCGCGGTGAGCCGGCCAATGCGGAACATCTGCGGGGTGAGCGCGCGCCAGAGCATCTGGCGCGGAAGCGTACGTGCGCTCCGTCCTTCCCCATCCGCTTCCTTGACGGTGTCGGCAAGCGGCAGCGCAAGGAGCCCGCCGACCGCGTCACGGCGGCAGCCGGCGATGAGCGCTTCGACATCACGTCGAGCAGCTGCAGGACGCGCCGCGTCATGCACCAGTACCCAGTCTTCCGCATCGGCCGCGATGAGCGACTGGAGCCCGTTCAGCACGGATTCCGCACGCGTCGTCCCGCCTGCCACGGCGACCACGCGCCGGCGCAGCGACGGCGGCAGCCGCTCATAGCGGCGATCGCCCGATGAGAGCACGACCGCGCCACCCGCCAGGCCGGGAATCGACGCGAACAAACGCATGGAATGCTCGAGGAGCGTGCGGCCGGCGATCCTGAGGTAGGGCTTTGGAACCGGGCCGCCGTAACGCGTGGCACGGCCCGCGGCTGCGATCACGAACCAGGTGCGCCCGCCCACGGAAGGATCACGGGTTTGCCGACGCCTGCATCGAGTCGGGAAGCGTCGCCGCGGCGCCGGGCGCCCGGCTCGTCGCGTCGACGACCTGGTAGAACGTCTCGTTGACCGCGACCATGCCGAGGTCGTTGCGCGCGCGCTCCTCGAGCGCCGTCAGCCCGTGCTTGAGGTCGGCGACTTCGGCCTTGATCTGGGCGTTGCGCTCGGCAAGCACCGCGTTCTCGGCGAGCTGGCTGGCAACGGCCTGTTGCAGGTGCCAGACCTCGCGCATGCCCTCGTTCGAAACCCACAGGCGGTACTGGAGCAACACGAACGCGGCCAAAAGCGCGGCGATGACGAGCTTCATGGGGCGGGCAGCGTAGCACGTTCTGCGTGCATGTTTGCTCCCTGGCTCAACGCCGGCGCACCGGGAATGCCTCGCGACCGGCGTAACGGGCGCGCGCGCCGAGCTGCTCTTCGATGCGCAGGAGCTGGTTGTATTTCGCGACGCGGTCCGAGCGCGAGAGCGATCCGGTCTTGATCTGCGTCGCCGCGGTGCCGACCGCGATGTCGGCAATCGTCGAATCCTCGGTCTCGCCGGAACGGTGTGACACGACCGCCGCGTATCCCGCTTGCGTCGCCATTTCGATCGCGGCCAGGGTCTCGGTGAGGGTTCCGATCTGGTTCGGCTTGATGAGGATCGCGTTCGCGACCTGCTCGGCGATGCCGCGCGCGAGGATCTCGGTGTTCGTGACGAAGAGGTCGTCGCCCACGAGCTGCACCCGCTGGCCGAGCTTGCGCGTCAGCAGCCCCCAGCCCTCCCAGTCCGCCTCCGCCATGCCGTCCTCGATCGTGAGGATCGGGTAGCGCTCCGTGAGCGCCGCGAGGTAGTCGGCGAACTGTGCGGCACTGAAGCGGCGGCCCTCCGACTCGAGCTGGTAATTCCCGTCCTTGTGAAACTCGCTGCTCGCGACGTCGAGGCCGAGCCAGACGTCGTTCCC
>Ga0111538_10000879_pt1 | contig 41496 bp, 42 predicted proteins | sample SoiMethybrSBSTD1_FD_79669 | JGI IMG/M metagenome (GOLD analysis project Ga0111538, IMG submission 79669) | Bulk soil microbial communities from a Populus tree surrounding site in Tennessee, USA - Soil MetaG P. TD hybrid SBSTD1 (version 2)... | ecosystem: Environmental > Terrestrial > Soil >...
TGCGAGCGATAGCGAGCCACCCCGGGTTGGCGACCATACCAAATCCGCACCCCGGTAGGGGTGCGAGGAGCCTGACCCGCGCCAGCAGTGTCGCGGCTCCCCTCCTCGGCTGAGGACAGCTGAGGAGGGGAGCCCTGTGCGAATCTCGTGGATGCTTCATCTGACTCAGAGTCTCGCCGAAGCCTCTTTACACCTCGAAAGCCTTTGCGTAACGTCTGTTCATGTCCATGCAATCGTTCCTGGAAATCCGGGGTCGAGTACCGCGCGGAGCCGCGGTTGTGCTGGGATCTCTGCCGATTGTTGCGATCTTTCTTCTGTGGTGGGTTTGCACCGCCGGTCCTTCGGAAGAACGAATTATCTCGCCGACAATATTGCCGAGCCCCGTCGAAGTTGCTCAAAGTATTCCGGAGCTCATCAACAACCGCGATTTGGTTCATCACATCCGGGCAAGCGTGCAACGCGTCGGCATCAGTTTTCTTTTATCGTTGGTGATCGTGATTCCAGTGGGCATCCTCATGGGGGCCTTTGGAAGTGTTAGCGCCCTGTTTACTCCGCTATCGACAGCAAGCGGATACATCCCGATTGCCACGCTTGTGCCTTTGACAATGTCGTGGTTCGGGATCGATGAGCTCCAAAAGACGATGTTTCTCGCAATGGCATTCGGTATTTACCTGTTGCCGCTCGTTGTGAAAGCGGTCGAATCCGTCCCGGAAATCTATTTGCGAACCTCCTACACGCTCGGCGCGTCGCGCTGGGATGCCATCCGTCATGTCCTGATTCCCATCGCGCTTCCGGATCTGTGGCACGCGATGCGCTTGGCCTTCGGCGTGGGTTGGACCTATATCGTGTTGGCGGAGGTCGCGGTCATGGTCGACGGGCTGGGATTCCTCATCCAGAACTCCTTTCGCCGCGGGCCTCGCGAGCACATCTATCTTGTGATTCTTGTCATCACGTTGATCGCGTGGGCCGCGGACCTCGCATGGCAACGACTTGGCAGGATCTTGTTCCCCTACAGGCAAGAGCGCACGTGAGCAACGCTGAACCGCCCATTGTCGAGTTCCGAAATGTGACCGTGAGGTTCGGATCGTTCACCGCACTTCACGACGTGTCTTTCGTGGTCGAGAACGTGCCGAACCGAGGCGAATTCGTATCGATGATCGGCCCTTCCGGCTGCGGCAAAAGTACCATTCTCAACCTGATCGCCGGTTTTCTGCAGCCGACCACAGGGGAAGTTCTCGTCGGCGGACAGCCGGTGGCGGGCCCAGGCCGAGACCGCGGCATGATCTTTCAGCAATACAGCTCGTTTCCGCACCTGACCGTCCTGCAGAACGTATTGTTTGGGTTGAAAATCAACAGGCAGGAAATTGGTCTAGATAGCGTTGCAAGTGCCAAGCGAGCCATGGAACTGATCGACCAGGTCGGTTTGACAGGCCATGAAAAGAAGTACCCGCACCAGCTGTCCGGAGGCCAGCAGCAACGGGTTGCGATAGCAAGAACACTGGCGACGGAACCACGGATTTTACTGATGGATGAGCCTTTCTCAGCGCTCGACGAACCCACACGCCTCGAGATGCAGGAGCTTCTGGTCGCGCTGTGGTACCGCATCCAGCCCACGGTTTTCTGTATCACCCACAGCATCACCGAGGCCGTCTACCTCTCGGAGCGTCTGTGGATCATGACCAAAGGCCCGGGCCAGATCGCGTATGACATTCGCGATGCCATTCCTCCGTCTGTGGGAATACCGCCATTGATCGCCCAGGATCGCCCGGAATTCAAGGAAGCGAGGCATGTCGTGACCGAAGCTTTCCGAGCCGTATTGGAGAATGACCCGGCGAACCGTAGAATGAACAACACATGAGGCTCACTCTCTGGGACTACGTCCGCTCCGCTTTCAGCGCGCGACCGGCAGGTATGTTCGTCCCCCCCAATTGGATCGGCATTGGCATGTTCGGTATTCTTGGCGTGCTGAACCCCGGCTTCTGGATCATCGGTCTTGGTTGTGAACTCGCTTACCTCGGCTGGCTGGGAACACACCCTCGATTTCAACGAATAGTGAATGGCGGTCTTCAGCTTGATGAACAGCGTCGCTGGCAGGCTAAACTCTACAATCTCGTCCGAGAGCTGCCACCCGAAGATCAACAACGCTATCGCGCACTGGAAGCGCGCTGCCAGAGCATTCTTCAACAACAGTCACGCAACGCGGGGCTCCCCGCAGGCCTTGGCGAGCAGGGAGAAGGCCTCGGCCGGCTCGCCTGGATCTATATGCGATTGCTCCTCACTCGAGAGTGGATACGGCGAGTCCTTAAGGAGTCGCCGTATTCGACGGAGACCGCTACGGAACTGACACAACGAATCGGGAAACTGCAGGAACAACTCAAGCAGGCGTCACTGACCGAAGACCTGCGCAAGAGTCTCTCGTCACAAATCGAAATCCTTCAGCAGAGGCAGGACAAGAGAAAGGAAGCTGCCGAAAAACTCGCGTTTCTCGATGCAGAGCTCATTCGCATACAGGAACAGGTCGAGTTGTTGCGCGAGCAATCCGTTTTGGCTACCGACCCTGAAGTCGTCTCTCAAAGGATCGATCAAATCACGACGACACTCGGCGGTACGAACCAATGGATCAGCGATCAACAAAAAATCTACGGAGCCATGGAAGATCTGCTTTCTGATCCTCCGCCTCTTGTTGTTCAAAGTTCAAAGGAATCGCAATGAGCCAGCAATTGCCCGGTTGGGCCGAACAGATGCGCGACCTTTTCAAGTCGGGATCGGCCGCACAGTTCCTGATACACGGAAACATCTTTGACGTCGTCGGAATCGAGGGCAAAGGAACGCGCCGGTTGCTCTCGGTGAAGGCGTTTCTTAGGGAAGTGATGTTTGAGAACTATGACGTCGTTCTCGAATACGATCGAGGCAGGGGAATCCGAGCTGTCAAAGGCTCCGAGGACTGGGGTGACTGGCTCAAGCAGATCCTGGGCAACGAGAGCGCGACCCTGCAGACACGCGAGTCTGGAACGGCTCTTGAACTTATCGATCGGTATCTGCTTCGGACCCTCAACCTCAAGGCTGTTCGCGGTCGAGAAGAATCCCCGGAGAAAATTGCTGTCATCATCGACTTTGCCGAATTTGTTGTTCCGCGCGGCGACCCTGTTCAGTTGAGCGGCCCATTCAGCGCGAACATCGTGAAGGTTCTTGGATGGGCGAATGATCCGGCAATCCTGCACTCCAATATCGTGACGGTGTTGCTGACCGAGGGTCTGCATGATCTCAACCCCCTGGTCGTGGAGAATCCGCACATCGCGTCGTTGAACATTCCGCTGCCGAGCGAAGCGGAAATGCTGGACTACCTGCAGACACTCATCGCAACGGAGTTCCCACAGCTCCCCTCGAAAAGTGAAGTATCCGTCGAGGTGCTCGCCCGACGCCTCACTGGTTTGAGCCGTGTTGGCGCCCGGCGGATCCTGTCGACTGCGATCACCACGGATCGAACGATCTCGGCAGCCTGGCTGCTGCGAATGAAAAAGGATTTGATCGAACGTGAATGCCAGGACCTGCTGGAGTTTCTCGAGTTTCCTTTTACGCTGGAGCAGGTCGCCGGACACGACTCCGTCAAGGCGTGGCTTCGTGAAGACATGGAGTTGCTGCGGCGTGGATCACTGAACGCGCTCCCGATGGGCTATCTCATCACCGGACGGATTGGAACGGGCAAGACGTTCCTGGTGCAATGCTGGGCCGGCGAACTGGGCGTCCCCTGCGTCGTCTTCAAGAATTTCCGGGATCGGTGGGTTGGCGCGACGGAGTCCAACCTGGAGAAAATCTTCACTGTGCTGCACGCGTTGGGACAGGTCGTCGTCTTTGTCGATGAAGCCGATCAGGCTGCAGGAAAGCGTGGTGGAGGCAGCGACGACAGCGGACTGTCCGGACGTGTGTATTCGATGCTCGCGAAGGAAATGTCCGACACGCGCAACCGCGGGCGCATCATATGGGTGTTTGCCACGTCCAGGCCCGACCTTCTGGAGGTTGACCTTAAACGCCAGGGGCGACTCGACGTCCACATGCCTTTATTTCCACCGCAAACACCGGACGAAACGCGCGAACTTCTGATGTCTATAGCAAAGAAGCTCAAACTGCCGTTGAGTCAGGCGGATATTCCTCCGCTGCCGGAAGGCCTTGTGCTGGGCGGCAATGAGATCGAAGGCATTCTGGTGCGCGCTTTACGCCTCTACGAACTTCTGCCGGAACCGCGCCCCCCGTTGCGGGAGATTATTGCGAGCGTCTTCAAGGAGGTCCGGCCCAATGCGCACACACGGAAGTTGGAATATATGGACCTCGTCGCAGTACGGGAATGCACAGACACGCGGTTCCTGCCACCTGCGTACCGCGATTTGAGTCCTGAGGAACTGGAACAGCGGATCGAGATTACGAAAAGCTTTGTGTAGACGATGAATCTTCTAGGCATGCTTCGCAAGCTTGGTGATCGTCTCGGCATCATTGAGGTGTCGCCGGAAGTGCCGCCATCCACAGCTCCGGTGAAGGTGCAAACTCGCGCGATCACACTCTCCGAGCTGACGATGACCATCCAGGTGACGAACGTAAGGTCGCTTGCGGAATCGCCGGCGGAACTGCTGATCTCCTTCGACGACGTGTTCAAAGCAGCGGGAATCGTGACGCCGTCCGATGGATGGACGATTGATCGCCTGTGTGAATTCCTGAACACCGAAGCACTACGCAACCTCGATCGATCCGCGGCGCAGCAGGAAATCGCGCGTACCTTTGCTTCAGAAAACGTGGACCCGGCCCGTGTCGTAAGGGACGCGATATCTCGTGATCAAGCATTGGATGCGTTCGCAGATTCCGTATTCAAGAAGAGACAACGATGGGTCGAGGAGCAGAAGCAGCAGATTCGTGCCATCGAACAGCAGATTACGGATGAAGAGACGAAATGGAAGGGATGGCGACGCAGAAAGCGCCAGTGGGAGCAGAAGATGGCGGGCGCCGTCGACTATCTCATCGACAAACCGGTTATTTCGATCGATGAAGAATGAGCAGATAACGGAACGACCCGGAGACGATAGGCTGCGGGAAGTATTTAATACGCTGGAGCCCTACATTGAGCGCCGATACGGTGTGCCCGTCATCATCAAGGATGTACCAGACCCGTTCACCGGCGACCTGGATGGCGGCGAGATCCACGTGGACTATTCGAACGACGTGGAGAATGCGGTGTTTATCATTGCGCACCTCTTCGGGCACACTGTGCAGTGGAACTTGTCGGAGTATGCTCGACGCATCGGCACCGAGGCGCAGCAGAACCCGTCGGTTGAAAAGCTCGCGGAACTCGAGGCGTACGAGCGAGAAGCCTGCCGTTACAGCCTTCAGTTGTTCCAGGACGCGGGCGTTCACGACCTCGACCAATGGATTTCGGATTTCGCGGCATGCGATTTCGCGTACCTCAGCCACTTTTACAAGACCGGAGAAAAGCGCGCATTTCGCAGTTTCTGGAGGTCCGGACAGCCATTGCTGCTGCCGCTCGCGATCCCGGATTTCGTTCCGACACACTGGCTGTCGCGATATGGCGGTATCGTGGTGTAAAGGCAGAGGAAATACGGTTTCTGTGAGTTTGGGCGGAACTATTCTAAAATGCGTTTCGTTTCATCTATCAAGCATCGTTGACCTGAGGAGTGCCACCTATGGGCCGGTTAAGCAGGCTGTTGAGAGGCTTTCTAGGACTTTTTATCAGCGGAATCGAAGAACGGAATCCCGAGGCGCTGATGGAAGCGGCGCGTCTGGAATTTCGCGAAAAGATGACGCAATACAATCTGGCGTTAGCTCAGATGGCCGGCGTCGCCGAACGTCTGAAAAACCAGATCAAGACCAAGACCGCGCGCGCGCAGGACCTCGAGCGAAGGATTCTGGCAAATCATCAGGCGGGGAATATGGAATTGGCAGGCACGCTGGCTCGAGAGCTTCAGGAGCTCAAAGTAGACCTCACAACAGACACCAGTGAACTGCAGGAAACCGAGAATGCTTACCAGGCAAATCTTCGACAGGCGAAACTAGGCCAGAAAGAGTTCGAAGAGAAAATCAACCGGCTTCAGAAGCAACTCTCGCAGGTAAAGATCAAGGAAGCCCAGGCCGAAGCAGCCGCGGCTCTCAGCAGCGTGGCTTTCAAGGTGGGCGACCTGGGCGATTCGATGAAAACCGTCGAGGAAGTGCTCACGAAGCGGTACGAGAGATCGGCAGGTAAAGCGCGTGTTGCAGCGGACCTCGTGAATATGGACAAGATCCAGGAAAAAGAGGCGGAGCGAAAGGCGCTCGAACAAACCGCTCTTGCAGAGTTCCTTGCGAGCCAGGGAATCCAGTCCCCGGCTGCGGCTGAATCCCCGGCCTCAACCAAAGAAATTGGCCCAACACGGCAAAGTTGAAGAACCACCCCGATAGGAGTGAATGATGGCAGAAGAGCAGCAGGCGCGCCTGACAATCGCAGGCAAGTTAATCTCGATTCTTCTCGTTCTCGGTCTTATCGCGACCGGGATCTACGTCATCGGACGACGAGGAATCTCTGGTGGAGGTGGATCGTCGTCCACCGGTTCGGGTGCCGAAGCGCCACAAACGGAAGCGCCCGACACCAAGGGCGTTACCACCGTCAGCGAATACAAGTACGTACCTGTCGACAAACTTCCGGCCGTTAAGGGAGTCAGTCAATACAAGTGGGACCCCAATCAGAAGATTCTCCGATTCTCGTACAACGTTTGGGCCGGATGGCTGCCGGTGATCGCCGCCAATCATGGAACCAAGCCGAATCCGGACAGTGTTTTTTCAAAGAAGTACGGTTTCAAGGTCGAGATGGTGCTGATGGACGATCCGGTCGTTGCCCGCGACGCCTTCGCTGCCGGGGAGGTGCACACGCTTTGGGGCACCGTCGACATGATGACCCTTTTTGCGCCGGAGCTCATACGCGATTCACGCACATCTCCGCGCATCATGCAGCAAGTCGACTGGTCCAGTGGCGGCGACGGGATCGTGGTTCGGAACAGCATCAAATCCGTGAGCGACCTCAAAGGCAAAACCATAGCCCTCGCGCAAAATTCTCCGAGTGAGTATTACCTCACGTCCCTTTTGCTTTCGGCCGGCTTGCGCCCGGGCGACATCAAAGTGAAGTACACCGCGACAGCTTTCGAAGCTGCCGCCGCGTTCGTCGCCGATAAGAGCGTGGATGCCTGCGTATCGTGGGCTCCGGACATCTATAAAATCCCGGGACGCGTGGCAGGAACACGCATCCTTTCGAGCACCGCCGATGCCAACAAGCTGATTGCCGACGTTTACGCGTTTCGAGCCGATTTTGCAAAAGATCATCCTGAAGTCGTTGAAGGTTTAATCGCGGGAATCTTCGAAGGCATGGACATGGTGAAGGACAAGCCGGAGGAGCCTGCCAAATGGATGGCTGATGCGTTCGGCATGAAACCAGCGGAAGTGATGGGAATGCGGAGCGATTCGCACCCCACAAATTTCGCTGAAAATGTTCAGTTTTTCGTAAACGCATCGAATCCCACGAACTTCGAGCGCACCTGGAAGAGCGCAGCCTACGTTTATCGCGAACTCGGACGTATCAGTGCTCCAGTCCAGTTCGATCAAGTCATGGATTTTTCGATTATCCAGAGCCTTCAAAAGAAGGGAACGTTCGCCCATCAGGTCGACGAAAGCCTCGCTTCGTTTACTCCCGCGAGTTTCCGGAAGACTCCTGCCGAAGCGCCGATTCTGACGCAAACGATACGGATCAACTTTTACCCGAATTCCGCGAATCCTTACGAACCCGCGCGTGATGATCTGGAGAAGCCCCTCGCGGGAAAGCTCTATGATCCCAACGTCGATGCCACGCTGGAACAAGTCGCCCGTTTGTCGGGACAGTTTGCTCGCGCCGTCATTCTGATAGAAGGTCACGCCGATTCGAGCATGAAAGGGAAAGTTCCAATGCAGCCCGTGCGCGATCTGAGTCTGGCTCGGGCGGAGGCGATCAAACGTGCGTTGATTGAGAAATTCAAGTTCGACCCGAACAAATTCAGTATTGAGGGCAAGGGCTGGGACGTACCTGCCGATCCAGCGGCGCCTGACAACCAGGCGCTCAATAGACGCGTTGAGATAAGCGTCTTTCCGCCAGAACAGAAATGAGCTCTCCCGACTGGCGAAGTCGCAGGCAGGGCGGTTTCTTGCTACTCCTGCTTCTGGTGTTCGGCGTTGCGACCAGCTGCGATGAACCGCGGCACACGTCCTCGCCGAGGACCGTGTCGACTCCCGTCGAGAATCCTATTGAACAATTCTTCCACTCCGCGACTCCGAAGGAGTATCGCGACGGAGTCGCGGCCATTGTTCTGATCGACACCTCCGGCAGCATGGTGGATAGGGTAAAGGATGCGAGCGGAGTGCTTCAGCCTAAGATCGATATCGCGCAGCGGGCTGCAATAAAACTCGTGGATCAGTTCGAACAGTATGCTCGAGAACATCCTGAGAGACCGATTATCCTCGGGATCTACGAGTTCAGCGATCGCGATGGGGAGGCTTCCACGCGAGCTGTTATCCCGCCTGGTCCACCAGATGCGAGTCGAGCCCAGAACGCGATCAGGCAGATGCGCGGGCGGGGCGGCACTCCGATTGGTAACGCGATGATCCGGGCGAAATTGGATATCGATTCAACCGGCTTGTCGAAAAGGCACATCGTGGTTATTACCGACGGCGCGAACACGAAAGGCTACTCGCCGGAGGACGTGACGCGGGCCATCACGAACCAGAGTGAAAACGATCGGGCATCGATCTACTTTGTCGCCTTTGATATTGCCTCGTCGAAATTCGACTCCGTTCGGGATGCAGGAGGATCGGTGCTGTCCGCATCGGATGAAACGGAACTTCGAGGGACGCTGGATTATCTTCTGACTGGCAAGATACTCGCCGAGCAGCCGCCCCAGCGATGAAGATTTCACGAGCCGAATTCACGCTCCAATTCGGTCAATCGTGCCACCGGTTTTTTGGATCCATCTTCAACTGGCGGATCCCGCGATCTTCGCGCACATCTCGGGACTGCTTGAAGTTCTTGTCGAGCTTCCTCGGTCGTTTGGCGGCTTCGCGGTGGTTCGCTCCCAGCTTATGAGTTGCGGGGACGGCGCTCTTTGAAGACATGTCTTTCTCTTTCATCTACGCCGCCCGGAGTGCTCGGAGTGATCTGAAGGACACACGGAGTTCCGCCACCAGGAGTTCCGGCTGCTCCCATGCCGCGAAGTGACCGCCTTTGTCGAGCTTGTTGTAATGGATCAGTTTGGGATACGCCCGCTCCGCCCAGCTCCGCGGGGCTGGATAGAGTTCGTCAGGGAAGACGCTTACGGCAACCGGAATGGAGACGCCTTTGGCACTGACAAACGAGAGTTTGCCAAAATTCTCCCAATAGAGACGGGCGCCAGAGAGCGCCGTGTTCGTCAACCAGGTGATCGTGATGTTGTCGAGGATGTCGTCGCGCGTGAGGCCAGCGGATTCTCCCGCAAAGACGCGTGAGATCAACTCGTAGCTACGCGCGTCATGGTCCAGGAAATAAGCCGCAAGGCCGATGGGTGAATCCGCGATTCCGTATAACGTCTGCGGTCGCAGACCCATCTGGTACCCGTAGGCGAGTCCCTTTTGATAGACGAACTGTAACCGCTCGTAAGCAACCTTCTCGTCGGGTGAAAGACTCGATGGCGCCGGCGCCCCGGAAAAAACCGCCTGGTCAACGTCGACTGGAAAGATACCAGGCATGTTGGTGTGAATGGCGAGCAACTCCGGAGGCGCCTGCACGCCCATGATGTCGGTAATGACCGCGCCCCAATCGCCGCCTTGCGCCACGAATTCCGTGTAACCGAGACGCTTCATCAGCACGATCCAGGCCCGCGCGATGTGGGCAACATCCCACCCGGTCGAAGTCGGTTTGCCTGAGTATCCGTAGCCCGGCATTGACGGGATCACCAGGTGGAACGCATCGGATGCATTTCCGCCGTGTGCAGTGGGATTGGTCAACGGATCGATGATCTTCATCTGTTCGATGATCGAGCCGGGCCATCCGTGTGTAACGATCAGCGGCAATGCATTTTCGTGTTTTGAACGGACGTGAATGAAATGGATGTCCAGTCCATCGATCTCGGTTATGAACTGCGGCAGGGCGTTCATTTTCGCCTCGATCTTGCGCCAGTCATAGTCTGTCGCCCAATATCGCGCCAACGCCTGCATCGTCGCGAGCTGTACTCCTTGCGACGCATCTGTAACCGTTTCTCGTTCAGGCCACCTCGTCGCGTTGATGCGCCTGCGCAATTTAGTAAGTTCCGCTTCCCGCACCTTCTTCTGAGGAAAGGGACGAATCGCGTCTTTGTTGGCATTGGTTCGAGGCATGGTGTGTTTTCCTCCTCGATCAGTTTCGGGTTACGCAACGACTTCGTTAACTGCGTAAGTAGGTAGGGGAAGGCGATCCATGTCCCGGCGTGTCTCTCCCCCCTGACTCCACTGCTGTCCAAATTATCCTCGCACCCCTCCGGGGTGCGGTTGGCGTTGAATGAACAACCCCGGGTGTCGCTTGCGCTCTTGGCCTCTTGCACGCCGGAGGCGTGCGAGGATGGTAGCCCGGGGTGTGCGAGCGACAGCGAGCCACCCCGGGTCGGCGACCAGACTCAATCCGCACCAGTCGTGAGTTTCGGCCAATCAGCCAGTGCGAATTTGGACAGATGTTCCCTGACTCACGGAGGCGTGACGCGTTGGCCGTCACGGACAAGCCGGAAGCCGTAGTCTGTGTATCGGAACTCCGGAGGCAGACTGCTGCGATGCGCATTGCGGGAAGCTTTGACGCGGTGTCGCCAGGATCCGCCGCGCGATACGCGTCGTGCGCCGGAAAGAGGTCCGGCAGGATTCATCTCGGGCGATGCCTCGTAATACTGCGGATCGTACCAGTCGAGACACCATTCGTGGACATTGTCGCCCATGTGGTAGAGACCAAATCCGTTCTGACGTCCGTCACGAACAGGACGCGGCGCCGTCCATTCATTGCAGTAATACTCGATGCTTTCCGGATCTTCGTTGCCCCAGGCGAACTCCGTGTCCTCACGGCCTCCGCGGCACGCGCGTTCCCACTCGGCCTCAGTAGGTAATCGGTAGGGTGTACTGGTCGCCGCAGAAAGCCAGCCGCAATAGGCCTGCGCATCGAACCAGCTCACACCCACAACGGGCTGTTCGGGGTCTGCAAAGTTGGAATCCATCCATCCGCGCGGCGGCATGTGTCCGGTGGCCGAGAGGAATCGATCGTATTCGCGACGCGTCACGGTCATTGCGGCAATTGCAAAGGCATCCGTGAACACACGATGTCGAGGCCGTTCCCAGGTGTGATGGCTGTCGGATCCCATCCAGAAAGCGCCGGCAGGGATTGAGATCAACATACTGGGTTCACATCCGCTGGAGTTGATACGTGACGCCATTGATCACTGCGGCGATGCCGGGAAAAAACGTGTAAATGAATCGCTTCTCGCCCGTGCCTCCGTTTTTAGGGCTGGACGGAATGCCGAAGAACTTCGCGCACGCGATGGATGCTTCGCCGAGTTTTGCCCCTGGACCGAAGTCCAGGACTCCTGCAGCAAAGAGTTTCTTGCGGGTCTTGGTGTCCTCGACGACGGCCTTGCAGCCGAGGACAACGCCTATAGCCTCCTTGCGCCAGTGACCGGGCAATACGATATAGGGCACACTTGCCGCATCAACGTAAGCGAGCGGATCGATGGGTGACCGCGTCGGCCAACGATAGCTGGTCGCGCTCACGAAGGCGCCCGGAGCAGGGTCACTCGCATTCTGCTTTACGGGCATTCCATCTTTCTTGCCGGTGTCCGTGACGACGCCAAACCAGTTTCCTGGTCCACCCGCATTGGCGAGAAAGTCGAGCGGCGCGGGTATGAAGCCTTCTGGCGCATAGACGGGCACGCCTCCGGTTTGGCCGTTCGCTCCGTCGGCGTCGATCGCCATCCCTACCGGTGGCGTGGTGTAGCTACCGTCAGCGTTTCGTGGTGGAAGTGGGATGTTCGGCATAATTTGCGAGGCTAACACACAACGACTTTAACGGCTGCTTCATGGGTCCTTCACGGTTTCGTCACAAGACACCAATAGATTCCTACCGATTCATTTCAAGTCATGGATTCAGGCTCTGCGGCGGAACAGCGGAGTCTGTAACGCCGACAAACACAAAGACAAGGAGCTAAGTATCTTTATGAATCTCAGGCGAAAACTCTCACGAAGGAGTTTGTTGAAGGGTGCGGCTGCAGGCGGCAGCGCAATATTGTTGGGCAAAACTGGGATCGCCGGCGGACCCGGTGGACCGGACGACCCCAGCACGAGCGTCCGGTCTTATGTTCTTCCTTCTGTCCCCGGTGTGCAGGTCTATCCGATCCTCACGACCGGAGAAAGCGCAGACAATGGATATCGAATGGCCGGAATTCCTGACGGACTCGGTGCGCTCGCTGATGGCACCACGTTCGAGGTTTTCATGAATCACGAAATCGCTTCCGGAAGTGGCAAAGTCAGACTCCACGGGAGCAATGGCGCCTTCGTCTCCAAGTGGACAATCGATCGCTCAACCCTGCACGTCCTCAAAGGAGAGGACCTCACCAAGGCTCCCGGCGAAGTCCATACGTGGAACGGATCGGGCTATTCCACTGGTACGACTGCATGGAACAGGCTCTGTTCGGCAGATCTCCCCGAGGACACAGCTTTCTATCACGGCCGGCTTGGCACTCGAGAGCGCATCTTCATGAACGGCGAGGAAGCGACCTTCGGGCGCGCCTGGGCCAGAATTGCTACCGGACCAAACGCAGGACACGCCTGGGAACTGCCTCGGCTGGGGAAAATGGCGTTCGAGAATGTTGTTGCCAGCCCTCACGGGAAGGAAAAGACCATCGTTGCTTTGTTTGATGACGGCAACATCAATCCTGCATCAGCGGCTTCCGCCAATCCTTGCGAAGTGTTCATCTATATCGGGTCGAAACAAGCGAGCGGCAATGAAATCGAAAGAGCGGGACTCACAAACGGCAAATTCTACGGAGTACGCGTATCTCGTGGCAGCACGATCCTCACTGCTGAGAGCAATGACTTCGGTTTTGGTGATGCGGGCACCGGCTTCATCGGCACGGCGAGCTTCGACCTCGTTGAACTGGGACCGTCCGGCAATGTATCCAACCTTACCGGCGTACAGATCTCACAGGCCGCCATCGACAACAAGGTCTTCAAGATGCTCCGCGTTGAAGACGGCGCCTGGGATCCTCGCGAAAAAAGGGAAGGCGACTTGTACTTCGTCACAACTGGGGGCATCAATACGGACACCTCCATCGGAACGAACAGCCGCCTGTGGCGCCTCCGCTTTGAAGATATTGATAGCCTGGTCAAGGGAGGCCAGATTGAAATCCTGCTGACAGGCAAGGAACTACCGGCACCCGGCTGGAGAATGTTGGACAACATCTGCCTGGACAGACATGGCCGGCTCCTGTTGCAGGAAGACACAGGGAACAACCGCTGGGTCGCGCGCATCTGGGCCTACAACGTCGACACACGGGAACTGGTCGAGGTTGCCCACCACGATCCGGAGCTGTTCCAACCAACGAGCGGCGTCGGAGTCACCCCAGTAACAGGTGGGCCGCTCTTCATCACTCAAGATGAGGAATCTTCCGGAATCATCGATGCTCAGCACATTTTTGGAAGAGGCTGGTTCCTGCTTGACGTCCAAAACCACAGAGCAAGCTCCGATACGGAGCTCGTTGAAGGCGGGCAATTGCTGGCGTTGTACGTCCATCCGAGCATCGCGAATAACGGCAATCATTCGTCAGAACACGACGACGAAGATTAAACACCCGCATTCAAGACAGCGAATGACAGTTGGGGTCACATGCCGAAAACCCGCGAGCAAGATCCCAACTGTCCGTTGCCCGCCTGACACAAGGAGTCGAGTGACACCGCCCAGTAGGCATCCAAGTCGAAATTGGATTTTCGCAGCCGTAGTGTGCCTGATTTGTGTGGGCCGACAGCCGGCATTCGCCGGGCAGGCGGGATCCGCCGATGCCGCTTCGGCTCAATTCGCAAGCGAGCTTCTGGCGCGTGCCGAGGTTGCATGGCTTGATCATCATTGCGACGAGGTGGCGAGTCTTTATCGTCAAGCGCTCCAAATCATTCCGTCAAACCAGAAGGCTGCGTACCGACTGGGCTGGTGCTCCAACGAACAGAAAGACTACGTCGAGGCGATCCGGGTTCTCAAAGACGCCGTCCGGCTCGATCCATCCGACGAGAGGGCTCGTTCGGAGCTCGGATTCGCTTATCGCAAAGAGAAATTGTTCGACGAAGCGCTCGCCGTCTACTCGGACCTTCTGGCTGTGAAGCCAAAATCGTCGGAGCCGTACTACAGCATGGGATGGATCTTCAATGAACGTGGGCAATTTCTTGAAGCCATCGAAGCCCTGAAGACCGCTGCGAGTTTGAATGAAGATCGGGCGGAGATCTACGAAGATCTCGGGTATGCGTACCGGAAGGTCCGGCGGTACGACGAAGCGCTCGCGGCATACTCTCGCGCTGCTCGGCTGGAACCCGAGAGACCGGGGCCATTGAAGACGCTGGGCGACATTTTTTTCGAGGATCTCAAGCGGTTTGAGGACGCCCTCGTTGCCTATCAGAAGGCAGCGGGACTGGATCCCACGAACGCCAAAGTCCAGCGCAAGCTGGGACGGTCGCTTAGCGAACTCGGGAGATTCCAGGAGGCTGTTCCCGCGTTGCGATTGGCAGCTCGCGCCATTCCTGACGACCCCGGGCTGTACAACGAACTCGGCTATGCCTTCCGCAAGCTGGGCGAATTCGAGAAGGCAATCGAGGCCTACACGCAGTCTCACAAACTCGATTCAACCAGCCCGGTCCCGTACTTCGGCGTCGGTGATGTCTATTTCGACCTGCTCCGCTATCAGGACGCAGTGGACTGCTACCGGTCTGGATTGAGCCTCGCGTCCGAGGATGGAATCGGCAACCGAAGCCTTGGCGCTGCCTACAACGCTCTGGGTAAACATCAGGATGCGATCCCGCCATTGCGGCAAGCGATCCGAAGTCTTCCAAATGACGTTGAAGCCAGCATCGAACTCGGGATTGCGCTCGATGGTGCAGGACTGACGCAGGAGGCCATTGCTGCGTTTCAGATGGCGTTGCAGCTGGGGCCGGAGTCGGCGGATGCACGGTTCCGACTCGGCCTTGCTCTCCTCAAAACCGGCGATGTCAACGCCGTCGAGGCGGAATACCATGCTCTCCAGAATCTTCGTTCGCCGCTGGCCGACAAACTCCTCGACGCCATTCGTTGAAGGTTTTTTCGTTTGGTATGCTGTCGGGCATGAGGATCCCACGGACGATAGCGGTTGTGGTTCTTCTTTTGTGCGCCAGTTGCGGCCGCGGAAAACCGGATTTTACCGGAACATGGGTTCAGACTTCGAATCAACCGATCCCGGGAGCTCCAGAAGATCCGGACCTCGAGCCGCAGATGACGGTAACGCAGAATGCGTCAACGCTGACGAGTTGGGTTACCTTCGTTTCGAAGTCGAATCGCTCCAAGAAACATAAATCTGGATCTACCACTTTTCAGCTCGATGGCAGTGAAAGACGCAATGGAAGTACGGTATCTAAAACCTATTGGGAAGGGGACACCCTGGTGTTTATGAACAACCGATTTGAACGCGACCAGCTTGTGAGCACTCATACAGTCGAATGGTCCCTGGACAAGAATGGAATGCTCGTTGTTGAGAATACTCTGACGACTCCAGGACAGGACCGACCGGCGAGAATGAGACGTGTTCACAAGAGGATTCAAGAGGAACAGTAAAGCCGACGCGTCACTCCCTTTCTTATCGCGTCACCAAAGCGAATCCCTGCAGGGGTTGCCCTTGGGTGACCCCTGCCGCCGAAGGCGGCGCTGCCCCCTCAAAGAGTCTCAGGGGGGCGTGAGAGTCGCGATGCAAGATTGCTGAGACGACACTCTCTTTGACACAAAACGCAGAAAGCCGCGTCTGAATGTCTTTCGCGGGAGCTTTTGCAGACAACATGAGGATCACGCAGTATCTGCTATTTATTGGGAGCGTCTTTGCAGCCCTGGCGCCAATCCCCGCCTTGGCGCAGATGCCTCCGGCTCGAGTCATTTCGAGTATCGACGTCATGGTTCTGAGTGAGGAACTCGTGGCTGTTGGCAGGATTACGCGAGCTCGTCCCGCGAGCAACAACTCGGCCGATGTCACCATTGCGATTGAGCGGGTGTTGAAAGGAGCGCCACAAACAACTCTTGAGCGCCAGACCCGTGGGTCGGGAGATCGGCTGTCGACAGAACAGGTTTCGCGAATGGCTGTGAGCAATGCCCGTGTCCTGGTCCTCGGCAATGGATTCACACCGCTGGACGACAAAGGCCTGGCAATCCCAGCAGCGAATGGGACCCTGCTCGGCGAGGCAAACCAGGTCGTCGTTTATATCCAGCAGGTGCTTCGGAGTCACCCTCCGGGCAAAGTCGATTCCTTCGAACTCCCTGTGCCGAAACAGTTCGAAAATGTCACTGTTCCCCGCCTCTTCGACAATGGCATGTCGGGCAAAGTAAGAGAACTCCGCGTGCCTGTCGATGGCCAACTGGAAACATGGGCTCTGGAGGCAATTCGGTCAAACAAGGAACTGTACCGGGCCTTCCAGGCGTTACGCTCCTTCAAGTCTGCAACCAATATCGAATTCCTGAAGGGGCTCTTCAACGATCCGGCGTTCGACTTGATTCAAGCCGGGAGCAATAACGGCATCGAAGTTCGCATCTACAGAACCCGGGAGCATGCCTACAAGCTGCTCCAGGATTGGAGTGTTCCCGTGGACCGGCCCGTCTTGAGAGAGGAAACCCCTCGCTTCGAATTGCTGGAGAGATACCTATGGGGAATCGGGCCCGATGACCGGTTTGACAGAGTTGCCGCGCTTTCTACAAATCTAAAAGATCTCACCATATCCAGTTCGGGGCACCCTTCACGAGAGCAACTGGAAATGATCGGAAATATTCGCAGCCTGACCCGGCTTCAATTGACTGGTTCCGACAAAGGAGAGCTGCTGCGTTACATATCCAATCTCGTCAATCTGGAGGAGTTGATCCTTCGAGCGGCCGGACTCACTGACAACAGCCTGGGGCCGTTGCTTTCCCTCCCCAAACTCAAGACTCTCGACCTTCAGAACAACAGAATTACCGATGCCGGTTTGAGGGCTCTTGCCGGAATTCGCACACTCGAGACATTGAATGTTTCGAGGACTTCGGTTACGCCCCAAGGCATCGCGCAGGTCCGAACCCTGAGGCCGGACCTGGAATTCATACAATAGGCCTGGAACATAATCCTCCGCAGCTTTACCGGCAAAGCTCTCTCGAATTCTCAATCCGATGCCATCCGGCCCGATAGAACCATCGCGGGGGCTGTTCCAGGATGAAGATCACGTCATCCTCGCTTCGGGCAGCTGCGCAAAAGGACTGAGCGATTCGTCGAAGCACACGCTCAGCAGGGTAAGCCGGAACGTTCATCGCGAGGACGGACCAGTCGTCGATCCGAAGGCGATACCGATTTCCGATGTGTTCTGCGGCTGACCGTGTCTGGGAGTCCTGGTGTTCCCACGCTTCAGAAGATAAGACGACGGACCCGATCAGCTGATTGCCCGAGTACAGCGCGAAAGACGGACTCGTATCCCAGAGGCCAGCGAGACTCAGCGGGGGCAGAACAAGGACAAACACAAGAATCGCGCGATATGCCCAGTTGCTGCCGCTCCACGCGAATAGGGCCTTTGAAGAAGCTTTGGATTCCCAGAAAAGGACAGGGACTAAAACGATCATCGCCACGTTCCATGGCATGACAACGTTGTTCCAATCCAGCGACCACGGACCGAGCACTGCCAGCAGGAAGAGATGCATTACCACAATCGCAATCACCCCAATGCGCCGCGTCTTCGGAAAAAGCAACGCGACAGCCATTCCAATTTCCAGGAATGGAACGGCCGCGCCGACAACCTGAATCATCGACTCAGAGTCCAGTTTCAAAACGGGAGAGACGAGCCACGGAAATAGTTTCGTCGCGAAAGAGGTGTTCATCTTGTGCACGCCGCTCCAAAAGTAAACGGCTGCCAGAATCATGCGGCAACCGCTGAATGCGGCGCTGTTATCCCTGGAGAAGAAGACGGCAAACAGCAGCAACAGATATTCGATGAACCACGGCTCCAGGCGTGATTGATCCTGTAGCGCCAGGAAGACCGCCGCGACAAACCACAGCAGGCCTAATCTCTTCATCTGAGGGCACCAGACTAGAACGCCAAGTGCGATCGCAAAAGCGAGGAGCACCACTATGTCGAGTGGCGGCGGAAAGGCTGGAATGAAATCTAAAAGTGGTACGCGCGGGTAGGACATGCGAGTCCGCCACAGGGGCAGGGACAGTACTATGCCTGCAAGTAATCCTGCGGCAATCGTCGCGCGAACGATGAGAAAGCGATGGGGCACGGCCCCATTCTAGCGACAGGGGACCACGCAACGCAGTTCAATGTCTGCTCCGCGCAGTCTTTTCAATTTTCCTTCGCAAAAGGCCGGTCGTTCCTTCTTTTCACAACAGATGCTGGAACGTTCGCTCTCCCAGGTGACGCGAGCGAAACCATAAACAAGAACGTAATGATCGTCAGGAAGACGCACACGCCCAGGAGCAAATAGCCCTGTGCGGTCGAATCCGTCAGGACGGCTCTCAAAGGACCCAGAATGTCGCGCATGGGTCAGATTTTGGGTCGCGCTTAGTACTTCGACAATAGGCCGGGCGGATACCGGTGATTTCGGAAAATGGATAGTTCCCCCACCTAAGAGTGCGGGCGTCGCTAAATACCAAGGTGCCTTCTTTTTAACACCCCTGGGGTGCCCTCCCGGCCGCCGCGGGCAGCTAAGTTATCCGCGTTTTTCAATGAGTGACAGAGGAACATCGGCGTGTTTTTCTAGTGCGATCACCTGGTTGTTGACACGGAGGCCAACAATGCCGGAGCAGCGCGAGTTCACATGGAAGATGGTAAAGTGCCCGAATGGCCACCAGATCAAGCTGGAGATGTTGGCCGATACGCCCATTAAGAGCACGAGAATCCAATGCCCAACTTGTCAGTCTGGGATGATCGTCTTTGTGGGAGACATCAGGGGAATCGTGCCGATGGAGTAGTGGTTCATGGGGACTGGTGGAGCTAGACTAAGCTATCGCCGGTCAACACTGGCAGCGAAAGGAAGAAAGGATAGCGGTGTACATCCCTGAAGGTTACGGAACCGTCTTCCCCTATTTCTTTGTAACGGACGCGGAACGTTTCGCCGACTTCGTTAAAAACGCGTTCGAGGCCAAGGAAGTGGGGCGCAGCGTGATGCCCAACGGCCGCATCGCCAATGTCCGAATTCGCATCGGCACTTCGACGTTCATGGTGAGCGAAGCGGAGGGGACCTTTAAGCCGACCCAGGGCGCTTATTACCTCTACGTCGAAAACGCGGACGATACTTTCAAACGCGCCCTCGCCCACGGTGCGCAAAAGCTTTTCGAGCCGATGGACATGCCTTACGAGGACCGCCAGGGCGGAGTGACCGATCCCTTCGGAAACATCTGGTGGATTTCGACGCGGCTTGTGCCGGAGCCCTACGACGAATGAACGCGAAAGGCTTTCGGAAAATCGTCCTCGGCCTGAAAGACTCGATCGAGAGCTCGCATATGAACCATCCCGATTTTCGCGTGAACGGCAAGATCTTCGCGACTCTAAAGCACGACGAGTTGACAGGAATGGTGGCGCTGACGCCTGAACAACAGCAGGAATTCATGGCAGAAGACCCTCAAACATTCTCACCGGAAGCCGGAGCCTGGGGCCGGACGGGTTGCACTAAGGTCCTGTTGGCGACTGCCAGCGAAGACACGCTTGGCCGGGCCTTGACCCTCGCGCGACAAAACATCATCGAAAAGACGAAGAACCAGCCCACTCGCAAGAAACGATAGGTGATTCCGACCACCCTGTCTCGGTACGGATTCTATTTTCCCCATGTCCTGAATGTATCCTTGCTTACGAGGTCAACGGTCATGATCCTTCGCGGTATATATAGTGTCGTCCTCGCTATTTTGATTACCGGACAGGCTCCCGCTCCTCAGGACCACTTTGTCAGTGAAGCCAGGAATAAGGAGCGCGTTATCGGATTACTGGCGCTGCCCGAAATCTTCGGCGAATTTGAATGCCCTCCTTCCACCCCGGAACGACTGACCATTTATGCGAGTGCTTCGAGCCTTACACCTCCGATTGGTTCGATCGAATTACTCAATCCTCCAAAACAGCAAGACGAGTGTGAGAGCCCCAATGTCGTCGTGAGAAGATCCGGAAGCAACTCTGCCGAGGAACTGCCGAGTGAAGAAAAGGGCTACGAAAATAGAGCCGCGGTTGTCTACGAACAGTCGGGGCGTTGGTTCCGCATCGCACTGGCGAGTGGTTCAGCGTGGATCGAACGTAAGAGTACCGACGGCTTCGAGTCCTATCCGGATTCACTGATCTCGGATTCTTATTTGACCTATCTCAGGAGAGGATGGGACGGCATGTTTTGGACCGAACCCGGTGGTGCCGCACCTTCAAGCGCACCAGCCGTGTGGCGGGCCCACCTGGATCGTGAGATCCCGGTCCGCGTACTGGCATCGACAAGCATTCGCGGCGAGATGTGGATTCACCTTCGATTCGAAACCGAAGTATGCGGGAACGATCTCAACGGAGTCCGGACTTTCGAGGGATGGCTACCTTCACATCGCCCCGCACAACAGACCACGGTTTGGTTCCACTCTCGAGGTTGTTGATTAAAGATCCTCCTTATTGCTTTGCCAAAACGAGGCCCCACAGTAGAAGGACATGCACAAAGAACATTCCTATGGCGAACGGAGCCTGGAACTTGATCACTCCGTAGCTGTCCCGCATCTCGAACAGTGCAGCCGGGACCATATTGAAGTTGGCAGCCATCGGAGTGCACAGCGTGCCGCATGAAGCGGCTGTCAGAAGAACCAGGCCGACCGCCGCGGCGTCCACATGAAACTGCTGAACAAGAAGCGGGATGCCCAGACCCGCCATGACGACAGGAAACGCTGCGAAGGAATTGCCCATCAGGAACGTGAGGCCCGCGATTATCAGGCAACATGCGAATGCTACGGCGAGCGGACTCTGTGTGGGAATCGCTGCGGTGACAGCCATCGCGATTGCACGACCTACACCCGCTGTTGTGAAAAGGATGCCGAGTGCTGCCAGCAACTGCGGCAGTATCACCACCGCTCCGACGGCATCCGCGAGACGCCGCCCTTCGTGCACTAGCGTAATGGGGCGAGCTCTCGTTAAAGCAAGTGCGGCGACTCCCGCTGCTATTGAAGCGTAACCGAGGCTCACAAACACAATTCGCTCAGCACTGACAGCCGGCGACCATGGCACCAGCGATGCGGCATAGGTAATAGCCGGAATCATCAGCACGGGAATAAAGATCTTCCGTCCGAGGCGATCTTTAGCACGAGCCAGCTCTACATCCGGCCCCACTGTTGTTTCGCCGGAGACGCGGTGTTTCACAAGTCCAAGTCCGTCGACAATCACCATGCAGGCGACCAGTGTTCCGGTGATCCATGCCGGCAAGATGCTTCCCAACGCGAACGTCAGCCCGAGGAAGGTCCAGAAGAGTCCGGTTCCGAGTCGTGAGGGATGCTTGCGATCGAGCCCAGTGAATATCGCAAAGATGATCAGGACAATACCGGAAGCGATGTAAACCGCATCGAGGGTGGTCAACGTGTCGATCATCTCTTGAGATCCTTCCTTCCCAGGCGTCGTCTCAACCACGCGTCGAAGAATCTGTATTGAATGGCCGCGACGACGAGCGAAGCGATCGCGATGGGCATGGCCCAGCGCGAAATATCCCGGGGATCTGCAGTGAGACCGTTCTGCTTGAGCGTTGAGCTGATCAGGGCGACGCCGGCGGCTCCGAAGAAGAGATTCTGGCCGAAGAAATTTCCATAGTTTTCAGATGCAGCGGCTGCCGCCTTTACGCGATCAGATTCCGGGGTCTCCGCATCGCGCTCCGGATCCAGTTTCGCGACGCCTAACGCCATCGGGACGATAAGCGGCCTGGAGAAAGTCACGTGACCGCTGCCGAGCCGGATCCCCAGTGCAACGAAACTGATCCGGATGAATTGGTAAACAAGCTGAAGCCGTCCGACAGTTGCCGCTGGGATCTTTAGAATCAATCGGCGCGCTTGCTCCTGCAATCCATATCTCTCGCACACACCGATCGCCGGCAGCGACAGAACAAACAGAGTGATCACGCGTCCATTCGAGAAGACTCGGCCCAACGTATCCAAAATGCCCGGCATCGCGTCCGTGCCGACCAATGGCATTCCGGCGACAAGGCCTGTCACGAACCCCGCGCCAACTACGGTGACCGTGACACGAAGCCTGAGGGCAAATCCCACAGCAACCGTTACCACTCCAATCAATGGCAGGTAATCCATGGTGCCCAACGATATGGAGAATCGAGCGAAGGGCGAACAGAAAAATTAATCTCTGCACCGATTGTTAGTCAGGTCGCCGCCCGCACCAGGTAGGAGGAGCCGCGACGTGATTTGGTGACCCGGAGTGAGGCTTTGTGCGCCATTGCGCGCGTGGTCCACGATACGCCACACCGATTTGCCCATCCATGGGAAAAGACTTCTTTCCAACCCGCCGGTGAGTTTAGACTGCGGGTTTTTCCCAACTTATTTCGGAGTTACGTATTTACTGAGTCAAGAAGCTGGCCGCGACTGCCCGACTCGCATTCCGTTTCTGTTTTGTGTTCGCGTTGCTCGAGGGTGAGAACTATGAAGTATCCAGGACATGTAATTAAGGAAGGCGAATCTGACAAGACGATAGTCGCCGCGATTCAAGCACAGCTCGATACTCGCGGCTGCGGTCCAACCGATACGACCGGCATCTTCGGGTCGGCGACAAAGGCATCAGTCAAGCTCTTCCAGACACGCAATGTCGACGCTGAAGGCAATCCCCTCAAGCAGGACGGGAAGGTCGGGTCTCTCACCTGGGGAGCTCTGTTCGGTGTTGAAACAGTGCCGGCGTCGACGGAGCCCACATCGCCGTTCCTCGGCGCTGTCCTGTTGAAGGCCACGTCACAGGTGGGGGTGCTGGAACAGCCGAAGAACTCGAATAGCGGCCCCGAGGTTGACGGGTACCTCCAGCGTGCTGGCGTGCCCCTTAATTTGCCCGACAACCAGAAGCCGTGGTGTTGTGCTTTCGTGTACTGGTGCTTTGATGAGACCGCTCTCGCGCAGGGGCGCCCGAACCCGATGCTCAAGACTGCGAGCTGTCTTGAGCATTGGAATGGAGCTGTGGGTCATGGTGGGCGCCGCATCCCTGCGACCCAGGCGACCAACGATCCAGCGCTCATCACCCCCGGCATGATCTTCATCATCAACCACGGGGGTGGCCGCGGGCACACAGGGCTCGTAGAGCGAGTGGTCGCTGGCTTCCTACACACAATTGAGGGCAACACCGACGCCAGCCTCACACGTGAGGGAGGTGGAGTCTACCGTCTCACCCGGAAGCTGTGCGATATCAACAAAGGCTTTCTGGACTACGGTGCGTGATGGAGAGATCGCTGGGTGTTTTGATCTGTTGAATTTCGCGGTTTCTAACTTAGCCAAGTCGCCGCCCAAAGGCACCTAACGGATCGCTGAACTTGAACTGCCGCAACTTAGAACGGCCGAGGCGTCGAATGCTGGCAAGACGATTCAGGAATAACCTGCAATTCGTTTTCGGCATGCGATCCGTTATCAAGACCAGGATGGTACTCCACGACATAAGTGCCAGGCACGTCTGGCGATGCGGTGATAATCGTGCCGCAAAGACTTTTTCCATCAACCTGCTTTTTGGTAAGTACCTCTACATGGGTTCCTGGCTTCAATGTCTCGTGTGTGTCCTTGTTGTCGAGCATTTTGTTCTCTCCCGGTCATGGGACACGTGCTCACATGACGAGTCCAATGCGTGTCTTGCGATGTTTCGATACGAATAAGAAAGGAGCCAGTCCGGACTCGATTCAGTGATTATTCATCACCGAAATGCGTCGTTTGTGGCCCCTTCTGGCTTTTGAAGTGCACGCTGAGAACCAAACAACAACCTTATTGTTTTAAATGCCTACGGAATTTGTCGGAGCATTGAGGTGTAGAAATTAAAAACACTTAGGCAACCTGCAAAGATTCAGCATGTCCGGAGAGCCCGAGACGTAATGTGTGGATTTTAAAATGAGCAATAGAGGAATCGAACCTTCAACCTACTGATTAAAAGTCTTCCGGTATGCCGACCACGCGCCCATGTCACCAAGGTGACTCTTAAACCCTTCGGCCCCTGTGACGGAATAGAGCACTTATACGGCAAGCCGGTTACTCGCCAACCGGAGGTCTGCGAATGCGCAAGTTGGAATTCGAAGCTGAATTGATCGAAGGCCACAAGAGCGTCACCGTGGTGATCGTTCCATTCGACCCGGAGGAAGCGTGGTCACAAAAGCCGGTACGGCTGGATCCTCGACGTGACGGCTGGCTGGTTACCGGAACCGCCAATGGCGTTCGGTTCGACGGCTACATTGGCTATCGCTGGGGACGGTTCTTCATCATCATTGACTTGGAACTCCGACAGGCTGCCGGCGTCAGCGTTGGCGATAGGTTGTGCATGATCGTCGAACCAACATCGACCATGCGAGCGCTCAATCGGGCGCGTGAGCAATCAAAGGTGACCACGGCTCCGAAGAAAGGTCGCCCCGATGCCATCGATCCGCCGGGCGAGCACCGAAGCCGGCGGAGTAGCGGCGGGAAACGCAGCTGATGGAGTCACGCGGACCTGAGCGCGCTGCGCCAGGTTTCCTGGCGAGTTTTTCGAGGCCTGATTCATGTCCCACGGGTTTTTCCTTCCGTCCTGAAGGGTTTGAGACCGGTTTTTCGCTCTATACATTGAGCGTCGCAATTGCCATGACGAATCTGTCAGGGCTGCTCGCTCAGAGACGGAATAACGAAGAGATCGAAGGGGCAGCATGTTTGAACACCACGCACTTTCAACCTCGCGGCTTACAGGAATTCTGATGGCGTTAATGGTTTTGGCTTCCTGCGGCGCCCGCGAAGATATATCGACGAATATCCCTTATGTGTCGGCTGGTTACGCGACAACCTGTGTGATGGACCCTACCAGGGCGGCCGCCTGCTGGGGGAACTCCGTTGGGGATGGCACTACTAGTACCATGCCGCACCTTGACGCTGTGATTCCCACGGGAACCGGGAAGATCAAATCCGTAGCGGTCGGGTCTACTCAGGACGCGGCGTGCATAATCAACGATGATGCCACGCGTAGCGTCTCGTGTTGGGGGGTGCAGCTGGGTTTTTGGATACAGGGCGCCCCAACAGTGATTCCCGGAGTTTCAAACGCAATCGACATTTCCGTCGGGGCTGGAAAGGGTTGCGCGGTGCTAGTTGATGGATCTCTTACCTGTTGGACTTTGACACAGGGCGCACCCTTCAATCCGACGACGGTGCCAGGAGTCAGTGGCTTGAAACAAATTTCAGTCGGAAATCGTTTTTCTTGCGGACTCCAGACTGATGGGACAGTGGTCTGCTGGGGGCAAAATGGATCCGGCCAGCTCGGTCGCGGTACCGTTGCGGCTCCGCCCGCCACGCAGGAAGAACCTCCCGCGCCAGTTCCAGGAATAAGTGCGAAGTTCATTTCAGCGGGCTTCCTCCACGCGTGCGCTGCCCTTGCAGACGGCACTGCTCGCTGTTGGGGCTCGAATCAATATGGAGGCCTCGGAGACGGGACTTCAGGCGGTACAAAAATCTCATCCACTCCTCAGCCAGTGGTTGGGCTAGCCAACGTGGAGCGGATCTCCGCGGGTTGGCAATTCTCTTGTGCCGTACTGTCGAGTCAAACCGCTCAATGCTGGGGGCTGAATGAAAGCGGACAGTTGGGCAACGGGACAAAGAACAATTCAGCCCTTCCTGTACCCGTGACGGGCCTCAAAGGAGCGATATTTATTTCTGCTGGGGCTGATCATGCCTGCGCGTCTGGCCTTGGTCTGATTCCGCATTGTTGGGGCAAGAACCTGAATGGCAGGCTTACGGATGGAACCCAGAATGAATCGCTTATTCCAGTACCATGATCAGCTAGGCCTGCTCCTGTTCTGAGACTCGAAATCACCCAGTTGTTATGGTGGCATGCACATCGAAGTTTCTAGCCGTCTCAGAGACGCATCGTCACCGATTTGCTCTCCAGGTAGAGGTCGAGGCCTTCAGCGCCCTGCTCCCGTCCGTAGCCGGACTGCTTGAAGCCTCCCATCGCGACCTGAGCGTCGATCGCGAGATGGCAATTCACCCACACCATGCCTGATCGCACGCGCTTCGCCATCTTGTGTACGAAACGGTGATCGCGCGACCAGATTGATGCGCCCAGACCATAGGCCGTGGAGTTGGCGAGCTTGGCCACCTCATCGATGTCCGAGTAAGGCGTCGCAACCAGCACAGGTCCGAAGATCTCCTCTTGCACCGGCGTCGCGTTCGGAGCCAGGTTGGTGATGACTGTGGGCTTGACGAAGTAACCCTGGTTGCCATGGCGGTCGCCGCCGGTGACCACGCGGCCGCCCTCGGAGCGTCCTTTTTCGATGTAGCCCAGCACGCGATGGAGTTGCTCCTCAGACACCACGGGGCCCATTTGAGAGCTGAAGTCGAGACCGGCCCCAAGCTTGATCGACTTGGCAATGTCGGCAACGCCGGCGACGACCTTGTCGAACTGGCTCTTCTCTACATAGAGCCGTGAGCCCGCGAGGCACACTTGCCCGGTGTTAAAAAAGATGCCTTGCGCGAGACCGGGGATGGCCTCGTCCAGATCCACGTCCGGCCCGACGATCATGGGCGACTTGCCGCCGAGTTCGAGGGAGACGCGCTTCACCGTAGCCGCGGCGTTGCGGGCGATGATCTTGCCGACTTCCGTCGAGCCCGTGAACGCAACCTTGTCGATCCCCGGATGATCGACGATCGCAGCACCGGCAGTTTCGCCGAAGCCTGTCACGATGTTGACCACGCCCGCGGGGAAGCCGGCCTCGATCACGAGTTCCCCCAGACGCAGTGCCGAAAGCGGAGTTTGCTCGGCGGGCTTGAGCACGCAGGTGCAGCCCGCCGCAAGCGCGGGCGCGAGCTTGAGCATCGCCATAATGAGCGGGAAGTTCCACGGAATGATTTGTCCGCACACGCCCACAGCCTCGCGGATCGTGTAGCTGAAGAACTCCAGCGGGCGGCCATCTGGTCCCGGAATGTAGACCGACGGCTGAATGGTGCGGCCTTCAATCTTCGTAGGCCAGCCCGCGTAGTAGCGCAACAACTCCAGCGAGGCCGGCAGATCGACGTACTGAGCGTGCACGAACAGCTTGCCGTTGTCGATCGACTCGATCTCGGCAAACTCGTTCAAGTTCGCCTCGATCAGATCGGCCAGCTTGCGCATGAGGCGCTCGCGATTGGCGGGCTTCATATCCCGCCATTCAGGGTTCTCGAAAGCGGCGCGAGCGGCCTTGACCGCGAGGTCGACGTCCGCGCGGTCGGCACTGGCGACCTTGCAGACGACTTCTTCGGTGGCCGGGTCGATCACGTCGAAGGTGCTGCCTCCGGCCGCAGGCACCCACTGATTGTTGATCAGCAGCTTGCCGGTCCAGCCTTTGTACTTGGCTTTTAGCTTGCCGGGCTTTTCGATAGTGGCGGCGTCTGGCATTTGGATCTCCTCCTGTTTTCGGAACACGGAAGAATAAGCGCGGGGTGGGTTACACGTCAAACTGTGGCGCCAAACGCCCGGTTTTCGAGCGCATGACTTGGCTCAAACCGTTCCGAAACTTCGATTCGAGCGTATGAGTCGTAGCTTCCCTCGGGGCAGCATGAGGTTAAAAGATTGAGCACTTGCGCGAGCGACCCACTGATATATCACGTCAGGTTCTCTCCAGAATTTCCGCGAGTGCGGTTCGCGTCTGTCGGGTTACATCAACGGGCGGATTACGATTGAGTTCACCGGCGCGAAGCGTCCGGGGCAACGATTGGTTAGGCGACCTTATCCTTCGGGAATGATCCAGAGAAGTATGAGGTCTCCGTCTGGTGTGAGGTAAGCCGCGAAGCCGCTGAGGAAAGTGCCTGGGTTGTGAATCTCCGTAAGCTTGGATTGCTTGCGTAGAGTTGCGAGGTCGCCGGTAAGAATTAAGGAGCGCTCCGAAGGGCGAAGGCTGCGATCAATGAGTTTGAATGCCTCCTCGCCGGTGGTATCTCGGATAGCAATACGTTCCCTCTCGAAGAGCTGTTGGGCCAGTTGCTGCTTGTGCGGTTTGAAAGCGCCACGCATGGAGAGGTCGTAGCGCCACATAGTTTGTAGTCGCTCAAGCGGAGGTTTCTGGCGAGACTCAACGGCGCATCCGAATGGTGCGAGCGAAAAAAGAAGAAAAGCTAGAGTCCATACGTTCATGGAAGTTATCCGAAGTCGCCCTACACCTGAATTAGACGCCCATCCCATCGTGTAAGGAAAGGGAAGCGAACTGCCTACCATAGCGGCTACACCCTGTAGCCAAGGCGCCCACGGAACGCCTCTCGGCAGTTTCTTCGGACCGGCCACGTCAGCAGTACGGAGCAATTGAGAGATTTAGATCATTTTTTATGGATAGAAACCACAGCATTCGACGGTACAAGCGGTTCTCCTGTTTTCTTATTGCCCGACGGGCGTGCTGTCGGTCTCGTGAGCAACAAAATTCCCGTCGATACTTTGCCCAGCGGAGTACTCGGAGTAGTTCGTGGCGAAAAGATTGATGAGTTCCTCAAAAGTGCCGGTGTTCCTGGTTATTGACGACGCGCGCCTGCAGATTTGTCATTACGATTACAATCCCGCCGCTACGTCGTTCACTCAGCATTTCCAAGCAAAACTTCCAAAAAGATCGGCCTCATAATCTCCTCCGCCTGCTCCTTAGAAAAAAGTTCCGCCTTCGCACCAATGCGATCGTGCAATCCATCGATCTCGTTATTACGCTCGGACGCTATGAAAAACTCCCAGCTCGATTCGGCTGAGGCGTGATTAAGCCGTGAGGTTTGGGCGACGGAAATGGGGCCCGCACTTCCTGTGAGTACTAGGTTCGAACAAATAGGCAAAAAGACATTTCGCGTGGGATTATCGGTATCGTCTACTCCCCAGAATGAGCCGTCATCTCGCTCAATGACGCAAGATGTATCTCCAGGAATGAGGTTCTCAGTACTTTGCACGGTCCACACACGATCCTGGTATCGCTCGGCGATCTTTCTTGGTGCCGGCGTCTCGGTGAGATGCTTGTTTAACCGCTCTCTCAGTTTTGTCCGAAGCTGCGTGATGGCGAATCCGATTCCGGTGCTGAGTTGTTCCTGCCAAGTGGGCCAAAACTCGGACACCCTCCTATTCATTAACGTGCGATAAAGGGCACGTCCTTTCTCTCGATTAACTCGAGAGAGGCTACGCCAATCCGGACGGATGTGTTTTTCTATGATGAGATCTATATGGCGGTCATCAAGGAGCATCGACCGCAGGGAGTCTTGATCAGGAACAACGTCGCGACAGGTGAGTAGAATATTGCTTCCTGCATTCAGAGCTGTTTCCCGAATTGACTTCGTTCGAACAACGAAATGGGCGATCAGCAACGGTATGCGAGAATCGACAATAGGCACTCCCCTCGGGCTCTCGCGCAATCGATCGAGAACAACCGCAAGGGACTCTCGATTTCCGTGATTGCGTCATCCGCTGAGGGTTCCGTTGAAGGATTTCCGTAAAAGTGTTCTTCCGCACCTATGTCTTTGATTCTTACTTCGGCTGCGGGTTCCCCTTTTCGGCATAACCACGTGAATCGAGCACGACCGGAAGCTTTGATCGTAAAGCCCTTCTGCAGGAATTGCGGTAGATAGTGCTGTGAAGCGCCGGCCATTTTTCGTTGTGTGAACGATGCTACCCCGATGCTACCCGCAATATAAAGAGCCCCGTTTCCGAGGCTCTTATCCTTTTGATTTTATTAATGAGCCGTGGAGGAATCGAACCTCCAACCTACTGATTAAGAGTCAGTTGCTCTGCCAATTGAGCTAACGGCCCGCGGAACTCGAAATATTAGCACGCCACGTCGTATCTTAGAACGGTCAATGCACGCAGAAGAGATACGGAAATTTGCTTCGACGCTTGGATTCTCGCTGACCGGTGTCGCGAGGATGCAAGCAACCCCTGAAGGCAACTACTACTCGGAATGGCTCGAGCACGGCTATGCGGGCGAGATGCACTATCTCGAACGGCAGAAGCCAGCGCGACTGAATCCTCAGACCGTGTTCCCGGGCGCGAAGTCCGTCATCGTGTGCGCGGTGAACTACAACACGGACTATCCCTACACGACCCACGATCCCCAACGCGCCTGGATTTCGAGATACGCGTGGGGCGCCGACTACCACGACACGCTCCAGGAAAAACTTCGCGAACTCGCGCGATGGATCGAGACGAACGCAGCGTCGCGGACGCGAACCTATGTCGATACCGGACCGCTGACCGAGCGCGTCTTCGCGCGCTATGCAGGGATCGGATGGTTCGGTAAGAACACGTGCATCATCAACCAGCAGGCGGGGTCGTGGTTGTTTCTGGGGTGCGTGCTCACCGATCTTGAACTGTCACCCGACACGCCGCCTCCGGATCGTTGCGGGTCGTGCACGCGATGTCTGGACGCGTGCCCGACGGATGCGTTCGTCGCGCCATACGTGCTCGACAGCCGAAAATGCATTTCATACACGACGATTGAGCTGCGGGGAGGAATTCCGGAGAGCGAGCGGGAAGGAATCGGGCATCACCTGTTCGGGTGCGACATCTGTCAGGATGTGTGCCCGTGGAATCGGAAGGCCACGGCTACTGACGAGCCGGCATTTCAGCCGAAGGAAGGATTGTTCTGGCCGAAGCTGGAACCGATGCTGGGGCTGTCCGATGACGAGTGGAGACGTGAGATAAGGGGAACGCCGTTGAAGCGGGCGAAGGTGAAGGGCTTATTGAGAAACTTGATGGTCGTGGCGGGGAATTCCGGAGTGGTCGGGCTGGTGCCGGTGTTGAGGCGATTTCTAAAACATGAGGATGAGCACGTGCGCTCGCATGCGGCGTGGGCGATTGGGAAGCTGGAGGGAGACAAGCGGATTTGAGCATCCGACCATCCGACCAGCTGCCGCACATTGCGACAGCGCACAACAGACAGCTGACAGCTCAGATTGAGAAAAATGTCGGATGTGAAATGTCTGCTGTACGCTGTCGCTATGTCCCTGGCAGCTGGTCGGATGGTCGGACGTGAAATTGTCCCATGCTGAGTCAGGTATGTTAACGCGCTGACTCAGGGGGGCGAGAGTCAACCGCGGGGCTTGCGGAAGATTCGAACCGTGTTCTTCGAAGACTTCTTCGACGCGTAGAGCGCCTGGTCGGCTTCGCTGACGAGGGTTTCCGGTTGTTCGCCGGATTGGTATTCGGCAATGCCGATACTGACGCTGGTCGCGCCCGCGTATCCCTGCGAACGCAGCACGTCGCTCGCCTGAACTTTTTCGAGAATCTTGTTCGCCACGTGCAGAGCGCCCTCGGCGTTCGTTCCCGGCAACACGACCCCGAATTCGTCGCCGCCGCATCGGAACACCAGGTCCGTGGTGCGCACGGACGACGTCAGCACCTGCCCGATATGCACGAGTACTTTGTCTCCGACGACGTGCCCATACGTGTCGTTGATCAACTTGAAACTGTCCACGTCAATCATCAGCAACGACAATGCCGTGCGGTACCGCTGAGCGCGCGCGGTTTCGCGATTGAGGACGTCATGGAAGAAGCGCGTGTTGAAAACTCCCGTCAGCGGATCCGTCGTCGCAGAGCGCTGCAACTCGGCAACAAGCCGGGCGTTCTCAATCACCATCGCCGTGAAATCCGCCAGCTCGATCGCCGGTCCCACGTCCTGTTTCGTCAACTGCTTTGGAGCGGATGACAACGAGACGAATGCTCCCAGGATGGAGTCTTTACTTCGAATGGGTGCCGCGATCAGCGAATAGAACCCGTACTTCTCGATGAAGACCTGAAGCTCAGGCGCCACCTGTGCTTGCTGGAGGTTGGGCAGGACGACCGGCTCGCCATTCTCCAGGGCGTCTTCGAGAAGCCGCGATGCCACAGCCTGCGGCGACACATTGACTGCCGTCATCAGCATTCTCTTCAGCCGGATCGGATCCAGGGAGTAGATGGCTTCCAGTTGAATCTGACCCTCTGCCGTCAGCACGATGAACGAGGTGTCTCCGAGCACGCTTGTCGATTTCGATACGATGTTCTCGAGCATCTCCTCGAGACTCACCGTCGTGATAGCAAGCCGCACCAGATCGCCGAGAACCTGTCCCCGGTTCGCTTGCGTCTGGACGCGCTGCATCAGGTTCCGGTACATCGCTCCCGAATCGCGTTCTTCGGCGGTAAGGATCACCGTATCGGATTCCGTCAGGCGAGGAATGGGATCTTTTTCCGAAACAGTCACGATATTTTCGGGAGTGTTTGCCTGAAGAACAGCCTTGAGTTCCGCGCATTGTTCGGGGTCCGTCCCGAGAATGAAGATGGTTCTCATCAGAGGTTCCGATGCTAGCAGTCGGGTTCGTTTTTCTGCCATAGGAAACCCGTACACTTCTCAGGCTTTGAGAACAGGCACTGTAGTAGTGGCACTTTAGGACTAGGAGGGGCCGAGGAACCGGCGATACGCTTCATCGCCGTCCGCAACCTGATAGAAATAGCCCAGTGCGGCGAGGAATCCCTCGAACGCCGCATCATCCGATTCGGGAACCTCAAAGGCCGCGAGGATGCGGCCGGCATCGCTGCCGTGGTTGCGGTAATGGAAGAGGCTGATGTTCCACCGACCGCCCAGAGTATCCAGAAACTGGAGCAAGGCTCCAGGCCGTTCCGGAAATTCAAACCTGCAGAGACGTTCGCGCTGGACACCCAGAGCGTGGCCCCCAACCATATGACGCACATGGAGCTTCGCCATTTCGTTCCGCGTTAAGTCCGCGGTTTCGTAGCCCATCGCGTTCAATTTCGACTGCACTTCGAGCGCGTCCTCCTTGCTCCGAATACTCATTCCCACGAATATCTCTGCTCGTTCTCTCGAGTTCAATCGGTAGTTGAACTCTGTGATCACCCGGGGACCAAGCACGCCGCAGAACTGGCGGAATGCCCCCGGTCTCTCGGGAATTGTTACCCCAAACAACGCTTCACGAAACTCGCCGACTTCCGACCGCTCCGCGACAAAACGCAACTTGTCGAAGTTCATGTTCGCGCCGCTGAGCAGTGCAGCGAACTGGGCTTCGCGAATGCCGGTTCGTTCCGTATAAGCCTTCACTCCGGCAACCGCGAGGGCGCCCGCCGGTTCGACGATGGCGCGTGTGTCGTCGAAAACGTCTTTGATTGCGGCGCAGATCTCATCGTTGCCGACAAGCAGGATTTCATCGACGGTGCTCTGCACGATCGGAAACGTGTACCGGCCCACCGTTCGCACCGCGACCCCATCGACAAATATACCGACGTGGTCCAGCGTCACTCGGCGACCTGCCGCAACGGACTGGCACATGGCATCGCATTCCCTTGGCTGAACGCCGATCACCTTAATCTCCGGCATCACCGATTTGACGTAGGCGCCAATGCCGGCGATCAGACCTCCGCCGCCGATGGGTACGAAAATCGCAGACAAACCTCGCGGCCGCTGGCGAAGAATTTCGTCGGCGATCGTGCCCTGACCCGCGATAACCAGCGGATCGTCAAACGGGTGGATGAACGTCATACCCGTCTGCGCGATAAGTTCATCGCAGTGCTGCTGCGCCGCGGAATAGTGATCTCCGAAGAGGACCACTTCGGCCTGCAACGCCTTCACAGCCTCAATCTTGATTTCCGGCGTCGTGCGCGGCATGACAATCACGGCCTTGAGGCCTAGCTTCTGAGCCGCGAGGGCCACGCCCTGAGCATGGTTGCCTGCGCTGGCCGCGATCACTCCTCGGTCCCGCTCGGCTTTCGAAAGTTTGGAGACCTTGTTGTAAGCGCCGCGCAGCTTGAAGCTGAAGACCGATTGCTGGTCTTCTCGCTTGAGCCAGATCCCGTTTCCAAGCCGGTTCGACAGGCGTGGGGCAAAATCCAGAGGAGTTTCGCGCGCGACTTCGTAGACCCGGCTGGTCAGAGTTTCACGCAGCAAATCACTCAGGCTGGGGGCAGTGGAGGCACTCACACCACGCATTGTACGCGGGGGTGATGGAATTTTATAGGGGGTGAGATGCCGCCTGAGTAAGGGTGACACCTTGGAGGATCACAGAGAGGGGAAATTGGAAATCGGACCAATCCTGGATCTCAAAGCCGAAATCCCAAATATCAGATTGGACAGACACGTGGCTCCTCGCACCCCCTACCGGGGTGCGGATTTGGTGTGGTCGCCGACCCGGGGTGGCTCGCTATCGCTCGCACACCCCGGGCTACCATCCTCGCACGCCTCCGGCGTGCAAGGGGCCAGCCCTTTGGCCAGCAGGACAGCTTTATTGAACTTCTCGGAGGATCTCCAGCGGCTTTTTCCTCAGCACGCCGTAACTGGCGACCCAGCCGGCTAGAGCCGTCAGCAGAGCCGTGACGATGGTCGCGACGACTGCGGGCATCCAACGGAATTTGTACGTAGATTCCAGCAGCCGGGCCACGAAGATCGACGACACGACTGTCGCCAGGATCGATCCCAGCATTCCCGCAGCCAGCCCCAGAATGGCAAACTCTACCGTGAAGATTCGCACCAGGGTCCTTTTCGTACTGCCCACAGTCCGGAAGATCGCGACCTCCCGAATACGCCTGGTGCGCGTTCCCGCTACACTCGACGCGAGCACAATCAGCCCGCCGGCAATCGCAAATCCCGCGACGAATGTGATGGCCTGGCTTGTCTTATCCATCACGCCTTGAACGACATCGAGGATGTCGGCGGCGTTCACAACCGTGACTGTAGGGTGACTGTCGAAGACTCGTTTCTGCAGGGCCCCGATGGCCCCCGACCGGACTCGTACGGCGCCGTAGTAAGCCAGATTGAAGCCGTCCAACGCTCCCGGTGACAGGATGAATTGGTTGTTGGCGCCCATACGGGCACTGTCCGTCCTCCGGATATTGGCCACCCGAGCCGTCACTTGCCTCCCCAGGGCGTTCCACACCAGACGACTACCAACCCGAATCCCAAGGTTTTCAGCAGCGACATCATTCACCGAGACCAGGGGTTCGGTCGGCTTAGCTTCACCCGACGGCCACCACTCGCCTTCGAGAATCTCCGTTGCTACCGGGACATCTTTGCTCCAGGTCAGAACAAAGATGGTGTTCGTAAAGCGTCGTGTGGCAATGCCTTTCGACAGCTGCTCCAACGGCGTGCCGTCGATAGACGCGAGCGTCGCAGACACTGCCGGGGACAGGGGCTGCCGGTGCGTGATGCCGGGATCGCTTTCAAGGATTCGAGAGATGCCTTCCTTTTCGCGCTCCGTGATGTTCACCAGGAAGACATTCGGCGCGTCCGGCGGTGATGTCAGTCTTATTTCATCAAGCAGTGAATGCTGGATGAAGTAGACGCTCATGATGAACATCACGCCGATGGCCAGACTCGTCATGACTGCCACGGCGTGAGCGCCGGGCCGGTAGAGGTTCGCGATTCCGTGACGCAAAGAGCGAGAGTTCCGTATTGCCGCGATACCCGAGGCACGCTTCAGCAGCCGCAACATCACATAACCAATAAGGGCCAGAATGCAGATCCCTGCGATCAAGGATCCGGCGAAAGCGCTGGCATACACCAGCGACGCGCTAACCCAGACCGCGATGCCCCACAGTCCGACCATGGCCAGAACAGCCGCGATCCGGCTGGCCCAGTCGCGCCCCGCTGTCGACTCGCCGGCGAATGTCTTTTGCAGCAATGTTGAAGGGCGGATGCCTCGAATCGCCAGGAGCGGCGGCAGAGAAAACAACAACGTCGTGACCAGGCCCGCTACGATGCCTTGCAGCATTGCCGCGATGGGCCATATCAACGTCACGTTCACATCGAAGTACCCGGCGACGATCCGCGCAAATATCGCCTGCGCAAATGCCCCGAGAACGGCTCCCGCCACGCTGCCCAGCAGCCCGAGCCACAGGGCTTGCGCCAGGTATATATAAAGGATGTGCTCCGAACGCCCTCCAACGCACTTCATGAAGGCGATATTCGTCATTTTCTGGCGCAGATGACTTTGCATCGTTGCGCCCACCCCCAGTCCACTCACGATCAACGCGATCAAGCTCACCATGCTGAGGAAACGGGTCGCGCGATCGAGCGCTCGCGTCAACGTGGGGTTTGTCTCTGTGAAGTCCGTGATGCGCGCGCGGTCCCCGAGTGACGACTCCAGTCGCGAGCGAAGTTCGCCGATATTGCGGGTCTCCGGAATCTTCAACAGCACGCGTTCGGTGACGCGGCTGATATCGGAGATGATTCCTGTACTCGCGAGCCCTTCGCGCGTGAACAACACTCGCGGCCCGAGCGTGAACCCCGTCGTCATTCGATCCGGCTCTTTGACGACCCGCGCAACAATCCGAAATTGCTGCTGGCCGATGCGAAGCGAGTCGCCCACGCGAACTCCCAGTCGCAGGAGGAGGTCATCGGAAACCGCGACGGACTTTTCGTCCAGGCGCACGCTTGCCGGATCCAGTTCCAGTTGTCCATAGAACGGGTAACGCGAGAAGTCGGCGCCTTTAACGGAAATGAGCACAGGTATGTGATTGGTGACGGACGCCATGCTTACGGTTTCCGTCACACGCGTTATCTCGATGCCCTCGGTCTCCAGCGAATTGATCGTGTCCAGGTCCGCTGGGAGAGGACGGAGCGGGAGGCGCACGGCAAGGTCGGCTGCCATCAACGAGCGGGCCTCGCGCGACAACGTGTGGTGGACCGAGGCATTGAAGCCGGTGACTGCAGTCAACGCTCCTGTTCCGAGGGCGATTGCGAGCACCAGGAAGGCAAACTTGCCTCCAGCGGCGCGCGTTTCGCGCCACGACATGAGCAGTCCAAAGCGCAGTTTGTGCCGGTTGAAGGTCATGATTCGTCGCGAACAATGCGGCCGTCGCTCAGATAGATCCGGCGATCAGATCGTGCCGCAAGCGCCTCATCGTGAGTCACCAGAATGAGTGTGGTGCCTTCCTCCTTATTCAGATTCCACAGCAGTTCCAGGATGTGGTTGCCGTTCTTGCTGTCGAGGTTTCCCGTCGGTTCATCCGCAAAAAGTATCGACGGGCGCATCATGAAAGCCCGGGCGAGAGCGACGCGCTGCTGTTCGCCTCCGGAGAGTTGAGAAGGGTAGTGTGTACCGCGGTCGTCGAGGCCGACGCTTTTCAGAAGATGCGTGGCCCGAGGGAATGCGCCGTTGAGTTCGTCACCCAGCATCTCCATCGGAAGCATGATGTTTTCGATCGCGGTCAATGTCGGCACCAGGTGATATGCCTGAAAGACAAAGCCAAGCTTGCGGCCGCGAAGCACGGCCATCTCATCCTCGCTGAGCGCGGTGATGTCTGTTCCATCGATTTCGATGAGTCCGGAGGTAGGCCAGTCGAGGCCCGCAAGTAGCCCAAGCAGCGTGCTCTTGCCGCTTCCGGAGGGTCCCATGATTGCGGTGAATTGCCGGTCGGGAATCTCAAAGCTGACGTCACGGATGATTTCGACGACATGCGCTTCGTGGCGGATCGTCTTGACCAGATTGCGTACGGCAATCATGATGGAAAACCGGTATTAAGATCATGCATAGAATTTATTACTGCTTACTCCTTGTCCTGTTTCTTGCGGCTTGCACGTCCAAGCCGGAATCGTCGTCGGCACCGCCACCTCCCAAGGAGCCCGAGGCCGTGAATCCACCACCTGAGGAACCCTCTGACGAACGCCCTATTATTCTCGCATTCGGGGACAGCCTGACAGAGGGTTCTGGTTTGCCGCCGGGTTCAGGGTATCCCGAGATGCTTCAAAAGGAACTCGATGAGGGCGGCTACGAGTACCGCGTCATTAACGCCGGAATCGGGGGAGAGACCACGGCCGGCGGTGTCGCTCGTCTGGACATGGCGCTCGCGCTGAAGCCGGACATCGTGATCCTCGAACTGGGCGCGAACGATGGTTTGCGAGGAATGCCTGTCGCCACCATGCAGGCGAATCTGGAAGAGATGATCGTCGCGTTCAAGAAAGCCGACGCTGACGTTGTGCTTGCCGGGATGACGCTGCCAAGAAATTTCGGGGCGGAATATATCAGCGCTTTCGAGAGAGTTTTTCCAGCGTTGGCCGCGAAGCACAGGATCACATTGATCCCGTTTTTCCTTGAAGGCGCTGGAGGCCGTCCGGAGATGAACCTGGAGGATGGCATCCACCCAAATCAGGAGGGATACCGCCTTGTGACGGCGAATGTGCTGAAGTATTTGGAGCCACTGCTGAAGAAGTAACCGCGGATTACGCGGATTTAAACGGATGACACGGATGAAAAAACTTATGGTTGCTTTGCTTCTTATGGCCATTCTTCCGCTCTCCGCGCAGGAAGCAAAGTCTCCGCTTCACGTTCCCTACAAACAGTTCAAACTCGCCAACGGCCTCAACGTGATCCTCCATCAGGACAAGAGTGTTCCCGTCGTCAGCGTGAACGTCTGGTACCACGTTGGATCCGCCAATGAAAAGCCCGGCCGCACCGGGCTCGCGCATCTCTTCGAGCATCTGATGTTCGAGGGTTCGCGAAACGTCAAGGAAGGCGAATTCGACAACTTGCTCGAAGCTGCGGGCGGCGTCAATAACGGTTCGACCAATAACGACAGAACCAATTACATGATCGATGTGCCTGCCAACGCTCTCGACCTTGCACTGTTTCTGGAGTCGGATCGAATGGCATACCTCCTCGACTCCATGACGCCGGAACTCGTCAACGGTCAGCGTGAAGTGGTCAAGAATGAGCGGCGTCAGAGTTATGAGAATCAGCCATACGGCATGGCATCGCTGGAGCTCGACAAACTGCTGTGGCCGGAGAATCACCCGTACAGCCGGCCCACGATTGGAAGCATGGAAGATCTGAACGCGGCGACCCATCAAGACATCGTGGCCTTCTTCAAAAAGTACTACGCGCCCAACAATGCCAGCCTGGCCATTGCAGGTGACATCGATTACGAACAGACGGAAGCCCTGGTTCGCAAGTGGTTCGACGAGATCCCTCGCGGCGAAGACGTCGAGCCGGTTGCGCCGCCGGCCGCGGTCCTCGGCGGTGTTAAACGCAAGACGATGACCGATCGCGTTCGCCTGCCACGGTTGTACCTGGCGTGGCTGACGCCGCGCATGTTTGCGCCCGGTGATGCCGCGCTGGACGTTGCCTCTTCCATTCTTGCGCAGGGAAAGAATTCGCGTCTTTATAAGCGGCTGGTTTACGACACGCAGATCGCGCAGGACGTTGATGCGTCGCAGCAGTCCGGGCTGCTGGGCAGTTCGTTTCAAATCGAAGTTACGGCACGCCCCGGAAAAACCATCGAAGAAATCCAGAAAGCTGTCGACGAGGAAATCGAAAAGTTGCGCCGGCAACCACCGGAGATGAGGGAAGTCCAACGCGCGATTCACCAGATCGAAGCGACCTTCTATCGCCGCATGGAGCGTGTGGGGTCCTACAGTGGACGCGCCGATCAGCTCAACGCGTACTACTTCTATGGCGCGGGTCCGGATTTCTTTGCTGAGGATCTCGCGCGCTATACGGCCCTGGCGCCAGATGATGTACAGGCTGCGGTTGTCCGATGGCTTCCTGCCGATCGGCGTGTTGAACTGATCGTGCAACCGGAGAGTGCGCGATGATCCGGCGGGCTGCGATTGTCCTCCTCTGCCTCGCGTTCGTAACGATCGTATTCGCGCAACAGCGTCCTGACCGCAGTCGTCCGCCATCACCAGGCCCGACGCCGCAACTCCGTTTGCCGAAGATTGAGAAACGGGCGCTGTCGAATGGCGTGCCTGTCTGGTTTGTAGAGACTCATGAAGTCCCTCTCGTCCAGGTCAACGTTGTCGTCATGGCCGGCAACGGGGACGATCCACCGGATGCGTTCGGCCTTGCGAGTTTGACGGCGGCCATGCTTGACGAAGGCGCCGGGAATCGGTCTGCGCTCGAACTTGCGGACAGCGCGGAGTTTCTGGGTGCCGTCCTGTCGACGGCCGGCACGTTCGACGCGACGAATATTCGCTTGAGCTTGCCTGTCGCGCGTCTGTCCGAAGCGCTTCCGATCCTGTCGGACGTCATCCTGCGTCCGACGTTTCCCGAAAAAGAGCTGGCCCGATTACGTGAAGAACGGCTGACGGCATTGATTCAGGCCCGCGATGACGCGTCCGCGGTGGCGGGAATGGCCTTTTCGCGAGTGGTCTTTGGGTCATCGCATCGTTATGGGACAGGGCCAACGGGCACGGAAGCGTCATTGAAGGCGTTCACGCCCCAGCGGCTCAAGGATTTTCACGCCGCCATGTACCGTCCAAACAACGCGACGTTCATCGTAGTCGGAGATATGACTCCGAATACCGCGCTTCCGTTACTCGAGAGGAATTTTGGCGCCTGGCGCGCGTCTGGCACTGTCTCTCGTGCATCAATGCCCGCGGTATCCCCACCGGAAAGACAAGTGGTGATTGTCGACATGCCATCGGCGGCGCAGTCTCAGATCCGAATCGGCGGCATTGGAGTGCCGCGCTCCACGGCGGACTACTTTCCGCTTCTGGTGCTGAATACGATTCTCGGCGGGTCGTTCACGTCCCGGCTCAATCAGAATCTGCGCGAGGAACATGGATACTCCTACGGTGTGAGTTCGCGCTTTGACATGCGGCGATTTGCGGGCCCCTTCCTCGCCGGTGGCGGCGTTCAGACGGACAAAACCTCGGAAGCTCTGCGGGAGTTCTTCAATGAACTGAACGGCATTGTGGCAAAGCCCGTCGGCGCTGCGGAACTGGAGAAAGCAAAGAACTACATCGCGCTGGGCTATCCCGGAGACTTCGAGACGATCGGTGACCTCTCCGCAAGGCTGGAAGAAATGGTTGTATACGGGTTGCCGACTGACTATTTCGAACGGTACATCCCGAATGTGCTGTCTGTGACCGCGGATGCGGTTACGAAGGCGGCTTCCACCTATGTGCAACCGCAAAAATTCGTAGTGGTCGTTGTTGGTGATCGGAAGGTGATCGAGTCGGGGATTCGAGCGCTCAACCTGGCGCCGATTAAGGTGATGACGGTGGATGAAGTGGTGGGGAAATGAATCGGGGACAGTGGAATTGTTCGTTGTTCACTGTTCAATTGTCATTTGTCATTTTCGGATGCGCCTTCGGCGCGGCATCTTCAGAAA
>Ga0111538_10000880_pt1 | contig 41476 bp, 35 predicted proteins | sample SoiMethybrSBSTD1_FD_79669 | JGI IMG/M metagenome (GOLD analysis project Ga0111538, IMG submission 79669) | Bulk soil microbial communities from a Populus tree surrounding site in Tennessee, USA - Soil MetaG P. TD hybrid SBSTD1 (version 2)... | ecosystem: Environmental > Terrestrial > Soil >...
CGCCACGATGCGGCCGCCCGTCGCGGCGAACGGGTGCCCGGCCGCCAACGACGAGCCGACCACGTTCAGCCGCTCCCTGTCGAGCGCGCCCTCCCACGCGGTCAACGTCGCCAGCACCTGCGAGGCGAACGCCTCGTGCACCTCGAACAGGTCGACGTCGCCGAACGTCAGTCCATGCCGCTTGAGCAGCGCCGGCACGGCCGTGACCGGCGCCATCAGCAGCCCCTCGCCACCGTGCACGAAGTCGACGGCCGAGGTCTGCCCGTCGACGAAGTACGCCAGCACGGGCAGCCGCCGCGCCGCCGCCCACTCCTCGGTGGCCAGCAGCACGACCGCCGCACCATCGCTCAACGGAGAAGAGTTCCCGGCCGTCATCGTGTCGCCGAACACCGGCTTCAGGGAACCGAGCTTCTCCAGGGAGGTGTCGGGGCGCAGGTTCTGGTCGCGGGTGAGGCCGAGGTACGGGGTCATCAGGTCGTCGAAGAAGCCGCGCTCATACGCCGCCGCCAGGCGCTGGTGCGACAGCAGCGCCAACTCGTCCTGCTCCGCCCGGCCGATCCCCCACTCGGCCGCCGTGCGCGCCGCGTGCTCGCCCATCGACAGCCCGGTGCGCGGCTCGGCGTTGCGCGGGATGTCGGGCACCACCTGCGACGGCCGCACTCCGCCGAACGCCCGCACCCGCCGCCCGAACGACTGCGCGTGACGCGCCCGCATGAGCACCCGCCGCAGGTCGTCGTTCAGCGCCACCGGCGCGTCGGACGTGGTGTCGACGCCGCCCGCGATCCCCACCTCGAGCTGCCCCAGCGTGATCTTGTTGGCGACCGCGATGACGGCCTCCAGCCCAGTGCCGCAGGCCTGCTGGATGTCGTAGGCCGGGGTGTGCGGGTCGAGCCGGGAGCCGAGGACGCACTCGCGGGTGAGGTTGAAGTCGCGGCTGTGCTTGAGCACGGCGCCCGCCACGACCTCGCCCAACCGCTCGCCGGCCAGCCCGAACCGGGCCACCAGCCCGTCCAGCGCCGCCGTCAGCAGGTCCTGGTTCGACGCCTGCGCATACCGTCCACCGGACCGCGCGAACGGGATCCGGTTGCCGCCGACGATTGCGACGCGACGCATAGCCACTAACCTACTCACGAGTAGTAGGAGAGCCAATGGATCGGTACGCGACGTTCGCCAACTCGTCAGTGGGCCGCCGGGTCGTGCGCCGGGCCGGCCTCCCCCAGCCCGCGCGGCTCAAGCGATACAGCCCGGACCAGCCGGACGTGGACGGCCCCGTGCTCGTCGGCGGCACGGGAAGCGCCGCTGCCCGCGTCCGGGACATCGTTCCCGCCGACAAGGCCGAGCGATACCGCGGCCTGGTGTTCGACGCGACCGCCCTCGACGATCCCGGCGCCCTGCGGGAGCTGCACGCGTTCTTCCAGCCGCACCTGCGCGACCTGCTTCCGAACGGCCGTGTGGTGGTGCTCGGCACGCCGCCCACCGCGAGCACAAGCGTGCGAGCGGCCGCCGCCCAGCAGGCGATCGACGGCTTCGTGCGCTCCATTGCCAAGGAGCTGACCCGCGGCGGGACCGCCAACCTGCTGTACCTCGCACCGGACTGCGGCGACGCCCTGGCCGCACCGATACGGTTCCTGCTCTCGACCCGCTCGGCCTACGTGTCCGGACAGACGATCATGGTCGAAGCGGGCACGGCGGGAACCGAAGGGCCACGGGTGGCAGCCGTCACCGGCGCGGCCCGCGGCATCGGCGCGGCGATCCTGAAGACCCTGGCCCGCAGCGGCGCCACCGTCGTCGGCATCGACGTGCCGGCCGCCGGCGACGCGCTTGCCGACGTGGTCAACGACGTGCGCGGCTCCGCCCTGCAGCTCGACCTGACCCACCCGGACGCGCCGCAGCGGCTCGTCAGGCACTTCACCGAGCGGCACGGCCGGCTCGACGTCCTGGTCCACAACGCCGGCATCACCCGCGACCGCACGCTGGCGCGGATGTCCGAGGACGAGTGGAACAGCGTGCTCGCGGTCAACCTCGAAGCCCAACTGGCGGTGAACGACGCGGTGCTGAGCGAGGGCGGCCTCATGGGTTCGGGGGGAAGGATCGTCGCGGTGTCGAGCGTCTCCGGGATCGCCGGCAACCGCGGGCAGACGAACTACGCCGCGTCCAAGGCCGGCGTGATCGGCATGGTGCGCGCGCTGGCGCCGGTGGTACGCGGGCGCGGCATCACCGTCAACGGCGTCGCGCCGGGCTTCATCGAGACCGCGATGACGGCGAAGATGCCCACGGCGACCCGCGCGGTCGGGCGCCGGCTGAACAGCCTCGGCCAGGGCGGACTGCCCGTCGACGTCGCCGAGGCGGTGGCCTTCCTGGCCGAGCCGGGCGCGGGCGGCGTCAGCGGTGCCGTGCTCCGGGTGTGCGGGCAGAGCATGATCGGTGCGTGATGGACCTTCCGTCGATGCCGCGGCTGGGGCCGTCGTACCGGGCCGCCGCACTCGGCGCCCTGCGCCGCTCGCGTCCGGCCGTGCTTCCCGACGTCGAACTGCGGCTCGCCGACGCGTCGATCGACGTCGACCACCTGGCCGCGTACGGCCGGGTGTGCGGGTTCCGGCTCGCCAACGAGTTACCGCCCACCTACCCGCACGTGCTGGCGTTCCCGCTGGCGATGGCGCTGATGAGCCGGCGCGACTTCCCGTTCCCGCTGCTCGGCCTGGTGCACGTCGCGAACCGGATCGAGACGCTGGCGCCGCTGCGGGTCACCGACCGCCCGGCGCTGCGGGTCCGCGCGGCGGCGCTCGGCCCGCATCCGCGCGGCCGGCAACTCGACGTGGTGACGGAGGCTCTCCTGGATGGCGAGTGCGTATGGCGCGAGCACTCGACCTACCTGCACCGCGGTAAAAGGACCGAAAAGCCAGGATCTCACCCGACGACGTCAGCCGGCGCAACCGCGAAGTGGACGGTGCCCCCCTCGGTGGGCAGGAGCTACGCGAAGGTCTCCGGTGACCGCAACCCCATCCACACCTCGCGGCTGGGCGCCAGGTTGTTCGGCTTCCCGCGTCGCATCGCGCACGGCATGTGGTCGGCGGCGCGCTGCCTCGCGGCGCTGGAGGGCCGGCTCCCGGACCGGGCGACGATCGAGATCCGGTTCCAGCGCCCGCTGCTGCTCCCCGGCACGGCGACGTTCACCGGCACGCCCGCCGGCAGCGGTTGGAGCATCACCCTCGCCGACGCGAAGACCGGCGGCCCGCACCTGACCGGCAGCGTCAAGGGGTCAGCCGCGCGCCCGCAGGGGTAGCCGGCCGGGGCTGAACCGGCCGGCCGGATCGGCCGCGTCCTTGCGCCGCCGGGCGGCGGGGCCGTCCGGGTCGGACGCGGCGAGCGTCGCGTGCACCGGCGCCGGACCGCGCAGCAGCGTGCACCAGCCCTCCCGGCCGGTCATCGTGTAGCGCGTCGTCTCGACGATGCCGATCACCCGGTCCGGCGGCAGGTCACCGGGCAGCGCCGCGACGATCACCCCGGCGCCGACCGACCCGCGCAGCGAGGCCGCGCCGAACGTCGCGTCGCGCAGCGTGTAGCCGACGGCGTGCAGCGCCGCGGGCGGGCCGCCGAGCCGGAGCAGGACGTCGCCCGGGTGGCCGGGCAGCCGGCCCCACCAGGCCGGCGGCTGGGGAAGCGGAGCGGCGTCGCCGCCGAGCAGCGTCGCCGCGGTGTGCACCCGGTCGACGACGCCGGCCGGCGTCCCCTCGATGCGCACCGCGAGCGCGCCCCGCCCCGGCGGGCGGGCGGCGGCCGCCGCCGGGCCTTCGTCGGACGCCGGCCGGGGCCGCGGCACGCGGGCCAGCACCGGATCGGACGCGGGCCAGTCGGCCTCGACGGCGGTCACCCCGAGCGGCGTGGTCTCCATCAGCATCATCAGCTCGTACAGCTCGGCCGGCGTGTACACCGATCGGCGCAGCCATGCGGTGGCCGGTGGTCGCGGGTGCAGCCGCAGGGTGGCGGTGGCGAGCACGCCGAGAGTGCCGAGCGAGCCGCACATCCCCGCCGCCTCCAGCCCGCCGACCGTCTGGACGTTCCCGTCGGCGTCGACGTGCTCGACCGCCTCGACGAGGTTGCCGATCGGGCCGGTGAAGTGGCGCAACGGCCCGGTCTCCGCGGCGGCCAGCGCACCGCCGACGGTGCCGCCCGCCCACAGCGACGGCGGGTCGAGGGCCAGCCGCTGGCCGGTGGGGCGCAGCAGCGGGTCGATGTCGCGCAGCCGGGTGCCGGCGCCGAACGTCGCCGTCGACGCTCCGGTCCCGTGCTTGTGCCAGCCGGCCAGGCGCACGGTGTCGACGATGATGTCCACAGAGGACGGTGGGGCGCCCCAGTCGGCCTTCGTTCCGCCGCCGGCCGGGACCACGGCGAGATCGTGGGCGGCGGCGCGGCGGACGAGCTCGGCGAGCTGGCCGGGATCGGCCGGGGCGGCGACGAACCCGGCCCGGACCCCGCCGGCGGTGTCGCCGGGGCCGGCGACGCGCACGTGCGCCGGCCCGCACACCTCCCGTAACTCGCCGAGCAGGCTCACGCACACCTCCCGCCTCACTGACAGTGCCCGGACAAATACTTTCGCAATCCTTCCGGATTCTCGCAGTCCCTCGAACGCGTGTTCCAAGAGGAGCGGATAGTAACGTCGTCGACGTGACGACTCAGCAGCCGCCGGTAGCCAAGACCGTCCCGACCGAACGGACGTTCCACGGCGACACCGTGATCGACGAGTACGCCTGGCTCCGGGACAAGGAAGACCCGGCGACGACCGAGTACCTCAAGGCCGAGAACGCGTACACCGACGCCGCCACGGGGCACCTGGCCTCCCTGCGCGAGACGCTCTTCACCGAGATCAAGACGCGCACCAAGGAGACCGACCTCTCGCTGCCGGTGCGCAAGAAGGGCTACTGGTACTACGCCCGCACCGAGGAGGGCAAGCAGTACAGCATCCAGTGCCGGCGTGCCGTCCGCCCGGACGAGACCGCGCCGCCGGTACCCGCGGACGGCGCTCCCCTCGACGGCGAGGAGGTGCTGCTCGACAGCAACGCGCTCGCCGGCGGGAGCGAGTTCTTCGCGCTCGGCACGCTGGGCGTGAGCCCGGACGGCACGCGGCTGGCCTACTCCACCGACTACCGCGGAGACGAGCGGTTCACGCTGCGGGTCAAGGACCTCGTCACCGGCGAGACGCTGGCCGACGAGGTACCCGGCGTGTTCTACGGCTCGGCCTGGTCGGCCGACGGGGCGACGCTGTTCTACCTGACGGTCGACGAGGCGTGGCGGCCGCACAAGGTGTGGCGGCACGTGGTCGGCACGCCGGCCGCCGACGACGCCGTGGTCTACGAGGAGCCGGACGAGCGGTTCTGGGTGGGGGTCGGGCTGACCCGGTCGGAGAAGTTCATCCTCATCGAGTCGGCGAGCAAGCTGACCAGCGAGGCGCAGTACATTCCGGCCGAGTCCCCGCACGACGCCCCGGTGGTGATCGCACCGCGCCGGCACGGCGTGGAGTACCACGTCGAGCACCACGGGCACCGGTTCCTGATCCTGCACAACGACGGCGCCCAGGATTTCGCGCTCGCTTACACGAGCGTCGACTCGCCCGGCGGGTGGACGCCGCTGATCGAGCACCAACCCGGCACGCGGCTCACCGGCGTCGACGCCTTCGCCCGTCACCTCGTCGTCTCCCTGCGCCGCGACGGCCTGACCGGCCTTCGCGTGGTTCCGCTCGACGGCGGCCGCGACTACGACATCTCCTTCCCCGAGCCGCTGTACACGGTCGACCCCGGCGACAACGCCGAGTACGACACGTCGATGTTCCGGCTGTCGTACACGTCGCTGGTGACGCCGGACTCCGTCTACGACTGCGACCTCGACACCGGCGAACTCGTCCTGCGCAAGCAGCGCCCGGTGCTGGGCGGGTACGACCCGACCGGGTACGAGCAGCACCGTGAGTGGGCGGTCGCCGACGACGGCACCAAGGTGCCGATCTCGATCGTCTGCCGGACCGGGACGCCCCGCGACGGCAGCGCGCCGTGCGTGATCTACGGGTACGGCTCGTACGAGTCCTCGATGGACCCGTGGTTCTCCATCCCCCGGCTGTCGCTCGTCGACAGGGGCGTGGTGTTCGCCGTCGCGCACATCCGCGGCGGCGGCGAGATGGGCCGGCGCTGGTACGACGAGGGCAAACTGCTGGCCAAGAAGAACACGTTCACCGACTTCGTCGCGTGCGCCGAGCACCTGGTCAAGGCGGGCTGGACGGCGTCCGACAAGCTGATCGCGCGCGGCGGCTCCGCCGGCGGCCTGCTCATGGGCGCGGTGGCGAACCTGGCCCCGGAGGCGTTCGCCGGGATCGTGGCGCAGGTGCCGTTCGTCGACCCGCTGAACTCGATGCTCGACCCGTCGCTCCCGCTGACCGTCACCGAGTGGGAGGAGTGGGGCAACCCCATCGAGGACGCGCAGGTGTATGCGTACATGAAGTCGTATGCCCCGTACGAGAACGTCGCGGCCCGGCCGTACCCGCCGCTGCTGGTGATGACGGGGCTGAACGACACCCGGGTGCTCTACCACGAGCCGGCGAAGTGGGTGGCCCGGCTGCGCGCGACCGCGCCGGACGCCAACGTGCTGATGAAGACGGAGATGGGGGCCGGCCACGGCGGCCCGAGCGGCCGCTACGACGCGTGGAAGGAAGAGGCCTTCCTGAGCGCCTGGATCCTCGACCGCCTCGGTTTGGCGGCCTGACCCTCGCCGATCTTGGACGTCTGCTGCGGCTGGGGCCGCAGTAGACGTCCAAGATCGGCGCCGGGCCGCTCCGGCCGCCCGGGCGGGCCCGGGCGGCCCGGGCGGGCCCGGGCGGCCCGGGCGGGCCCGGGTCAGGAGAGCACGCGCACCAGCGCCTCGGCGCCGACGTTGCCGCCGCTGAGCACCGCGACGGTCCTGCCCGCCGGCAACGCGGCGCGGTGCCGCAGGTAGCCGGCCACGGAGACCGCCCCGCTGGGCTCCACCACCAGTCGACCGCGCACCGCGAGTTCCCGCATCGCGCCTTCGATCTCGGCCTCGGTCACCGTCAGCACCGCGTCGACGTACTTGCGCAGGTGCGCGAACGTCCGCTCGGACAGCGCCGTGCGCAGCCCGTCGGCGATGGTCCGGTACGTCAGCTCGACGGGCCACTTCCGCAGCTCCCCGGCGGCCATGCTCTCGGCGGCGTCGCCGGCCAGTTCCGGCTCGATCCCGATCACCACCGCTTCCGGCCGCAGCGCTTTCACCGCGACCGCGACCCCGCTGGCCAGCCCACCGCCGCCGACCGGCACCAGCACGCAGGCCACATCGGGCAGGTCGGCGACGATCTCCAGACCGACGGTGCCCTGCCCGGCGATCACGTCGTGGTGGTCGAACGGCGGCACGACGGTCATGCCCCGCTCGGCCGCGATCTCGGCGCAGCGGTTCAGCCGTTCCGGCGGCGGCACCAACTCCACTTCCGCACCCAGCGCCCGGGTGGCCGCGATCTTGACCGGCGACGACACGTCGGGCATCACGATCACGCACGGGATCCCGAAGGCTCGCGCGGTGAACGCCAGCGCCTGCGCGTGGTTCCCGGACGAGTGCGCCACCACCCCGTTGGCCCGCACGTCCGCCGGGATCAATGCCACCGTGTGGTAGGCGCCGCGCAGCTTGAACGCGCCGACCGGCTGCAGACTCTCCGGTTTGAGCCACAATTCAACGCCAAGCCCGGCCCGCGCAGCTTCGCCCTGCGGCCCGCGCGAGGCGCCCGCCCAAGGCGCGGCCAGCAGCGGGGTGCGCACCGCGACTCCGTCGATGTTGCGGGCCGCCGCTTGCACGTCCGAGAGGGTCACCAGCTCCATGTCCGCGAGCGTATGGCGCCGCCGGCGGCCGGCGGCGACGTCGCGGTCCAGGCCTTGGAAATTGGACGTGGGGAGCCGCCGCCTCGCCGCACCGGCACGGAGTCAGTAGGCTCACTCCACCACTGGGCTTTGCGGGAGTGTTGTTCGAGGGGTGCCCTGGTCATGTCAGCGTTGACGCTGCGGTATGCGGTCCGCACCGATCCCGGTCTGGTCCGCGAGACCAATCAGGACTCGGTGTACGCCGGCTCGCGGCTGCTCGCCGTCGCCGACGGCATGGGCGGCATGGCGGCCGGTGACCTGGCGAGCAGCGTCGTCATCACCAAGCTGTCCGAGCTGGACCAGGACGTTCCGACCGCCGCCATGATCGACGCTCTCGACCAGACGGTCGTGGCGGCGAACGAGGAGCTGCGGGAGGGCGTCGACGCGAACCCGGAGCTGCGCGGCATGGGCACCACGCTGACCGCGCTGCTGATCTCGGGACGGGCGATCGCCATGGTGCACATCGGCGACTCCCGTGCCTACCTGTTGCGCGACGGCCGGCTGCGGCAGGTGACGAAGGACCACACGTACGTCCAGATGCTCGTCGACGAGGGCGCGATCACCGCCGAGGAGGCCAGCCACCACCCGCACCGCTCGCTGGTGACGCAGGTGCTGCAGGGCGAGCCGATCGAGCCGAACTACTCCGTGCGCGAGGCGATCAAGGGCGACCGGTACCTGCTGTGCAGCGACGGCCTCAGCAACGTCGTCAGCATGGCCACGATGGGCGACGTGCTGCGCGACTACCGCGACGCGGACGCGTGCGCCGAGCGCCTGATCGACCTGGCTCTGCGGGCCGGCGGCCCGGACAACATCACGGCGATCGTTGCCGACATCGTGGCCGTCGACGACAGCGACCCCCAGGTGGCCGTCGCGCACCGGGCAAACGCACCGGCGGAGGAGCGGCCGAGCCCGCGGCCGCGGCCGGCCCGGGCCGCGCCGGGTGGGGTGGAGCGGCCGGCGCCGGAGCCGACGGGTGAGCAGCCGGCCTCCTGGTGGGCCCGTCACCGCCTCACCCTGGTCCTGGTGCTGACCCTGGGAGTGTTGCTCGCCGCGGCGGGTGTCTGGTACGTGGTCACCGGGTAAGACCCGGCCATGCCCAGCGACGATCGACCAACGCCCGCCCACTGCCGGCCCGCCGGCGTCACCGACGAGACCGTCGAGGCGCTGGGCAAGCTTAGCGAGGCGCTGGAGACGGTCGAGCGGGTGCGCGGGCACCTCTACTCGATGCATCAGCTGACCGGCAAGGCCGACTTCCTCCTCGACGACGCGGTGGAGCTGTTCCGGGCGGCCGGCCACGACGCGATCGCCGACCGGCTCACCACCGACCTCATCGGCCGCAACGTCATCGGCGGCCGCTGGACATTCCAGCTCGTCGAGGAGTACGACGACGGTTACTACGCCGAGTTTCGGCAGCTCGAGCGGGATGCCCGCGATACGCTTGCCGGCGGCCGGCGGCACCTGTACGAGGCCGAGCTGAAGGAACGGCGCCGGACGCGCGGCCGGCCCGGACACGAGGCTCGCCCGTAGCCACGTCTTGTCATACCCCCCTGCTATGCCTTGTGTGTGGCGCAGGTTACGTGTGCCCGCAGCCACACCTCAGCCGATTCTCAGGATCATGGGCGGAAGCTGAACCGATGGGCCGCAGCGTGAGCGGCGGCCAGTCGGGGGAATCCCCCGGCCCGGTCCGGGGGTGAAACCCGGATGCCCTTCGCGGCCGCGTTCCATAGCGTGCTTGAAGGGTCGCCGGGACGGGGCGGCACAGGGGGAAGGCATCGAGATGGACGGGTTGATCGGGTCAGCGCAAGAGCTGTCGACCGCACTCGTCAGCGTGTTCGTCGGCTTCGTCCTCGTGCTCGATTCCATTCCGGTGCTGGGCGTTCTGATCCCGGCCGACGTCGCTGTGCTCGCGGCGGTCGCCACCCGTGGCCCGCTCGCCGCCACGGCCGTCGTGCTGGCGGTCGTGTGCGGCACGCTCGCCGGCTGGACGATCACGTTCACCGTCGGCCGGTTCCTGGCCGGGCCGCTGCGGCGCAGCTGGCTCGGGCGGCGGATCGGGGCCGAGCGGTGGGCCCGCGCCGAAGACCTGGTGGCCCGCGGTGGGGGCCGGGTCGTGCTGGCCGCGCCGTTCCTGCCGGTCTTCAACACGATCGTCCCGATCGCGGCCGGCAGCCTGCGCATGCCGTACCGCCGCTTCCTCGGCTACTCCGCCGTCGGCTCCGCGATGTGGGGTGCCGGCTACGTGACGCTCGGCCTCGTGGCGAAGGGCGTCGGAACCGCGGTGTTCGGCAGCTCGAACGTGTTCACCACGCTGCTGTTCGGGCTGCCGGGGGTCGCGATCGGCTGGGTCACGCTGGCTCAGGTCCGCCGGCGGATGGCCGTCGACAGGCGGCCGGCCGCGGCGCCGTCGGGCGGGCGCCTGATCGTCACGGTCACGGCCGCGGTCACGAGCCACCCCAGGGCGACGCCGAGAGCGGCGCGTTCCAGCAGGCCGGCGAGCAGGCCGCGCCCGGTGACGAGCATCACCAGGCCGGTGATGGCGAGGAGCGGCACCAGCAGGCCGGCGCTCACCCGGCTGGCGGCCCGTAGCGGGTCGCGCGTCCGCACGGCCTCGGCCGTGGCGCCGGCGGCCTCGGCCGTGGCGCCGGCAGGGCCGCTCGAACCCACCGCTCCGGCCTCGCCGATAGCGAGCAGCAGCATCGCGCCCGTCGCCAGCCCGAACCCGCCGATGCTGGCCAGCGCGTGCACGATGTCGCTCTGGCTCGGGCTCTCGAACGGTGGCAGCGGGCAGCCCGGCGTGCACGACACCGCTCCCGAGGTCGCGGCGAGCGGGGCAGCCGCGGCGAACGCGAGCGCCACGCCGGGGGGGCCGACCGCCCAGCGGCTGACCCCCGCCCAGCGGCTGGGGCTGCCCGGCGCCGCGCTGCGCAGTAGCGTGCCGCGCCGGTCCTCCTCGCGCACGAGGGCGATGATCGCGGCGGCGAAGAAGGCGAGCGCGATGGCGACGCCGTACACGCCGGCGCGGTACAGGCCGCGCAGCGGTGCGCCGGGCGCACCGGCCTCGCTCACGTACCCGTAGACGGTCCCCGTCGCCGCGGTAGCGATCCCGATCGCCACCGCGGCGAACACCGCGCAGGCTCCGGCGATCCCCGCGCACGCCCTCCTCACCGCTCGCTCACCGGTCCAGTGTGCCCGCCTCCCCTGTCCGCGATCTTGGACGTCCACTCCGTTCTCCTCGACGGTTTCGAGATCTTGGAGTCTCGTGGCCGTCATAGGGGCGACGGGACTCCAAGATCTCCGCGAACGCTTAACTCAGCGGCATTGCGGCTAGAGGCGGATCTCCACCAGGGCGACGGTGCCGGCATTGCCAGAGTCCACCCGCATGTGGTCGACCAGCCGGGCCACGATCCACAGGCCACGTCCACCGGACGCCCCCAGGTCGGGTCGGCGCAACCGGTCGGGAGATGGGAACACGAAGCCCGCGCCCGCGTCGGTCACCTCGCAGAACACCGAGCCGTCCACCCGCCACAGGCGCAACCGCCCGGCGCCGCCGCCGTGGCGCACCGCGTTGGTGGCCAGCTCGTGCGCCACCAGCACCAGGTCTTCGACCCGGCCGTCGGCCAGGCCCAGCGCGCTGCCGTGCGCGGCGACCGCCGACCGCAACGACACCAGGGTGCCCGCCTCGAACCGCTGCTGCATCCCGTCGGGCGCGCGGCCCGACGAACTGCCGTCGTTCTGTCTCTGCCAGCTAGCCGACATCACGGATGACCAGCTTGAGTGCGGGTAGCTCATCACCACCGAGGGCGCGCAGCACCTTGCCGACCGCGGGCTGGCATACGACAGTCATGAACCGTCCGCCGGTGAGACCGAGGGCGGTCTGCAGGACCACGCCGGCCGCGGCGACGTCGATGAAGCGGAGCTGGGAGAGGTTGAGGAACAGGGCCTGGTCCAGCCGAACGCCCTCGGCCAGCGCCCTGATCAGCGCGTCGAGGCCGCGGTAGTCGAGCTCGCCGGCGATCCGCACCCCGGGCGGGATGTGCTGCCGGCAGATCCGCAGCACGGCGTCGCTGTGGTAGGTGACCGCGGCGACGCCGCGCGAGTGCACCGACGCGGCGCCGGCCAGCGAGACGGCGTCGAAGCCCTCCCTGTCGTACTGGCACACCGCGAGCGCCCGGCGAGTGGCGAGCAGCTCGCTGAACTGCACCTCGAAGGTCAGCAACTGCTCCAGCCCGCTGACCGGGCGCAGCGCCCACACCATGTCGGCCGAGATCCGCAGGCCCGGGTAGCCGGCGGCGAGCGCGCCGTCGATCCGGCTGCGCAGCCCGCTGATCACCTGCTCGGGGTCGAACGTGCCCCCGGCGATGTACGCCGACACGCTCGGTACCAGTTCGAGCTGGCCGCTGCACATGGTGGACGCCACCGGCAACCCGCGCTCGGACAGCTCCGCCGACAGGTCGTCGGGCGGCAGCGTGTCGGTGAGGCACACGACCTTGTCGCCGCGGTCCAGCCCGTCGCGCACGAAGGCGGCGACGATGTCGAGCCGCTCGTCGGCGTCGGAGAAGGTGAGGCAGGCGTGGTCGCCCGGCTCGAGATCATCGACGGTCGCGGGGTCAGCCACCGCGCCCTCCCTTCGGCACGTGCCCACGATAACGACCCTGCGCGGCCGGGTTACCCGGGCCGGGGGAACGCCAACCCCCGTCGGACAGCCCGTGCGATCTTTGCGATCCGGCGCGGCTCAAAATCCGCTCCGTGCCCGTCCCCGGATACCGCGATGCGCCCACGATGCCCTGGCGACCGGACGCCCCGGTCAACACCGCCGAGGCCGCCGAGTTTCTCCGGCAGGTACATGCCGACAACCCGGGCCTCGGCCCGGTCGCCCACCGGATCGCCGAGGTCGAGGCGGAGGTGGCGGCCACCGGCACGTACACCCACACGTCGACGGAGTTGACCTACGGCGCGAAGCTGGCCTGGCGCAACTCGAGCCGCTGCATCGGCCGGCTGTACTGGCACAGCCTCGTGGTGCGCGACTGCCGGCACGTGACCGCTGCCGACGAGATCTTCACCGAGCTCGTGGAGCACCTGCGCGTCGCCGGCGACCGTAATCGCCGGGCGATCCGCCCGGTGATCAGCATCTTCGGCCCGGCCGCGCCCGGACGCCCGTTCGCCCGCGTCTGGAACGAGCAGTTAGTCCGGTACGCGGGCTACGTCCGCGCCGACGGGACGGTGCTCGGCGACCCGCGCTACGTCGACTTCACCACCGCCGTGGTGGAGCGCGGCTGGCGGGGCAAGGGCGAGGCGTTCGACGTCCTGCCGGTGGTGGTGCAGACCCCGGCCGACGGCGTGCGCGTCTTCGAGCTGCCCGACGCGGCGGTCTGGGAGGTGCCGCTGGTCCACCCCGAGCTGCCCTGGTTCGCCGACCTCGGGCTGCGCTGGCACGCGGTGCCGGCGATCTCGAACATGCGGCTGACGATCGGCGGCGTCGACTATCCGCTGGCGCCGTTCAACGGCTGGTACCTGGGCACCGAAATCGGCGCCCGCAACCTGGCCGACCCCGACCGGTTCAACATGGTGCCGATCGTGGCCAAGGCGATGGGCCTGGACACGTCGACCGAGCGCTCACTGTGGCGGGACCGGGCCCTCGTCGAGCTGAACCGGGCGGTGCTGTGGTCGTTCGACCGGGCCGGCGCCCGGATCAGCGACCACCACACGGAGTCCAGGCACTTCATCAGCCACTGCACCCGGGAGGAGCGCGCCGGCCGGCCGGTACCGGCCGATTGGACGTGGATCGTCCCGCCGATCTCGGGCGGCGCGACGCCCGTCTTCCACCGTTACTACGAGGAGTTCGACCTGCGGCCGAACTTCTACCTCGACGCCGAAGCGGCCACCCTGGCCAGCACCGGCCGCCCGGTGCTGGCCCGGCCGGCGCCGCGCCCGTCGCCCCGGCTGCCGCAGCAGCACGGCCGCGGCTCGCACGGGCCGGCCAACGCCCATCCCGGTGCGCACAACCACCCGCAGCCGGCGATATGCCCGAACCACGGGGCGGTGCCGACGCCGCGGCTGCCGTTGCGCCCGGCCTACCCGCGCACCAGTGTCTGACCCTATTCCGGCTAATCCGACTTTCGGCGCGTTCACCTGTATCCGTCCACGAACCCCGACAGGGGTCATGCGCACCTACCGGCGCAGGTCATACAGTGTTTGTGATGACTATGTCGCCGGCCCTCCTCGCCGGGCGGTACCGCCTGCTAGAGCCGCTTGGCAATGGCGGCATGGGCCGGGTGTGGCTGGCGCGGGACGAGGTGCTGCACCGCGACGTCGCAATCAAAGAGGTCAACATTCCGATCGACCTCTCGGCGGCGGAGCGCGAGGAGCTGCGCACCCGCACGCTGCGCGAGGCTCGCACGGCGGCGCGGCTCAGCCACCCGAACGTCGTCCAGATCTACGACGTCCTCGGCGTCGACGACCGGCCGTGGATCGTCATGGAGTACGTCAAGTCGCAGAGCCTGCAGACCATCCTCGTGGAGGAGGGGCCGGTCGCCGGGCCGCGGGCGGCGGCCATCGGCCTCGCGATCCTGCGGGCGCTGGACGCGGCCCACTCGGCCGGGGTACTGCACCGCGACGTGAAGCCGGGCAACGTGCTGATCGCCGAGGACGGCCGGGTGGTCCTCACCGACTTCGGCCTGGCGACCTTCGAGGGCGGGGAGGGCTCGGTCACCCGGCCCGGCCTGGTGTGGGGATCGCCGGAGTACGTGGCCCCCGAACGGGCCAAGCACGGGGTCTCCTCCGTCGAGGCCGACCTCTGGTCGCTTGGCGCGACGCTGTACGCCGCCGTCGAGGGCGCCTCGCCGTACGCCCGCTCGACGGCCATGGCCTCGCTCACCGCGCTGGCCACCGAGAAGCCGCCCGCCCCGGCCCACGCAGGCGCGCTCAAGCAGGTCATCACCGGCCTGCTGCGCAAGGACCCGCGGGCCCGGCTGCGCGCCAGCGAGGTCGAGCGGTATCTGGAACGGATCGTCGACAGCGACGCTCGCGGCAAGCCCCGCCGGCTGCCCCGCCAGCGCCCCGCCCCGGCCGGCGAAAACGGCCAGAACGGCCAGAACGGCCAGAACGGCCAGAACAGCCAGAACGGCCAGAACGGCCAGAACGGCGATGGCGGGTCGGTGGTCCCGATCGCGTCGTACTCGCTGCCCGAACCGCCGCCGACCGGCGTGAGCCAGCCCGCCACCCTGGCACCCGAGCCGGGACCGCGCGGCCCGAGCCGCCGCGGCTGGCTGATCGCGACGGCCGCCGTGCTGCTCGCTGTCGCGCTCGGCGGGGCGACGATGCTGATCGTGAACCGCGACTCGGCGGACCCCGACAAGCCGAACGCCGGCGCGTCGAGCACCGCGGCGGCCGCCCGGCCGAGCCCGACCGCCGAGCCGACCGCCCTGGTGACCTCGAGCGCGGCGCTGCCGACCGACCGCATCGCCCCCTACCCCGGCTGGACCTACTACGAGGAGCCCGGTCGCTTCCGGATGGTGGCCCCGCTCGGGTGGAAGATCGAGCGTGACGGCCCGACGACCCGCCTGCACGAGCCCGACGGCCCGAAGGTGCTCACCATGAAGCGCTGGCCCGTGCCGAACGGCGGCGCGATCGCGGCGGCGAGGGCCATGGACCAGGCGTGGAGCGCCGGGACCGACAACCCGCCGCAGAACTACAAGAACGTCGAGCTGCGGGCCGTCGACTATTTCGCCGGTGGCGTCCAGTGGGAGTACACCTACACCGATCCCGGGCCGATGCGAACGGTCGGCCGCTGGTTCGTCGACAGGGGCATCTGCTACGCGATCAGCGTCTCGCTGCCCGACTACGACGTCGGCGCGCGAACCAGCTACTTCAACCAGCTCATCGGCGGGTTCCAGCCGCGCGCCGACACCTGAGGGCTAGCTGGCGAGCCAACCGTCCAGCAGGGCCGTGCCGAGCGGCGTCAGCGTGTGCAGCACGTTGTTGCCGCGCCTGGTGCTCAGGATCAGGCCGGCCCGCCGGAGCACCGTCGCGTGCTGGCTCGCCCCGGCCGGGCTGATCCGCAGCCGCCGCGCCACCTCGCCCGTCGTGCTGCCGCCGGCGAGCGCCGCCAGCACCGCCGCCCGGGTCGGGCCCAGCAGGCCGGCGAGGCCGGACTGGCCGGCCCGCCCGGCGAGGCCGTCGGGCACCTCGTCGGCCGGTTCGCGCAGGACCGTCGCATGGTCGGGAACCGGGTAGATCAACACACCGGGACCGCCGTCGGCCGGCAGGTAGGCCTCCGGCGTGTCGCGGCAGAACACCGACGGAACGACGTCGAGGCCGCGGCCGGCGAGCCGGCACTCGATGACGCCACCCGACTCGGGCCGCGGCAGGGCCGGCAGTTCCAGCACCGGCGGCCGCCAGCGCAGCGCCGGATGGAGCGTGGCGAACAGCCTGTCGATGCCGCCGTCGGCGAGGATGCGGGCCCGGGTGGCGCGTTCCGCGTCGAGGTGCGCGCGCATCGCCGGCCAGTGCGGCGCGACGCCCAACTCGTAGCTGACGGCGAGCAGCGCCGCCAACCGGTCCAGCCCGCCCGGCCGCGTCCCGGCCCGGCTGGCCAGCAACCGGCCGGCCGGCGCGCGTCCCGCCGGTTCCGGGTCGGAAATCGGACCGGTACCCGCGCCACCGACCTCGACCGGCGCGGACGCCGCGCCTGGATCGAAGGGCGAACCGCGCCGCAGCGCCGCCAGCCCCTGCTCGACGGTGGCCGCGGGGCCGACGAGCGCGAACACGTCGGCGGCGGTCCAGCCCGGCGGCAGCAGCCGGGCCATGGAGGCGGCCGGCGGCAGGCGGGACAGGACCCGGCGGCGCCACTCGGCGAGCGGGCCGGCGTCGCGCGAGGAGCGCAGCGCGCGCAGCGCCAGCAGCGTCTCCGGGAGCGGGCCGAGGGTGCCGCGCAGGCGCACCCTCGCCAGATCGCTCGCCGAGAACTGCAGACGCAGCATCGCCCCACCTCTGTTGTCCACTGTGGACGACGCAGAAGTCCTTCTAGATAAGGGATTCACGAGAGGCGGAAAAGGATGCATCACGAATAGGGCACGGCTCAGTCGCGTTCGGGGCGCGGTTTCAGCCAGCGCTGAAAGTCGTTGTTACCGCCGACGCGACCCCTCGACGCTGGCTGCTACCAGCTACTTCAAGGAGTGCCCATGCGCGTCACCGTAAAGGTGGTGGCGGCCGGCCTGGTCGCGTTGCTAGCCACGGCCGCCTGTGGATCCGGAAACAAGGCAGCACCGAGTCAGTACTCGCCGGGCTTCGCCGAGTGCGACGCGAAGCCCAACACCTGCAACAGCGGCCCGACCAAGCAGGGCGGCACGTTCACGATAGCGATCGAGAAGAAGCTCCCGAACTGGAACGTGTTCGACACGGACGGCTCGACGTTCGAGACCGCGCAGGTCATGACCGGCCTGCTGCCGGTGCCGTTCATCACCGACCCGGACTCGTCGGTGCGGTGGAACCCCGACCTGTTCTCCGAGGAGCCGAAGCTCACCAGCAAGGACCCGATGACGCTGGTGTTCAAGATCCGCAAGGAGGCGGTCTGGGACGACGGGACGCCGATCTCGGCCAAGGACTTCATCTACTTCTGGAAGTCCAACAACCTGACCGACTGCCCGGACTGCACGCCGGCCGCGTCGGCCGGTTACGACGTCATGTCCTCGGTCGTGGGTTCGGACGAAGACAAGACAGTCACCGTCACGTTCAAGAGCCCGTACCCGGACTACATGAGCCTGTTCCCGTTCCTGTACCCGGCGCACGTCGCGGCGCAGGCGGGCGACCTGAACACGCCGGCCGGCCTCAAGGCCGCGTTCGACGCGTTCAAGGAGAAGCCGCCGACCTGGTCCGGTGGCCCGTACAAGATCTCGGAACAGGTTCCTGACGTCTCGGTGACGCTGGTGCCCAACCCGAAGTGGTACGGCAAGACGAAGCCCTCCCTGGAGAAGGTCGTCTTCCGGATCCTCGAGGACCAGGCGCAGCACGCCGCCGCGCTGCGCAACAAGGAGGTGCTCGCACTCACGTCGCAGCCCAACGCCGACCTGGTCGCGCAGGTCGCGAACCTGCCCGGGGTGAACTTCAACCTGAGCAAGGGCCCGAACTGGGAGCACATCGACCTCAACCTCGAGAACAAGTGGTTGAAGGACACGCCGCTGCGCCAGGCGATCTTCACCGTGATCGACCGCAAGGCGATCATCGATCACACCGTCGGGACGTTCTTCAAGAACGCGGCGCCGCTGAACAACCACATCTTCATGCCCGGCACGGCCGGCTTCAAGGACAACGTGACCGCGTCCGGACAGGGCAGCGGCGACGTCGAGAAGGCGAAGAAGATCCTCACCGACGCCGGCTACAAGCTCAACGGCAGCAAGCTGACCACCCCGTCCGGTGACGCCGTCGGCCCGCTGCGGTTCCGGTACACGACCGGCAACCAGCTGCGCCAGCAGACCGCCGAACTGGTCCAGGCGAGCCTGGCGAAGATCGGCATCGAGATGAAGATCGAGCCGACCGACAAGCTCGGCAACACGCTGAGCACGGGCGACTTCGACCTGATCATCTTCGGCTGGGTGGGCACGCCGTTCCTGTCGGACAAGAAGGACCTGTTCACCACCGGCGGCGGCGGCAACTACGGCCACTGGTCCAACAAGGAGGCCGACGCGCTGGTCGAGCAGGCGATCAAGGAGTTCGACATGGACAAGGCGCGCGACCTGTTCAACCAGATGGACGAGCTGATGGTCAAGGACGCCTACAACCTGCCGCTGTTCCAGAAGGCCGTGTTCCTCGCGGTCTACTCGGACTTCGTGAACGTGCGCAACAACCCGACCAGTGCGGGACCGACCTACAACATCGAGGAGTGGGGCCTGAAGGCCTGACGACAACGCTCCTCGGTGCTCGGATCCGCATCCATCGGTACCGGTGTGGGCGGGCGGCGCCCGCCCACACCACGGACCGGTGAACGCCGATCCTGCCGACGTGTAGCCGCCACGTCGGCAGGATCGGCGCCCCAACGTTACCGATACATCGACACGCTTGCCGACGCGGACGCGGCGTCGACGGCGGCGATCATCTCCCTGACCTCGCGTGGCGTGTTCCGGCCGATCATCTCCAGCCGGTTGAGCACGTCGGCCGCGGACAGGTTGACGTACAGGCCACCCTCCAGGCGCAGCACCGCGATCAGCCCGCAGAGGGCCGCGGTCTCCGGCGCCGGCCGTTCCAAACCGAGCACCGCGTACCGGGTGCGGGCGTGCGACGTCACCACCGCGTGCTCGTCGATGCGGTACCGGGCCTTGCCGAGGCCGAGCCGACGCGACGTGCCGCGGGCCAGCACGCCGACGTCGATCAGCCGGTCCCGGACCCGGTCCAGCGCACCCTCGTTCAGCCAGCCGACCCAGGTGCGCGGCGCGTGGGCGTTGGACAGGCTGAGAATCGCCTCCATCGTGCGGTCGCACAGCGGATGGCCGACCGGGCGCGGATCGCGGACGACGACGAGACCGTCGACGAGGTCGACGCGTTCGGCGATCCACATCTGGATCAGGGCGGCACCGAGCAGCCCGATCTCGATACTCGACCGGTGGGTGAGCATCTTGCCCGATTCGTCGTGTGCATGCAGAAACAGCTCATCCGGTAGAGCCAGAGTGACCATGCCGTCCCCCTGCGCCGATCCGCCGCCGGTTCGGATGTAGCCTCGCACGCTACCGTGAGTTGCGCTGCATTCAAGGGAAGATCTGTCGCACTTATGTTCCTTGTAGGCGCCGGCTGACCGGCCGCCAGGTTTCCGCTCGGGTTTGACAGAGCCGCCGCCACGGAAGAACATCATGGCCGCGGTATTTCCTTCCCCTCCTGCCGCGCCGAGGAGCGTACGTGAGTCTCCGCAATCAGCCGGCCTGGGCGGCCGACGCGGTAATCAGCGCCGACGAGGAGAGGCTCCGGCAACTCGGGTACAAACAGGAATTACGCAGAAAACTGTCAGGATTCTCGAACTTCGCCGTCTCGTTCTCCATCATTTCGATCCTGGCCGGGTGCATCACCTCCTACGGGCTCGCGATGGCCAACGGCGGGCCGGTCGCGATCACGATGGGCTGGCTGCTCGTCGGCGGCATGGTGACGCTCGTCGCGCTCGCCATGGCCGAGATCTGCTCCGCGTACCCGACCGCCGGCGGTCTGTACTGGTGGGCGTTTGCGCTGGCTAAGCGCAACAAGGCGGCCTGGGCGTGGTTCGTCGGCTGGTGCAACTTCCTCGGCGAGATCGCCGTCACCGCGGCGATCGACTACGGGGCGGCGACGACGACAGTCGCATTCCTGAGCCTGACCCTTGATGTCACGGTGAGTCCAGAACTCATATTCGGAGTGTTTCTGGCGATCATAGTTACCCACGGCGCGCTCAACGCGTTCGGCGTATCACTGGTGCGCGTCCTGTCGGACTTCAGTGCATGGTGGCACTTTGCCGGCGTCGGCATCATCGTCGGCGTTCTTGTAGTCGTTCCAGATCAGCACAAGCCGCTTTCCGAGGTGTTTCTGGAAACGCGCAACGCCACCGGCATCAACGGAACCGTGGGCCTCATCTATGCATTACTGATCGGCCTGCTGATGGCGCAGTACACGATTACCGGATTTGACGCCTCGGCACACGTCGCCGAGGAGACCCGCGACGCGGCACGCAGCGCGCCGCGCGGAATTGTGATGTCGGTCGTACTCTCTGTATTCGCGGGATTCGTTCTGCTCGTCGCGATCACGTGGTCGATCCAGGACTACGACAAGGAGCAGACCTCCCCGATCGGCCTGCCGCCGGCGCAGATCTTCATCGACGCGGTCGGCTCGAACCTCGGCACGTTCCTGCTGTTCATTTCCGTGGTAGCGCAGTTCTTCTGTGGCATGACCTCGGTGACCGCGAACTCGCGGATGGCCTACGCCTTCAGCCGCGACGGCGCACTGCCCGGGTCGCGGTTGTGGAAGCAGGTCAACCCGCGCACCGGCACCCCGACGAACTCGATCTGGTTGTGCGTGTTCGGGTCGATCCTGCTCGTCGTGCCGGCGCTGTGGAGTACCGTCGCCTACTTCGCCGCCACGTCGATCGCCGTTGTCGGGCTATACACCGCCTACGCGCTGCCGATCCTGCTGCGGCGGATGCGGAGCGACTTCCGGCCGGGGCCGTGGAACCTGGGGTCGTGGAGCGCGCTGGTCGGCTGGGCGGCGATCCTCTGGGTGGGGTTCATCTCGATCCTGTTCGTGCTGCCGACGGTGTACCCGGTGACCGCGGCCAACTTCAACTACACGATCGTCGCGCTGTCCGTCGTGATCGGCGGGGCCGCGCTGTGGTGGGTGCTCGGCGCGCGGCGCTGGTTCGTGGGGCCGCAGTCGACGCTGGTGGCCTCCCGCCGCACGACGGCAGTCGCTCGGCACCGGGCCTGAGAACTGCGATCCTGGATAGCTGTGCACCGAATTTCGGTGCACAGCCTTCCAAGATCCACGTCGCAGAGTGCCCTGTCGATATGGCGATCGCGCAAGGACCAGGACCGCACTGACCTCAAGTTGACCGATGGGACGCCCCGACCCCGGCCGTTCGGTCATTCTGGCAAGCGCCGCTGTCCTGATCCACGTCCGGGCACCGGCCCGGATCGTTTAGAACGTGGCCGGTTGGCGGTACTCAAGACGTGGCGGCAAGTGCGACGTGACGGGTTCGGCGTGGCGGTGATGCACCGCGGAGGGTCCCGTGGCAGGAGGCAGCCCGATCGACTCCCTGGTGAAGGGCCCGGGAGTCGTTTCGCCGCGCCCGGCGTCCGGTCCGGTTGGTCGGGCCGGTCGGGACTCGGCCGGCCTCGCGGCGGCCGCGGCCCGCGCGGCACGCGCTGCCGCCGGGACGCTTTCGGCCCGCGGGCAGACCAGGGTCGACGGTCCCGCGGACCCCGCCCGCGGCGAGAGCCCCCCGGGTGAGGACATGAGCGATCCGCACGGCCCACCGGAGCCGATCGACCCGCTCCTGGAGTGGTACGACCGCACCGCGATGGCGGTCGCGGCGCGCGCCGCCGGGCTGCCGCCGGACGCCGGCACCAACCCGCCGGAGGCCAGCCGGATCTGGGCGATCGCCTGGCTCGCCGCGCTGCGCGCGCTGCGCGACGCCAGGCGCGGCCGTGCGGCGACCGCTGCGGTGATCGCGGCGGTGCACGGGGTGCTCGTCACGCTTGTGCCGGCGACCGCCCGCGACCTGGACGCGGCCCGCGACATCTCGTTGGCGCGGCTGAAGCGGCGGCGGGCGATCGCCCGCGGGGTCGCGGCCGGCAAGCTCGCCGCGGCCGACGCGCTCGCCGAGCGCTCCGACGACGGTCCGCACCCGGCGCACTGGCGGCCGTACCTCATCGCGTCGGCGGCCCACGTCGCGCCCGAGCCGCCGCCCGGGCCGGAGCATCCCGGATACGCCCGCGACCTGGCGGAGGTCCGCGCGCTGGGCGGCGCGCAGAGCACCGTCCGCGACGCGCGGCAGACCGAGATCGCCGAGTTCTGGGCGCAGCCGTCGCTGTCGGCGTACACGCCGGCCGCCCGGGCGGCGCTCGCCGGGCTGCAGGCCCCGATCGCCGAGCGGGTCGAGTTGGTCGCGCTCCTGCACGTGGTCACGCTCGACGCGCAGATCGCCGGGTACGCCAGCGGCGAGCAGCACCCGCGCTGGCGGCCCGGCCGGGCGCTGGGCGGGCCGTCGCGCGCCGCGTGGACGTCGCTCGTGGCGCCGGACCTCGGCGAGCCGGAGTACCCGTGCCTGCACACGACATACGCCGGCGCCGCGGAGATCGTGCTCACCGCGCTGGCCGGGCATCCCCGCACGCCGCTGCCGCTGATGAGCCCGACCGCGCCGGGCGTGGTGCGCCAGTACACCGACTGGCGCCAGCTCACGGCGGAGATCGTCGACGCGGGCGTGTGGGGCGGCGTGCACCTGCGCACGTCGGCCGAGGCCGGCGCGTCGCTGGGACGGCGGGTGGCGTTCCGCTGCCTGACCCGCTGGTCCCGCCAGGCCGCCTGACCCTTGTTCGGTGGATCTTGGAAATCTGGGGATCGGGTTCGAGCCGGGGTCAGTGGGCGAACTGGGCCAGGGCGGCCAGCGCGGTGTAGCCGCCGAGCGCGATCAGCAGGACCGCCATCGAGAACCAGTAGGTGCCGCGCCGCACGGCCAGCAGGATCAGCCCGTTCAGCGCGGGGACGGCCGCGGCGGCCAGCATGAACCAGGCCCACCAGTGCCGGACGCCGAGATCGATCACGTCGTCGCGGATCAGCAGGAACGCCACCCCGAGCGAGATCGCCACCACCGCCAGGCCGGCGACCGTGTCGACGAACGCCCGCACCGACGGGTCGGCCGGTCGCAACGCGAACAGGCCCACCGGGCCCAGGCACGGCACGACGATCATCAGGGGCCAGAGCGCGCCCATCATGTGCGCGAACAGGAGCAGGCCGGTGGTCAGGACGACCGCACCGATCCAGGCGAGCACGAACCGGGTCTCCCGGGCGGCGCGGGTCAGGCCCAGCGCCAGCGCGAGCAGGACCAGGCCGGGCAGCATGATGAAGTTGGCCCACCAGCGGAACGGTTCGGCGGCGAACGCCAGCATGAACATGTTGATCGCCACGTAACAGGCGGCCACCAGGCCGACGTAGCGGACCGCCCGGCCGGCCCGCTCCGTCCCGGAACGCCGCATTGCGACGGGGTTGGCAACGTCGAACCCGCCGTCCAGTTCTGACTCCCGCATCGCAATCACGGGTCAACTCTCGCGCCCGCCGGGGTCGCGCGCCATCCCGTTAGCCTTACCATTCCCCGGCCCGCTACCCGGACCGGCACAGCATTGACATCGGTCGACCAACCAGCCACACTCACGCCTCAGAGAGCGCTCTCTGACCTGCCCGACGCAACACCCCGACCCAACGCACGCACCACATGCTCCCGCTGAAGCCCGTGGCCGGCCCGCCCGCCGGCCACGGGCGCAGCATCTCCGCACCTCGCCGGCCCCGGCGGGCCCGCCAGCACCGCACGGCCCGCCCAGAACAGGAAGGCCCGCGCATGTCCCCGCCCCCCGGCGCCCGCCCCCGGCGCGCACCAACCTCCCGAACCCTCATCGCCGGCTCCTCGACGGCCCTGATCCTCGCCGCGTCCTTCGTCGCCGCCACGAATGCCGGCGCCTCCGCGCCACCGCCGCCGTCCGGATGGAGCACCGTCTGGACCGACGACTTCGACGGCCCGGCGGGCAGCCTCCCGTCCGGCGCAAACTGGATCATCGACACCGGCACCTCGTACCCGGGCGGCCCCGCCAACTGGGGCACCGGCGAGATCCAGGTCTACACGAACCAGACCCGCAACGTCTCCCTCGACGGCGGCGGCAACCTGCGCATCACCCCGCTCAAGGACGGCACCACCTGGTCCTCGGCGCGCATCGAGACCACCCGGACCAATTTCAAGCCACCGTCCGGCGGCGTGCTCGCCATCGAGGGCCGCATCCAGATGCCGAACGTCACCGGCAACGCCGCCCTCGGCTACTGGCCGGCGTTCTGGGCGCTCGGCTCCCCGTACCGGGGCAACTACCAGAACTGGCCGGCCGTCGGCGAGTTCGACATCATGGAGAACGTCAACGGGATCAACTCCGTCTGGGGCGTGCTGCACTGCGGCGTCGCACCGGGCGGGCCGTGCAACGAGTTCAACGGCATCGGCGCCAACCGGGCCTGCCCCGGCTCGAGCTGCCAGAGCGCGTTCCACACCTACCGGTTCGAGTGGGACACGTCGGTGAGCCCGAACCAGCTGCGCTGGTACGTCGACGGGCAGCAGTTCCACACCGTCACGCAGAACCAGGTCGGCGAGCCGCACTGGTCGAACATGACTTCGCACGCCGGCTACTTCATCCTGCTGAACGTCGCGATGGGCGGCGGCTTCCCGAACGGCGTCGCCGGCTTCGGCACGCCCACCGGCGACACGGTGTCGGGCCGGCCGATGGTCGTCGACTACGTCACCGTGCAGACCCGCGGCGGCGGCAGCACCCAGCCGCCGACCCAACCGCCGTCGAACGGCAGCGCCTACGGCACGATCCAGGCCGAGAGCTACAGCGCGCAGAGCGGCGTCCAGACCGAGAACACCACCGACACCGGCGGCGGGCAGAACATCGGCTGGCTCGCCAACGGCGACTGGGTTCGCTTCGACGGCATCGACTTCGGCACCAGCGGACCGGCCCGCACGTTCGTCGCGCGGGCGGCCTCGGGCGCCGGCGGCGGCGTCAGCGGACTGGTCGAGGTGCGCCTCGACAACATCAACAACGCCCCGATCGGCAGCTTCGCGATCGCCAACACCGGCGGCTGGCAATCCTGGCGCACGGTGCCGGCGAACATCTCGCCGGTGACCGGCGTGCACACCGTCTTCCTCCGGTTCGCAAGCGGCCAACCGGCCGACTTCGTCAACGTCAACTGGTTCACGTTCCAACGCTGAATCGCGGGCTGCCAGCGGGCGGAAGCGCAGCGGAGCCCGCGGTCAAGCAGCCCGCCTAACGAGAGGACTCCACCGTGCGCTTCCCGCCCGACTTCCTATGGGGCGCGGCCACCGCCGCGTATCAGATCGAGGGCGCGGTTGCGGCCGGTGGGCGGTCACCGTCCATTTGGGACGTGTTCAGCCGGCGACCCGGCGCCGTGGCGAACGGGGACACCGGCGACGTGGCCTGCGACCACTACAACCGCTACCGCGACGACGTGGCGCTCATGTCGTCGCTGGGGCTTGCCGCGTACCGGTTCTCGGTGGCGTGGCCCCGCGTCCAACCCGGCGGCCGGGGTCCCGCCAGCGCCGCCGGGTTGGACTTCTACCGCCGCCTGGTCGACGAGTTGCTGGCCCACGACATCGCGCCGTGGGTCACGCTCTACCACTGGGACCTGCCGCAGGACCTCGAGGACGCCGGCGGCTGGCCGAACCGGGACACCGCCGAGCGCTTCGCCGAGTACGCGGGAATCGTGTTCGACGCGCTCGGCGACCGGGTCCGGTGGTGGACGACGCTCAACGAACCGTGGGTGTCGGCCTTCCTCGGCTACTCGGCCGGCATCCACGCGCCGGGACGTACCGAGCCGGCGGCGGCGCTGGCCGCGTCGCATCACCTGCTGCTGGGGCACGGCCTGGCGGCGTCGGCGATCCGGGCGCGCCGGGCCGAGGCCGAGGTGGGCATCACGCTGAACCTCGGCGCGGTCTGGCCCGCGACGGACGCCGCGGCCGACGTCGACGCGGCCCGGCGTACCGACGGGCTGACCAACCGGCTGTTCCTGGACCCGCTGCTGCTCGGCAGATACCCGGCGGACGTCCGCGCCGACCTGGCCGCGATCACCGACTTCGGGTTCGTGCGGCCCGGCGACCTCGAAGTGATCTCGGCGCCGCTGGACCTGCTCGGCATCAACTACTACCGCGGGTCGATGGTCGCCGGCGGCGAACCGCCCGCGCAGCCCGGACCGGCGGTGTTCCCGGGCAGCGAGCACGTGCGGCCGGTCCCGCGCGGCCTGCCGACGACCGCGATGGACTGGGAGATCGACCCGGCGGGCATGACGCAGACGCTGCGCATGGTGGCCGACAACTACCCGGCGGTGCCGCTGTACGTCACCGAGAACGGCGCCGCCTTCGACGACAAGGTCGGGCCGGACGGCGAGGTCGACGACCCGCAGCGGGTCGACTACTACGCGACGCACCTGCGGGCCTGCCACGAGGCGATCGAGGCGGGTGTGCCGTTGCGGGGTTACTTCGCGTGGTCGCTGCTCGACAACTTCGAGTGGGCGTACGGCTACGAGAAGCGATTCGGGCTGGTCTATGTCGACTACCAGACCCAGCAGCGGATCCCGAAATCCAGCGCCCGCTTCTTCGCCGACGTGATCGCGCGCAACGGATCGTGGTGACGATCTCGTAAGGTCACTGATGTGACGGAGCGCGGATCAGCACGGGAGCGGCCGACCCTGGAGATGGTCGCCTCGCACGCCGGCGTCTCCCGGGCGACGGTGTCCCGGGTGGTCAACGGGTCGGAGTCGGTCGCTCCGCACCTGCGCGCCGTCGTCATGCGGTCGGTCGAGGTGCTCGGGTACGTGCCGAACCAGGCGGCCCGCAGCCTCGTCACGCAGCGTACGGATGCACTGGCCCTCGTGGTGCCCGAGCCGGACTCGCGGATCTTCTCGGACGACCCGTTCTTCCCCGGCATCATCCACGGGGTCAGCGCCGAACTCGAGGCGGCCGGCAAGCAGCTGGTGCTGATCATGTCGGCGTCCGGGGAGAGCCACGCGCGGGTCGAGCGGTACGCGGCGGGCGGGCACGTCGACGGCGTCATGCTGTTCTCGATCCACGGCGAGGACCCGCTGCCGGCGACGCTCGTGCGCCTCGGCATCCCGGTGGTGTGCAACGGGCGGCCGCTCGGCGAGACGGCCCTGCCGTACGTCGACGCGGAGAACGAGGGGGGCGCGGCCGAGGCCGTCCGTTACCTGCGCTCGCGCGGGCGGAGCCGGATCGCGACGATCGCCGGGCCGCAGGACATGGTGGCCGGCATCGACAGGCTGAACGGATACCTGTCCGCGCTCGAGGGCGCGCCACCGCTGATCGCGTACGGGGAGTTCACCCGGGCGTCCGGGTCGGCGGCGATGCGGGAACTGCTGGCCACCGCACCCGACCTCGACGCCGTGTTCGCCGCCTCGGACCTGATGGCCGACGGGGCGCTGCGGATGCTGCGGCAGGCCGGCCGGCGGGTGCCCGACGACGTCGCGGTGATCGGGTTCGACGACAACGTGGTGGCCGCGTTCGCCGACCCGCCGCTGACCACCGTCCGCCAGCCGATCCAGGACCTGGGTCGCGGGCTTGCGCGCCAGCTGCTGCGGCTTCTGGACGGTGAGGACGTCGAGGACGCGTACATGCTGCCGACCCAGCTGGTCATCCGCGAATCGGCCTAGCCCCGGTTCGCGGCTCATCCGCGAATCGGCCTGAGCGGCTTGAGCCCGGCGGGCGCCCACTCGTGCAGGCGGTCCGCCGCGCTGGTCCAGTCCGGCGGTAGCACCTGGCCCCGGACGACCCGCACCCGGCTGAGCACGCTCACCACCGAGCTGCCCGCGAAGCGGGAGCGCAGGTAGCCGGCGTTGCGCTCGCGGAAGCCGCGCCGGGTCAGCGCCAGCGCCGCGCCGAGCACGCCCCGGCCGTACATCGCGTTGCAGATGGTCACCGTGCGGTTGACCGCGAGCGGGTTGGGGCCGCGGTAGAAGTGCGCGACGTCCTCGACCAGCCGTCCCCGGCGCGGCGCATCGGCGGCGGCGACCACGACCGGACGGAAGCGCTCGGCGCCGACGACGAACCCGGCGTCCGCCCGATCGGCGAACGACTCCTGGCGCACCGGCATCCGGCGGCTCCGGTGCAGCTGATCGATCATGTAACGGGTGGCGCCGTTGGCGTCGACGCCGCCGAGGAGCACGATGTGTTCCACGTAGTCGCCGGCCGACATGTCCGAGGCGAGCCGCACCTCGATCGGGCTGTCCGGGTTCACCGCCCGCAGGTAGCCGTAAAGCTCGAGTAGCGCGTCCAGGCCGCCGTACCGGTAGAGCGCAACGTGGTCCGGATCGCGGGGATCGACGTGCGGCATGCGCTGCAGCTTCTCGCCGGGCACCGGAGGGCACACGATTCGGATGGGCTCGCCGGCACGGAAGCGCCACGGGTCGAACACTCGCGGTGCCGGCGCCGGGGCGACGGCGCGCAGCGCCAGCAGTTCGCGCTCCAACCGGTCGCGCTCGGCCGCCTCGGCAGGCGTCAACTCGGCGGCCGGGAGCAGCCGGGAACCGCCGTTGCCGGAGAGCGAGCGCGGGGTACTGAAGAATGCCGCGTACGCGCGCAGCCGCTCTTCGTTCGGTACCGCGGAGCCGCGCATGCTCTCCCACGCGGAGATCAGCGGGACGGAACACCCGAGGGCAGCGCCGAGGCGGGACTGCGGCACGGTGCGCCCGAACTGGGCGGTCCGCAGCTCCCGCAGGCGCCGGGCGAGCGCTCGGGCGTCGTCGTTGGGTACGCGCAACATGGCGTCCTCCTGTCTCGATCCGCTCTAGCCGGCCATCAGATCGGCGAGTGCGAGGATCACCACCGAGGCCACGATCAGGCTCGCCACCAGGACGATCAGGAGCGCCTTCAGGACCCGCACGACGGATCGGACGACAATGTCCACGGCCTCGGCGAGCTTGGCGAGCATGGCGGTGAAGGTCGCCAACAGGACGACCAGGAGCAGTGCGGCGGTGCGTACCTCGTCGGCACCGGCGGGCGTTGTAGCGGTTGCAGTTTCGGTGCCGACCTGAGCGAGGTGGGACTGGAGTGCGAACATGACCATCTCTCGTTCCGCGACGGGCCTCATGGCGGGTGACGCATGCGGTGCGCAGCCTCGAGCCGCTGCCGCGGAGGCGCGCGAGGGTCGGGTTTCTTGCCGAAGCTGGCCATGAGCTTCACGACACCCCCAAAGTTCTGGGTGCAACTTCAGTGAAGGTCGGATAACCTGGTTATGTGATTACCGAGCTTCACGTGAAGAGGTTAAGTTCGGATTCTGCTCTTAACCGCAGCATCGCGCAAGTGTGAACGGCCGTTCAGGTCCCAAATTCATGTCAACTCGTGGTCGCTCATGCTGAGCCGAGGCGGCGTGTACTACGGTGTCTGAACTCGGTAGACACCCACGTCACGTCGACACGTGAAATTTAAGTTAAGAGAGGTTTGCGCAGGTGAGTCAGATGCCGAGCGGCCCGAGCGGCAGCCTCCCCCAGCGCCTGCGCGCGCTACGGGAGGAACACTGGCGGGATGCCCCGCTGACCCAGTCGCAGCTCGCGAAGGCTCTCAGCGGCGACCGTTCGGCCAGCAGCCCGTTGATCTCCGCATGGGAGAACGGCACCAAGACTCCGCCGCCCAGCCGGATCGAGGCCTACGCCACCTTCTTCGCCACCCGCCGGTCCCTCGAGGGCGAACCTCATGTCCTGCGCGGCGATGAGCTCACCCCCGATGAGACGCAGGCCCGCGATCGGCTGCTTGCGGAGCTGAAGGCGCTGCGGCCGACGACCGTGGCGAACCCGCCGCTGAGCGCACCGGCACCGACACCGGCGCCGGCCATCGCGTCGCCCACGTGGACCTTCGCCGATCTCAACACCGTGACGATCGTGTGCGCCCCGCTGTCGGAAGAGCTGCAGCGACGGATGCCGTACGCCGACCCGAACGCACCCGACTACATCGACCTGCACCGCTACGCGGATCTCGACGCGCTGGTCGAGCTGCACGGGCATATCCGGGCGGTGAACCCGCACGTCCAGGTCCACTTCAAGCTCTCCAGCGACCTCGTCGGCGACGACTACACCACCCACCTCGTGCTGCTCGGCGGCGTCGACTGGAACGACCTGCTGCAGGAGGTGCAGGAGGTCGTCGACCTGCCGGTGCGCCAGGTGTCGAGGAACACCGACGACGCCGAGAGCCTAGACGCCTGGTTCGAGATCATGACGGGACCGGACCGGAGCGAGCACCGTGCGCGGGTGGAGCAGATGCAGGGCCGGTCGGTCCTGCGCGAGGACGTCGGCTACTTCTATCGCGGCCCGAACCCCTTCAACGCCAAGCGGACGATCACGATCTGCAACGGCATATACGGCCGGGGGGTATATGGGGCGGTTCGTGCGCTGACCGACATGCGCTTCCGCGACCGGAACGAAGAGTACGTAGCGGCGCGATTCGCGGGAGAGCCGGCGTTCAGCATCCTCATGCGAGTGCGGATCACCAACGGCAAGGTCATGACCCCGGACTGGAACCGCGACATCCTCCGGCTTCACGAGTGGCCCGAGTCCGAGGAACCGACATGACAGTCGCCTTCCACCCCGCGCCCCCGGCCGCCCTCGGCGTGGAGAAGTACCACCACCTGTCGCACCGGCGGTTGCTGCGGCCGGTCGTGGGCGACCCGGGCCGCACGGCGCTGAACGCCATCATCGTCCCGACCATCCGTCCGGCGGCCCTGCTGGCCGGCGTCGTCGAGGTGGCGCGCGCCGCCAGGACCCAACTGCTGGTGCTGTGCAGTGGGCTGGCCAGGGCGTCCGACGTAGTCGCCCTCCACGGGCGAGCCAACATCACGGCGGTCGACATCACCGGGGTCAGGGGACTCATGCCCGACTTCGAGACGACCGACGTCCACCAGCGGACCCAGCGCTACCAGTCCGGCGACCTGAGCCTCAAGCGGAACCTCGGACTGCTCATCGCCCGCACCGCCGGGTGGGAGCGGATCCTGTTCCTCGATGACGACATCGACGTCCCGGACCCGAGCGAGCTGGAGGCGGTCGCGGCCGCGGCGGACCGGTTCGACGCCGTCGGCCTGCACAACACCGGCTTCGAGGACAACTCCGTCGTCTGTCACGCGCTCCGGCACATCGGCGGCAGGCAGGACACCTTCGTCGGCGGCGGCGCGATGGTCGTCCGTCCCGGCGCAAACTCGTCGTTCTTCCCGCACATCTACAACGAGGACTGGCTGTTCCTGCTGCACGGAACGTCGCTCGGGTCGGTTGCCGTCTACGGCACCATGAAGCAGCGGGCGTTCGACCCGTACGACACGACGGCCCGGGCGGAGAGCCAGGAGTTCGGCGACTGCGTCGCGGAAGGCATCTACTGGCTGCTCGACCGCGGGTCGCCGATCCGGCACGCCGACACCCGGTACTGGCGGGAGTCGCTGCGTCGCCGGCGCGACCTGATCGCGCACATCGAGCGCCGGATGGTGAACGCGCCGACCGAACCGGACGTGCGCGCCAAGCTGATCGCGTCACTGGGTGCGGCCCGGGACGCGCACGCCCGAATCACGCCGGAGACCTGCAATCTGTACATGAACGCGTGGCACCGCGACCGGGCCGCCTGGCGCCGGCACCTGCGGCAACACCCGATGGCGGTGACTCCGCGACTCGCCGACGTGGCGTGCAAGGAGCTGGGCATCCTGGTCAATTGCGACATGCGTCCCGGTCTGCCACGGTTGTCGCTCCGCCTCGGATCGGAAACAGTAAATGGGTGGGACCCGCCTATATCCGCCGCGCCGAGGATTTTGACCTCCCCTGTCTTGTCCGCCACCTGAACTCGGCGGACTTCTTCCGGGACCGGCTCGGTCTCCAGCGTCGTGGACTTGGCATCCTGCTCGTCGCGTTCAAGGACGCGGAGCCGGTCGGGCACGTCTACCTCTGGCTGGACCGGGCGCACGAGTACCAGATCCGGGCCGAGTTGCCCGGCGTCCCGCTGCTCAACCGGCTCGCGGTTGCCCCGCCGCACCGCAACCAGGGCATCGGCACCGCGCTGCTGACCAGCGCCGAGACGCGGTTGCGCACGATGGGCCACGATCGGGTCGCGCTGGGCGTCGGCATCGACAACGCCGACGCGATCCGGCTATACCGGCGCCAGGGTTACCGGCAGTGGGCGCGCCCGCCCATCGAGGCCCGCACGGGCGGTGACCTGGGCAACGGTGGCGGAGCGGGCCAGCAGGAGATATTCACGATCTTCGTCAAACAGCTGGGAGCCGAATGAGCGCCCGCTGCGTCACATCACGTATGAGAGCACAGCTGATCGCCGCCTCGATCCTGCTTCTTCTCGGAACCACAGCCGGCTGTGCCGGCGAACGTGCCACCGGCGACGGCGCCGCCGGCGGCACCGCCGGCGAGCGGCCCGGCGCCCCCGCGGACGCCCTGCCCGCCGGCCGCACGTTCGTCTCCACCGGCGTGACCCAGGCCGGCACCGCGAAGCAACTGGTCACCGGCACCAGCATCCGGCTGCGGATCCTCGACGGGAGCCGCATCGCCGTGCAGGCCGGCTGCAACACCGCGGAGGGCACCGCCCGACTCGACGCCGGCACGCTCGTCGTCGACGACCTGGCCACCACCGAGATGGGCTGTGACGAGGCACTCAACCAGCAGGATGAGTGGATCACCGGGTTCTTCCGCGCGCGCCCCGCCTGGCGCCTCGACGGCGAGAACCTGGTACTGACCGGAAAGGATCTCGAACTGAAGATGGTCGACAATGAGACCGCGCAACCGGCCCGCCCGCTGGTCGGCACCCGTTGGATGGTCGAAACGTTGGTCTCGGCCGGGGCGTCGAGCTCGGTGCCGGCCGGAACGGCCGCGTTCATGACGTTCGCCGCCGACGGCAAGGTCGCCGGCTCGACCGGGTGCAACTCGTTCGGCGGCACCGCAAAGGTCGACGGAAACAAGATCACCTTCGGCGAGCTGGTGATGACCAAGATGGCGTGCGAGGGCGCCGCCGGCGACCTTGAGGCCAGCGTGCTGCGGGTGCTCGACCAGCCGCTGACCTTCCGTATCGACGGCACCGCGCTGATCCTCGAGGCGCCCGACGGCAACGGCCTGCGGCTCGTCGGCTGAGACATCAGCGCAAAACCTTGCCGGGCCGGTGCCGCCGTTGGCACCGGCCCGACAAGGTTTGGGGAGGGAGTCAGGTCTTGGAGGGCAGGCGGCGCAGGTAGCCGCGCTTTCCGAAGATCAGTTGCTTCACCATGTGGATCGCCACGCCGCTCGGGCCGGCGACCACCTGGACGGCGTCCATGACCGTGCGCACGATGCCGAGCCCGCGGCCGGTCTCGCTGGTGGACCCCGGGCGCCGGCGCCCCTTGGCGACATCGGCGGGCAGCCCCGTACCGGAGTCGCAGACGTCGATCGTGCAGCGGTTCGCCGTCGCGGTGACCATGACCGTGTAGTCGTCGGACTCCGCCGCATGCTGTACGACGTTGGCGCAGACCTCGGTGAGCGCGAGCGTCACGTCGCCCCGGCACTCCTCCGACACGCCGATCGCCTCCAGCGCGCCGTCGACGGTCCGGCGCGTGACCGGGACGGAGACCGGATCGCGCGGGAGACGGAGCACCAGGCGGAGAAGCACGACAACTCGGATACCCCGCTACTGACCGCTTCCAACATCCGCCAGCCACGTGGAAGGCTGGCGGCGTGACGGCCGACCACGCCCGGCGCGCCCGGGCCGCGATGCAACGGCTGTTGCTCGGATGTGCGGACACCGCGCCCGCCGACCTGCCGCTCCTGGCGAGCGACGCGGCCGACATTCTCGGCGCCGGGTCGGTACGCATGTACCTCGTCGACTACGCGCAGACCTTCCTCACGCCCTTCACGGCCGGCGGCACACCGGTGGCCGTGCCGCCGGCGGACCGCGTCTCGATCGACGGGACGCTGGCCGGCCGCGCCTATGCGCTCTGCGAACCGACCGAGACACCGGGGAACGGCGGAGCACACCGGACGTACCTCCCGATGACCGACTGCGGGCACCGCGTCGGCGTGCTCGAGGTCGTCTCGCCGTCGGCGCTCGCGGACGCGGATCGTGAGGTCCTCGCGGCGATGGCCACGCTGCTGGCTCAGCTCGTCGCGACCCGCCGGCTGTACGGCGACGCGATCGAGCACCTGCGCCGCGGCCTGCCCATGCAGTTGGCCACCGAGATCGTGTGGAGCCTGCTGCCGCCGCTGACGCTCACGACGCCGGAGGCCGAGGTCACCGGCATCCTGGAGCCCTGTTACGAGGTCGGCGGCGACGCGTTCGACTACGCCGTCGGCGACGGGATGCTGCACGTCGCGCTGTTCGACGCCGTCGGGCACGGCATCGGTGCCAGCGCCATGACCACGATGGCGGTCAACGCGTACCGCAACGCGCGGCGGTGCGGCCTCGACCTGTTCGACACGTGCCGCTCGATCGACAAGTGGCTGCGGGCCCAGTACCCGGACCAGTTCGTCACCGCCGTGCTCGCGGAGCTCGTCCTGAAGACCGGGGTGCTGCGCACGATCAGCGCCGGGCATCCGGGCGGGCTGCTGCTGCGCGACGGCCAGCGGGTCAAGGACCTGCCGGCGCCGACCGGAATGCCGCTCGGCCTGGGCACGCTGGTGGGCGACGGGCCGGAGATCGTCGAGGAAGCCTTGGAGCCCGGCGACCACGTGCTCTTCTACACCGACGGGGTGATCGAGGCCCGCTCGGCCGACGGTGAGTTCTTCGGCCGGCAGCGGCTCGTCGACTTCGTGGTGCGCACGCTCGCCGACCGGGTGCCCGCGCCGGAGACGATGCGCCGCCTGGTCCGGGCCATCCTCGACTACCAGCACGAGCAGTTGCAGGACGACGCGACGGCGGTGCTCCTCGGCTGGTCGGGTCGGATCGGTTAATCGGGTCGCTCCGGCGGGTACGCGATCACCATGACCGATGCCAACCGCATCACCGAGACGCCGCCGGACGTGATAGACGACCAGGTCAGCGACGTGTTGAGCGAGGACGAGGTAGTCCACGTGCCGCCGGCCGTCGAGCACCTGGTGGAAAGCATCGAGCACGACCACACGACGTTCGCTCCCGAAGTACCGCAGTGGGAACCCGGCGAACCGCCCGAGGCGGCTGCCTAAGCAGCCGCGCGCGTCGGGCGCGGCTGCGTAGGCAGCCGCGCGCGTCGGGTTTTCATCCTGGTTCGGGTGGGAAAGCTAGTAATCGAACAACTCGAAAGGGGTTGGACGATGAGCACCGGTGACAAGCTCCGGCACAAGGCCGAGGAGATGAAGGGCACCGCCAAGGAGAAGATCGGCGACGCGACCGACAACGAGTCGATGCAGGCCGAGGGTGCCGCCGAGCGCGCCGCCGCCAAGGCGAAGCTGGCCGGCGACCACGTCCGCGACGCGGGTCGCGACGTGCGCGACGCGCTGCGCTGACAGCTCACCCGCGAGGCCCCGGCGGTTCTGCCGCCGGGGCCTCGTCGCGTATCAGCGCAGTTGGGGCAGCACCTTCGACCCGAAGACGTCGATGAACTCGTCCTGCTCCTGACCCACGTGGTGCAGCATGATCCGGTCGAAGCCCAGTTCGGCGTACCCGTGCAGCCAGTCCGCGTGCCGGGCCGGGTCGGCCGAGATGTTCACCACCGACTCGAGGCGCTCGCGCGGCACCTCCCGGGACACCTCGTCGAAGTGGTCGATGAGCTCCAGGTCCCAGCAGACCGGCGGCGCGAACACGTTGCTGCGCCACTGGTCGTAGGCGATGTCGAAGGCCTCGGCGTCGGTCGGCGCGTAGCTGAGGTGCACCTGCAGCGTCAGCGGACCCCGACCCCCGGCGGATCGGTACGCGGAGATCATCTCGCGCAGGTGGTCGGCCGGCGCGTTCACGGTGATCAACCCGTCGGCCCAGGACGCGCACCAGCGCGCGGTCGGCACGCTGACCGCCGCGCCGATCAACGGCACCGGCTCGGCGGGACGCGTCCACACCTTCGCCCGGTCGACGGTCACCAGCCCGCGGTGGCTGACCTCCTCGCCGGCCAGCAGCGCCCGGATGACGTCGACGCACTCGCGCAGGCGCGCCTCGCGCAGCGGTTTCGCCGGCCACCCCGTCCCGGTGATGTGCTCGTTGCTCGCCTCGCCGCTGCCGAGGGCGGCCCAGAAGCGGCCCGGGTACATGGCGGCGAGCGTCCCGATCGCCTGCGCGATGATCGCCGGGTGGTAGCGCTGCCCGGGCGCGTTGACCACGCCGAACGGCAGGCTGGTGGCCTGCAGGGCGGCGCCCAGCCAGGACCAGGCGAACGCCGACTGGCCCTGCCGCTCGCTCCACGGCGAGAAGTGGTCCGACGACATGGCCGCGGCGAACCCGGCCGATTCGGCCCGGGTCACCGCGGCCAGCAGCCGGGACGGGTGGATCTGCTCGTGCGAGGCGTGGATGCCGTACAGCGTCATGCCGGCGGCTTACCCAACGACCGACGCAGTCAGTCGGCAGTCCGCTCGATCACCGGAGCCCCGTTGACGCACCAGCCCCGGAAAGCAAAGGTGTACGGCTCGATCGTGCTCGAGCGGTACTTCACCCGCACCCGCCCGGTTGTCGGGCCGGACTCCTCGCGGCGGACGACCCATTCGTCGGCCGCCGTTGCGGCCAGAACCGTCGCCACCGCGCCGACGCAGCGGACGGTCACGGAGTTGCCGAGGTAATTGTCAGAGCCGTCGACCGGATCCGGCGGCGGGGGCGTCGTGGGCGGCGCCACCGTCGGGTCACTACCGGGGTTGCCACCGGCGGGCGGTACCGATGTCGTCATCGTCGGCTGGCCGGCCTGGCGCGGATCGACCGGTCCCCCGGGTTGGCCGGGCACTCCGCTCGCCGCCCCGTTCGACGCCCCGGGCACGCCGCCGACACCGGCCGAGACCTCCGGATCGACCACCGGGTCGCCGCCCTGCGCGGCGACCGCGCCCGAGCCCGCGGGCGGCGTCGTGTCGGGGCGCGCGACGGCGGCGGTGACCACCGCCGCCACGATCACCGCGGCGGCCGCGCCGGCCACCCCCAACCGGCGCCCGCGGCGGCCGCGCAGGGCCGCGGCCGCTTTCGGTCCCGACCTGACGCGGCCAGCCGGCTTCGGTGTGGAACCGCTCTCCAGCGCGGTGGCGGCCGCGGTCAGGATCGTGGCGACGTCGGCCGCGGCGGGCCGGTCGGCCGGATCCTTCTCCAGGCACGCCTGGCAGATCTCCACGACGTCGGTCGGCAGCCCGCTGAGCGGCGGCAGCGGCTCGGGCTCCACGTACATGTGGGCGATGAGCATCTGGGTGGTGGACTCCGCCGACCACGGCATGTGCCCGGTCAGCATCCGGTAGAGCAGGACGCCGAGGCCGTAGACGTCGGTGCCGGAGACCACCGGCCCACCCTCGAGGCGCTCCGGCGCCACGTAGGCCGGCGTTCCGAACAGCACCGCGTCGGACCGGTGCTCGGCGAGGTCGCCGATGACCGCGGCGACGCCGAAGTCGACGACCTTGGCCACCCCTCCGGCGGTGACCATGACGTTGGCCGGCTTCACGTCGCGGTGCACGATGTCCTGCTCGTGCGCGGCGGCGAGGGCGGCCGCGACCTCGGCGCCCACCCGCAGCACGCGCGGCACCGGCAGCGGGCCCTTCTCCAACTGCTCGGCCAGCGTGGTGCCGGTGAGCAGTTCCATGACGATGTAGGGCACCCGCTCGTCGCCGGCGCCGCCGACGCCCGGCTCGGACTCGCCGTAGTCGAACACGCCGGCGATGTTCGGGTGGGACAGCTTGGCGGCGGCCTGCGCCTCGGCGCGGATGCGCTGGCGGGACGAGAAGTCGGTCAGGTACCGCGTGGACAGCAGCTTGACCGCGACGTCGCGCGCCAGCACCTCGTCGCGGGCACGCCAGACGACGGACATGCCGCCCTCACCGAGGCGCTCGGCCAGCTTGTACCGGCCACCCAGCACGACCCCTGCGTCCACCGGGACAGTCTGCACCATCACCAAGTGGGGCCTGCATATGTCGATCTCTTGCTTTGGGTTTTCGTGACCATACTCCCGGTACGTGAGTGGCCGAATGGACACAAATTGCCGGACGATTGAGGTGTAACGCGTGCGGCTGCCGATGCGCTGGCACTTGTCCAACACTGCTCCTACGCTGCCGGGCATGGGATTCACCGGGTGGCCGGCCGAGGCGTTGGAGTTCTACGAGGGGCTTCAGGCCGACAATTCAAAGTCGTACTGGACCGAGCACAAGGCGACCTACGACAACAAGGTCCACGCCCCGATGGTCGCCCTGCTGGCCGAGCTCGAGCCGGAGTTCGGCGCCGGCAAGATCTTCCGGCCGTACCGCGACGTGCGGTTCAGCGCCGACAAGTCGCCCTACAAGACGGCGATCGCCGCGACCCTGGAGAAGGGCGGCTACATCCAGCTCTCCGCCGACGGCCTGATGGCCGGTCGCGGGATGTACATGATGGCGCCCGACCAGTTGGCCCGCTACCGGGAGGCGGTCGCGTCCGACCGCACCGGCAACGAGTTGGTCCGGATCATCGAGGCCGCCGCGAAGGAGAAGATCCGCGTCACCGGGCACGACCAGCTCAAGACCGTCCCGCGCGGCTACCCGCGCGAGCATCCGCGCGCCGACCTGCTGCGCAACAAGGGCCTGGTGGCGTGGCAGGACTGGACGCCCGCGGCCTGGCTGGGGACCAGGCGCGCGAAGGACCGGCTGGTCAAGTTCCTGCACGCGTCGGAGCCGGTGGCGGACTGGCTGCGGGCCAACGTCGGGGAGTCGTCGGCTTGACGTTCGTGCTGGACTGATCCCATGCCCGCCGCCGTCGCGCCCATCGAGGCCCGCCGCCTCTGGACGTACATCGAGCCGATCCACGATGTCACGTACTTCTGCCCGCAGCCGCGGGCCGCGTTCGAAGCGGTCAACCTGCGCGGGTTCTGGCGCGGCTACTTCGCCGGCCGGTCGGCGCCGCTCGGCCCCGTCGACGCGGCACCCGTCATCGCGATCTTCTTCGTGTTCGCACCGCGCCAGGTCACCCGGGCGCTGCCCGACGTGTGGTCACGGGCCGAGCCGGCGGCCGCGCTGCGGGCCCGGGTGGACGGTGCGGTGGCGGCGCTCGACGACGCGCTGCCCGCGGAGCTTCGCCCGTCGGTGAAGGCGGCGGCCGACCTGCTCGTGGAGGCCGCCGCGGCCGCCGACATCACCGGCCGTCCGCTCGCCGCCGCGAACGCGGCGCTGCCGATGCCCGACGGCGACCTGGCCCGCCTCTGGCAGGCGAGCACGGTGCTGCGCGAACACCGCGGCGACGGGCACATGTCGGCCCTGCTCACGTCCGGCGTCGACGGGTGTGCGGCGCTGCGCTGGCGGGCGGCGTACGACGGTGAGCCGGGCAGAGTACTGCAGGAGAGCCGCGCCTGGACCGACGACGAGTGGGCGGCGGCCGGCGAGCGGCTGGCCGACCTCGGCTGGTTGGACGCCGACGGAACCCTGACGCCGGCCGGGCGGCAGCGGCACGACGACCTGGAGGAGCAGACCGACCGGCTGGCCACCCAGCCGTGGACGGTGCTGACCGAGCACCACCGGGAACGGCTGATCGAGTTGCTGACCCCGGTCACGGAGGCCGTCGTACGCGTCCTCCCGTACCCCAACGCCGTAGGCGTCCCCCGCCCCGCGTAAGCCCGGCGGCATCCCCCGTTGATCTTGCAGTTGTGGTGCCAGAGTTCGCACTGCTTTGCCCACTTTGCCCGGCACCACAACTGCAAGATCGACGTGATCATGGGGTGGTGGTGGTGGTGGTGAGCGCGAGCGCTGCGAAGACCGCGGCCACGCGCCCTCGGAGCACATCCTCCGGGGGTGGGGCGTCGGCGCCGCGCACCAGGTCGTCGGCCACCAGCCCGTCCAGCAGCGCGACCATCAGCCTCGCCCGCTCGGGCGAACCCGTCGTCGCGGTGGCACCGGTGACGAAGTCCCCCGCCAGCCGGCCGGCCTCTTCACCCAGGTCGCGCCGTGCCTCGGCGTCGAGCATGAGTACCAGGCGGGCCCGGCTGCGGACGCGTCCCGGGCCGAGCCAGCGGCCCAGCACCTCGACCGCGCGATCCACCGGCCCCGCCGACGCCGGACCGCCGGCCCCGGCCATGTCGAGGCGATCCAGTTCCGCGATCCGGCGCAGCACCGCCCCCAGCAGCGAGCGCCTCGTGCGGTGGTGGTAGCTGCACGTCCCCTGCGGCAGCCCGGCCCGCGCGTCGACCGCGCGATGGGTGAGCGCGCGCAGGCCGTCGCGGCCGAGAACGTCGATCGCAGCGTCGGCGATCAGCGTCTTGCGATCCGCGTCACCATTCTTCACACGGCCATGCTACAGGTGTAGCGTTCACTCCGACACTACAGGTGTAGCGGAGGTGCGAGATGCGCGCGACGGTGGTCGGCGGCGGGATCGGTGGACTGGCGACGGCGATCGGCCTGGGTCGCGCCGGCTGGCAGGTGACGTTGCTGGAGCGGCAGCCCGCGCTGACCGCCGCCGGCGCCGGCCTGCTGGTCTGGCCGAACGCGGTGCACGCGCTGCGCGCGCTGGGCGTCGGCGACGCGGTGGCCGCCGCGGGCGTGCCGAACCGCGACGGCGGCGGCATCCGGCGCTCCGACGGCCGGTGGCTCTACCGGATGGACGGCGCGGCGCTGGCCCGTCAGCTCGGTGCTCCGGTGATCACGATGCACCGCGGTGACCTGCACGAGATCCTCACCGCGGCACTGCCCGAATCCGTCGACGTTCATACCGGCGTCGACGTCGACGACGTCCCGACAGAGGGTGACCTGGTCATAGCCGCCGACGGCATCCACAGCGCGCTGCGCCGGCAGCTCGCGGCGCAGACGAAGGTCCGCGACAGCGGCCAGATCGCCTGGCGGGCGATCACCACGGGCAAGTTCGACCTCAGCGCCGGTGGCGGCGAAACGGTGGGGCCGCGCGGTTGGCGGGTCGGCCTCGCCCCGGTCGGGGCCCGCGGCGTCTACTGGTACGCCGCCGCCCCGGGTCCGCTGCGCACCACGTCGCCGGCGGAGCAGCTGGCCGAGATCGAGGCGCACGTCGCCGGCTGGCACGCGCCGATCGCCGACCTGATCGCCGCCACCGACCCCGCCGACCTGCTGCACCACCAGCTCGCCGACCTCGACCCGCTGCCCCCGATGCGCTTCGGCGGCCGCGTCGCCCTGCTCGGCGACGCCGCGCACGCGATGACGCCGAACCTCGGTCAGGGTGCGGCGCAGGCGCTGGAGGACGCGGTCACGCTCACCGCGGAGGTCGGGTCGGCGTC